>SXGS01355398.1_pt1 | contig 29664 bp, 28 predicted proteins | sample 3174681 | NCBI WGS metagenome assembly SXGS01 (sample SAMN11356861, study PRJNA531348) | freshwater metagenome | isolation source: freshwater sample F1-80 | place: China: Fuxian Lake, Yuxi | collected 2017-12-25 | reverse complement strand
GTGCGCATCACGCGCCGTACGCGCCCTTCGCGATGCGTGCGCCCAACCAGACAGCTCCAAGTCCAAGGACAACGCTCAGCACGACATTCAGGCTCGCCTGAGCGAGGTGCCGATCCGCCGCGAGCGCGACGGTCTCCTTGCCAAACGCAGAGAATGTCGTGAAGCCCCCAAGGATTCCGATCACAATCGCAACGCGGTACTCCTCCTTGATCGAACTTCCCGAAGCCGAAGCAAAGAGTGCTCCGAGAAATCCAATCAGGAGGCATCCGATGACATTCACCACCAGCGTTCCAGTTGGAAACAGTGGCGTTGAGCAGTGCTGCACCCAACCAGAGAGGCTGTAACGCGCAACGCCGCCGATGCCCGATCCAAGAAAGATCAGGATGAGTTTCGACATCACAGAGTTTTACCACCAACCGAGTTCCGCGCGGCTGGCGAGGCGAACCCCCTCGCTGAATCAATTCGCCCGGATCGCAAGGAAACCGAAGTGCAGTTGCGCGTGACTGAGATGCAGTCGTATCCATTCGTCGTGTGACAACTTGCCGAACGCAGGGCTCTCAATCGTCATCCGTTCGCCGGCGTCGACGCGATCGAGGACTCGAAGCATCCTCTGCATCCCGACTTCGAAGGTCGTCCCCGCATCAGGCAACATAAAACTCGCCTGCTTCGGAAGTTTGAATCCCGCAGGGAGTGTCTTACCGCTCGTGAACTTTCCCTTCATGAGTCGCGCGATCAGCTTGATGATCAGGGGCGGTCGTGCGTGTTCGGGAAATCCATCGAACGCCATCGTCCACATTTTCGCGACATGGTCAAGAATCTCCCCTTCTGTCCAATTGCCGGTGTGCGTAAGCGCCCCCGATGCATACGCCGCCTCTACGCGCGCGAGTTCCTCGCGCACGCACTTCGTGCAAGAGAATGAGAGCGCGCGGCGTGCGGCCTTCTTGGTATTGATTGGGTTCGATGTCATGGCACCTCGTCCGAAGTACTCGACTTTTGTTCTCGGGTAGCGTCATCGATCAATCGGTATCCCGATGGGTTGTCAGGGAGGTAGAGATGAAAGCCCTCTTCGAACAACACTGCGACGGCGTTCGCGGCTACCACAAGCACGAGTAATCCAACCGACGCCCGCGCGCTCCAACCAGTTGGCATCCTCTCAGGCGAGCGCGGAAGGAAACACAGATGCACTCCGCTCACCGCAATGACCGTGACGAAAATGATGAACGCCCATGTGTAGAGATGGAACCCGAACATCGGTTCCCCGTACCCAGGATCTCCCGGTGCGATATGCAGGCAGATCTGCCGAAGCGCGATGCCTCCGCCGAGAACCGCCGAGAGAATGCTGGCGCCGTAGCACTGCGCGTAATCGCGCGCATCGACGGCGCCCTTGCGCGCGCGACAGAGCAGCCACGCAGGGCCCGCCGCGCACAGCATCATGCCCATGCGTTGGAGAATGCACAATGGGCATGGCAATTCAGACGCAAGGAACTGCATCCCGAATGCCCCCAAGAGCACTGCGCACACCGCCACGATGCAGAACTGCGCGAGCAGGCTGAACAACATTGGCATCAGAGTGAGATCTCCAATGTTTCGGTGGCGTGGTGCCAGAAGAGCAGTGCGGTCGCAAGGAACGATGCAACGAAGAGCCAGCACGCCAGTCGCCGCCGACCCTTGATCATGGCGAGCAGCGTGGCGAGAATGAGGAGAAAGATCAGCGTGACCATTGCAGGTGCACCATCGCGTGAATCACTTCACCCTGATCATACCCCACCCTTGTAACCGCCGCCCGCGTCAGTGTCCCCGCTACGATCTATGCAGAGGCCGCACCATGAACATGCGCACACTCACGCTCACCATCGCGCTCATCGCGTGTGTTTTCACTCCCTCGCTTGTTTGCGGTGAACCACCCGTCGCCGCGAAGCCCCTTCCTTCGGAGACCGCGCGCAAGGCTGTCTACAACGAGTCGGCCGACGCCAACGCGGACATCGCCGCCGCACTCGCGCGCGCCCAACGCAATCACACGCGCGTCTTCGTGCAGTGGGGCGCGAACTGGTGTGGCTGGTGCAAGTGGCTCCATGAGAAGTGCCAAACCGATAGAGCAATCGCGAGTGCATTGCGGAGCGAGTACGAAGTAGTGCTCGTCGATGTCGGGCAGTTCGACAAGCATCTCGATCTCTTGACGAAGTTTCACGCGAACGCGAAGCAAGAGGGCATCCCCTACATCACGGTGCTCGATGAGTCAGGCAGCGTCGTCACGAATCAAGAAACCTCCTCGCTAGAAAACCCCGTCGGAACCGAACCAAAGGGGCACGACGGCGCCAAGGTGCTCGCGTTTCTCAAGCAGCACGAAGCGCCGCGGGTCGACGCGGCACTCGCACTCTCCGATGCGATCACGAAGGCGAAGTTGGAGGGCAAACTGGTGTTCGTTCACTTTGGCGCCCCGTGGTGCGGATGGTGCCACCGCTTGGAGGAGTGGATGGCGAAGCCTGAGGTCGCCGCGATCTTGTCCAAGGCATTTGTTGATGTGAAGATTGACACCGCTCGCATGACTGGTGGCGAAGCACTCCTGAAGGCGCACGCGGACGGCAAGAGCGGCGGCATCCCATGGAGCGAGTTCCTCGACGCTGAAGGCAAAGCGCTCGTCAATTCAAATGGTCCACAAGGCAACATCGGATTCCCTGCACAGGCAGAGGAAATCGCATGGTTTGTCGCCATGCTTCGACAGTCGAAGGCGATGCTCTCCAACGATGAAATCGCAGCGCTTGCGGCATCCCTCACGGCTCCAGCGAAAGCACCGCACTAACTCCCGTCGAAACCATCAGTCGTCTTGCAAGTCGTCCACCGCGAGTGAGTAGAAACCAGCGCCCTCGCGCTTCAGTTTTCCCGCCGCAACAAGCGCCGCCCAAACCACCGGCGCAAACTCTCGCGGAGATTCGATCGCATCGATCTCACTCTTCTTCCCGCTCGACATCGGCCCGACCCCGAGCCGGGACTCTGCGTCCAGTCGAGTGTACTTCAACCGTTTGCGAAACATCTTCATCGCTGACTTCATGACTTCGGGAGGGACCACCGGAGTCACGAAATCCTCTGCAAGCGGCGCGGCCTCGAGTTCCTCGCCCTGCAGCCACCGCGCAAGTCGATCAAGTGCCGAGAGGTCGCGGCTCGCGACGAGGCGCATGATCGCGTGGGGATCAACCTTCGCCTTAAGCAAGAGTTTGTGGAGACCGCCCCAGAGTGCTCCCGACGATTGCGCAGGTGCTGTAGCAAGTTGCGCGCACTGCGCCGCGATCTCTGCGAGCAACGCAGGCGCAATCGTGGGTCGTTTTCCGAAGTATGAAACCGCGTCTGCCATGCCGATGAGCGTAGCGCATCGCTCAGGCAGACCGCGAATCGCATCGGATCTATACTTCCGTTCCAAATGGCTGAGCCGACTCTGACACTCCGTCCCATTGCCATTCTCGCTCGCGCTGCCGTCTCGGTCGCATGCATCGGTGCCGGAATCGGCATCTATCTTTGGCTCTATGAGACTCGACCGACGCCCCCTTCCACCGATGCCGCCACGACCGGTCGCCTGCGATTGCTCGTGGCGAACCCTCTCACCCAACCCGTTGGTCGCCGTTTTCGCGCGTTCGGACAGGCGCGCGCGATGGACGCCGCAGATGTCCCTGCCCGCGTGAGCGCGACGGTGACTCAACTCCATCCGAGTTACCGCGAGGGGGCGCGTGTTGCGAAAGATGAAGCGCTCGTTTCGCTCGACGACAGCGACTTCCGCAGGCAAGTCACGATCGCGAGTGAGTCGCTCAAGAGTATCGACGCGCAACTCGCGATGCTTGCACTCGAAGGGGCAACCATCGAGCGTACTGCAGGATTGGCGGCGGAAGAAGCCGCCCTCGCGGCCGCCGACCTCGCTCGCGTCCGCGATGCACAAGCGCAGAACGCCGCGCAGTCACGCGAAGTCGATCGCGCGCGGAGCAACGCGATCGCGTCGGAGAAGCAACTCATTGCGGCTCGGGACGCGCTTGAAAAGATTCCCCTCCGACGCACTGCGCTCCATGCTGATCAACTTCGCCAGACTGCTGCTCGAGAACTCGCGCAGCTCGCGCTCGATCGCTCGGTCGTTCGATCTCCAATCGCGGGCGTCGTGCAGACCGCAGCACTTGAACTTGGCGAGAACGCGGCGCCTGGCATCCTTGTCGCGCGCGTGGTCGACCCCTCGAGGATTGAGGTCCCCATCCTGCTTCCCGCGTTCGCGCGCGCAGTCGTGCGCGCGGGCGACGCGGTGCGACTCCGTGCGGATCGCGCAGGAAGTCAGTGGGTCGACGCTCAAGTGACGCGCATTGCACCCGAGGACGATGCCGCTACGCGCACGATGACGGTCTATGCGGAAGGCGAAGGATCCGACGCACTCGTTCCTGGCGCGTTCGTTGAAGCTGAGATCGCGGCCGCGAGCACGGACGGGCGAACAGTGGTCCCCCGGCGTGCCGTCAACGACAGTCGGGTGATCGTGATTGAAGACGGCGTCGCGCACCATCGCGAAGTAGAGATAGAGTTTGCACTCACGGGAACACTCTCTCACGACCTCCCTGACACCGAGTGGATCGTGCTGAAAAGCGCGCTCGCGCCCACCACCAGTCTGGTCCTCGATGCCTCTCGACGAATTGTCGACGGAACGCCGGTGACGCCAATCGACGCGAAACAACCGCCCGCGACGCCGTAACAAGAGCACGCCATGGACTTCATTACCTTCGGCGTCAAGCGTCCCGTCTTCGGCAGTCTGCTGATGTGGTTTCTTGTTCTCGGTGGAGTGGCAGCGCTCCTCTTGATGCGTCGCGAGTTTTTCCCCGCCGTGGAGCCCGAAGCTGCGCGGATTGCCATTCTCTATCCCGGCGCAAGCCCCGCGGAAGTCGAAGAGTCGATGGCATGCAAGATCGAAGATGCTGTCATCGATGTTGAAGGCGCCAAGCGCGTGACGACGCATCTCGTCGAAGGCGGCGGCGGCGTCGTTGTAGAGTTCGACGACGGGACGGAACTCGATCAAGCCATCGACGATGTGCGCATCGCCGTCGACGGACTTCAGGATCTCCCCGTCGATGCCGAACGCGTTCGGGTGACGGAGATGAAGCCGAACTTTCCGGTGATTCTCCTCTCCCTCTACGGAGACGCGGGCGAAGCCGCACTCAAGCGAGCCGCACAGAGCGTGAGCGATGACCTGCGTTCCATGCATGGGATGGGCGCGATCGTCATGACTGGTGCGCGCCCCTACCAACTTCGTGTCGATGTCAATCGCGCGGCCCTCTCGCGCGAGGGGCTACGCCTCTCCCAAGTCGCGGATGTGATCGAGGCATGGATGCGCGAAACCCCTTCGGGGACCATGCGGACTGGAGGCGCAAACATCGGTGTTCGCACACTCGGGACTGCCGAGCGTGCCGATGCGATCCGTCGCATTCCACTCCGTGCAACCGCGAAGGGGCAGCTTGTCACGGTTGGAGATGTCGCGACCATCACCGATGGATTCGCCGACCTGCAGGTCGGCCGACGATTCAACGGCAAGCCTGCGATGAGCCTCGTGATTTTCAAGACGAGCGATGAGGACGCGGTGCGCATCGCGGAAATGGTTCGCGGCTATGTTGCAGGGCGACAAGGCATCCCATTGGATCCTGGGAGCATCTGGAATCGCGTCACCGGCCTCCTCCACGGGTCCGACCGCGCGAAAGGATTCGCGCTCGGCGAAGAGGCCAATAGACGCGCACCCATCCCGTGCGCCATTGCGGCTCACAACGACCTCGCGCGCATCATTGAGGGCCGCCTCGACCTCCTCACAAATGACGCACTGCAGGGTTCCGGACTCGTGCTCATCGTGATGGTGCTTTTCATGAATGTACGCGCCGCATGGTGGGTGATGTCGGGCATCTTCGTGTCGATCGGCTGCACCGCGCTGACGATGTGGGCGCTCGATGTGACCCTGAACATGGTGACGATGTTCGGCTTGCTTATCGTCGTGGGCATGCTCGCCGACGACGCAATCGTCGTCGCGGACATCATCATTCAGCGAAGCGCGCACGGCGAGGATGCGGATGAAGCGGCCATTCGGGGAACCAAGAGCGTGTTCTGGCCAATCGTTGCCAACAGCGCCACGATCATTCTCGCATTTCTTCCGCTCGCGTATGTTGCAGGACGCATGGGCGACCTGCTCTCGGCGCTCCCGATCGTCGCCGCCGTCGCGCTCGGGTCGAGTGTCGTCGAGACGATGGTCATCCTTCCTTCACACATGTCGCACGCCATCGCCGGGATGCGAACCCGAAAGGTTCGTTGGATCGGACAGCAGTGGCGTCGATTTGAATCGTGGAGAGAGTCGCGCGTGGTTCCGCTGCTTCAGGCGAAGTATGTCTCGTTCGCGCGCTACTGCATCGCGCATCGCTACGCAGCAACGAGCATGACACTCGGTGTCCTCATTGCAAGCCTCGGCATGGTCGCCGGCGGGAGGCTGCCGTTCGTCTTCCTTCCCGCAGAGGACGCAGAGACGATCATCATTGACATTCGCCTGCCGATCGGATCGACGCAGGCCGCGACTTCGGCGATCGTCGCGCGATTCGAGGCCGCGTTGGCGATTCCCGAGGAAGTGCGTGGGTTTAGTTCTATCCTTGGGCAGAGCACCAATTTCGAGACGGGGCAAGCCGACGCGGCGGCAGCGCATGTTGCCCAGTTGTATGTCGAGCTCGATCCAGTCGAAACTCGTGAGCGCGACTCGACGACCGTGATGGATGAAGTGCGCGAGCGGGTCGGCGCGGTCGATGAAGCCGAGAGCGTGCTCTATCGAGAGATCGCGGGCGGGCCGTCGGGAACCGACATCACCTATCAGATTCGTTCACAGGATCCACTGCTCGCGCGCGAGGCTGCGCTGCGCTTGAAACTCGCCCTTGCCAAGTTTGAGGGTGTCTATGGCATCAACGATGACGACCTCAGCACACAACGCGAACTTCAGGTGAAGTTGCGCGAGGGCGCTTCGGCGATGGGGTTCACGACGATCGAGGTCGCCCGCCAAGTCCGTGGAATGCTCTACGGACTCGACGCGCACACCTACTCCGCAGATCGCGAGGACATCGATGTCCGCGTGCGGCTTGATGATGAGTCCCGAGCACGCATTGATTCGATCACGGATCTCTGGATCAGCACGCCTGCCGGAAGCCGAGTGCCACTCGCGGAGATTGCGGATGTCACCGAGGCAACCGCCTACGCCGCCATCAAGCGCGTCGATCGGCAACGGGCAATCACGGTGACAGCGGATTGCTCCGCGACGACGATTCCGGAGGACATCACTCGCGCCCTGGCGGTTGATCTCGCTGCAATGCGCCACGATCTTCCTTCTGTGGACATCGTCGAGGCGGGTCGACAGAAGGACCTCAACGATGCATTTTCTTCGCTCCCCTATGCGTTTCTTGCGGCCCTTCTGCTGATTTATGTTGTTCTCGCGTGGCTCTTCGGAACCTACACGCAGCCACTGGCGGTCATGATCGCCATTCCCTTTGGGCTCATCGGCGTGGTGTGGGGCCACCTCTGCATGGGGTACCCGCTGACTTTCCTCTCACTCATTGGCACAGTCGCACTGAGCGGCATTGTTGTGAACAATTCTCTCATCTTGGTGGAGTTCGCGAACGAGCGCAGGCGTGGAGGAGAGGGACTCGCGGACTCGCTCGTTCACTCCGGCGCGTCCCGATTGCGGCCGATCCTGCTCACCACCGGTACGACAATCTTTGGGATCCTCCCGCTGCTGCTCGAACAATCGTTTCAGGCGCGTTTTCTCATTCCGATGGGGATCGCGATCTCCGCAGGACTGTTGAGCGCCACGATTCTCACGCTCATCATCCTTCCGGCCAACCTCCTCATTCTCGAAGACGCTCGCAAGTGGCTCCGTCATTTGTGGGGAGGTACCGAGGCGGCGCAAGTGCACGCCTCGCAACCGTCCGATCCGTCGACATGAATCTGCCTCGCTGTGTGCAATGGACTCCGCGCCTGCGGTGCATCGTCTTCCTTCTCGCGTCGACATCGATCGCGTGTTTGCTCGCAGAAATGTACGGATTCGCGTCGATGCGCACCGTTTGCCTCTGGGCGTTTCTGCCGGCGTCGTTGCTCATCGTTGGCATAGGCATCTGGGCGTGGAAGTTCGGGGACAGACGGGTCGCACGCATCCTTCTCGCAGCGTCATTCGCTGGCATCCTTGCGGCGGTCGCGTACGACTGTTTTCGATTGCCGTTCGTCTTCGCGCAGGCGTGGGGAGTCGATGCCATCGGCGCCCCGCAACTGCCACTTTTCAAGGTGTTTCCGCGCTTTGGCGCATTACTCCTCCAGCAGTCGCTCGATCAAGGCGCGCCGAGCGGAGCCCCGGGCTTTGCATGGGGTGCTGGTTACTCAACCACCACGCAACTACTCGGATGGACTTACCACTTCAGTAATGGCGCGACCTTTGGCGTCATGTTCGCGGCGCTGTTCGTGTCACAAACTCGTCGCTGGAGCTGGACGGCGAGCATGCTCGCAGGCGCGCTCCTCGCCGTTGGCATTGAAGCAGCGCTTCTGCTGAGTCCGTACACAGATTTCTTTGCGATCGCGCCGTCCGCGACCTTTGTCACCGTCACACTGCTCGCGCATCTCGTCTTCGGAATCACGCTCGGCCTTACAGTGGCGTGGTACTTCCGACGGACTCCGATCCACTCTCAGAATTGAGCACGGCCATTCCCGTGTGCGGATCGAACGGAATCGAGCAATGCTCGTGCACAATGCGCCGCTCGCGTGTTCATGCCGCGGGCGTGAACAGTCCAAGCGCAGCGCCACTCGAATCCGCAATGACTGCCGACCGACCAAAGCCTGGAACATCGCATGGCCCATGGAGTACGCGGCCGCTTTCCGCGATGGCGATCGCGACGCATGCATCGACATTCGGCACGCAAACATAGGGAAGCCAGCAGGAATGCCCATCTGACTTCATCATGCCTCCGACGAAGCAATCGGCGGCTCCTTCCCGCGCAAACATCGTGTATTCACCGCTTGGCATCGGCATGGACACGGTTGAGTATCCCAACAGCGCCGTGTAAAACGCGCCGGCCGCAGCCGGATCGGTCGTCATCAGTTCATTCCAACAGAAATGACCGGGGCGCGAAACGGGAGCCGTTGTTCCGTGGGGCGCGATGCCTTTGAAGAGGTTGACGCACGCACCTGTTGGATCGGCGACAACTGCGAACCGACCGACATTCGGAATATCCATAGGTGGCATGAGCACCTTCCCTCCCAGCGCAGGAACACGCGCAACGGAGGCGTCGACATCCGCGACATTCACATAGGTCACGAAGTTCGGTGGAACAAACGCGGGAACCCCCTCCGGCATCTCCATCATGCCGCCGATCGTTGCGCCATCGGACGCAATCCACTCTTCATAGGTATTGCCATCCGGGCACGCGTTGGGATCGCATGACTTGATCGTCCAACCCACGACTTTGGTGAAGAAGGCACGCGCTTGCGCGCGAGTCCGCGTGTGAAGTTCGATCCAGCAGAAGGCTCCGAGTTGGGCGGCGGTTGGCGCGTCGACGGAAGTGGTGGCGGGATTGCTCATACTGCGCACCGTAGCGAAAAATCTCGCGCGCTCCCGCCAATTCCTGCCAAAATGTCTTTGTCGAATGCGGATTCTCACTCGTCTTTCGAGCGGGCTTGCCCGTGAGGATGGATTGGAACGGGTTCCCTATGCAAGCACCCCCACCGCCTGACGCTCCCGTCCGAGTCACGAGCGTCGACGCGCTTGGGCGAACCATCCGCGCACCGTGGCGCGATTGCACTTGATCTCCGATGCCTGCAATCGCGCGCACCCAATCGAACCGAAATCCGATCGAAGCATGAACCGGTTCGCCTGACAATTCCACGACGCGGGTCCACACGAGTGGACAAGGAAGTCACCGCAGAATCCATCATCGAGGCCTTCGCCTATCGCGCGAACATTCGTCGCATGGCGCACGAACCCACGCGCCTGCGGTTCTTGCAGACGAGGTTCGAGCCCATCGAGGCATCGTCCACGGGAGCGAGTCGCGACGAGATCGCGATACCCTGCCCCGCCATGAAGACCGCAAGCCTCCGCCAGCCCACGATCATGCTTCTTGGATCCGGCGAACTTGGGAAAGAGTTCGTGATCTGCGCCAAGCGGCTTGGCTGCCGAGTGGTCGCGGTGGATCGCTACCCCAATGCGCCCGCGATGCAGGTCGCGGATGCATGCGAAGTCATTGACATGCTCGAGGCAGCGTCGGTTCGCGCGATCGTAAAGAAGCACAATCCCCGCTATGTCGTTCCCGAGATCGAGGCGATTCGAACGGAGGCACTCACCGCAATCGAGAAGTCTGGTGTCACGGTCATTCCATCCGCCCGTGCCGCACACCTCACCATGCATCGCGACGCGATTCGCTCACTCGCCGCGCGAGTATTGAAACTGCCGACCGCGCGCTTCGCTTATGCCTCAAGCGAAGGAGAGCTCGCCGGCGCGGTGCAACGCATCGGACTTCCCTGTGTCATCAAGCCGGTGATGAGTAGTAGCGGAAAGGGACAGTCTGTCGCTCGAATTGCTGGCGACATTACGAAGTCGTGGAAGTATGCGATCGATGGCATGCGCGGAGACACCAAAACAGTGATCGTCGAAGAGTTCATCAACTTCGATTATGAAATCACACTGCTCACCGTAAAGCAGCGCGCCTCCTCGGGTGGCAAGAGCTTTTTCGTTCCACCCATCGGACATCGTCAAGAACGGGGCGACTATCAAGAGTCTTGGATGCCATGCGCCATGCCCCCGCAACTCATCAAGAAGGCGCAGCGCATGGCCAAAAAGATCACCGACGAAATCGCTGGACCCGAGGGCGCTGGGATCTTCGGCGTCGAGTTCTTCGTGCGTGGGAAAGAGGTCATCTTTAGCGAACTCTCGCCTCGTCCACACGACACTGGCATGGTGACGATGATTTCGCAAGACATGAGCGAATTCGAACTCCACCTTCGCGCCGTATTGGGGCTTCCAATTCCAAAGCTCACGCTGCGAGGCCCGAGCGCAAGCGCGGTCATTCTCGCTCCCCGCGAGATCAGAGGGGAACCGGCCTATGCCGGGATCTCCGACGCGCTTCGCACGCAAGGAGTCGAGATTCGCATTTTCGGAAAACCATCCGCACGACCGTATCGCAGGATGGGCGTCGCCCTCGCGACTGGAAAGACTGTGGCGGACGCACGCAGGAATGCGGCGCGCGCCGCGGCGTGCGTACGGGTTGTCGAAGGCCGCGATCGCTAGCGCCGCGCTTGAGCATCTCCATCCGCGTGTCGAGTTCTATCGCATGCGCGCGTGCCCACACCTCGCCGAGATGATCAACCAGCACGAGTATGCACTCCGGCGCGGACTTGAACATGCCTGCGTCGAGCGGGTTGCGTTGAACGCGTTCGAACTGGTGCATGTCAATCGCGCATCAGACTGAGCGAGCGCGATGAGCACGCTCACGCGGTTTGCAGCGCGTGGGAACTCTGGGTGACGATTGCATTCAGCGTCGCGCTCGGACGCATGAGAGATGCGAGGCGCTTCACGCACGGATGGTAGTAGCCACTGATTTCGACGGGATTGCCCTGCACCGCGTTCAACTCCGAAACAATGCGCTGCTCATTGGCGGTCAGTTCCGACGCGATCGGACCGAAGTGCGCGGACAACCCCCCGTCCTTCGTCTGCGCGGCCAGTGCTTGCGCCCAGTACATCGCGAGATAGAAATGGCTGCCACGATTATCTAGGTCGCCGACCTTTCGCGCCGGCCCCTTGTTGTTGGCGAGGTAAGTCGCGATTGCCTCGTCCATCGTCTCCGCAAGTACCTGCGCACGCGAATGTCCGGTCGTGAGGGCAATATGTTCAAAGCTCGCGCCGAGCGCCTGGAACTCCCCGAGCGAATCCCATCGAAGTGAGTTTTCAGCGACAAACTGCTGGACATGCTTGGGCGCGGAACCACCCGCGCCGGTTTCAAAGAGTCCTCCGCCGTTCATGAGCGGCACAATGGAGAGCATCTTCGCGCTCGTTCCGAGTTCAAGGATTGGGAAGAGATCGGTGAGGTAGTCGCGCAGGACATTCCCTGTGACGGAGATCGTGTCCTTTCCGTCCTTCATACGCTGCAGCGAGAATGTGCACGCAGCGCTCGGCTCCATGAAGTGCAGCTCGATGCCATCGGTCGCGTGATCCTTTAGGTATTCGTGCACTTTCTTCAGGAGTTCGCGATCGTGCGGACGGCTTTCGTTGAGCCAGAACACCGCCGGCGTCGCGCACGCACGCGCGCGGGTGACCGCAAGCTTGACCCAATCACGAATCGCCGGATCTTTCGTTTGGCACGCGCGCCAGATATCGCCTGCCTCCACCGCGTGCGACATCAGCACTTGGCCAGACGCATCCACCACGCGAACCGTGCCCGCTGACTTCAACTCGAATGTCTTGTCGTGCGAACCGTACTCTTCTGCCTTTTGCGCCATCAGCCCAACATTGGGAACGCTTCCGATGGTGCGAGGGTCGAGCGCGCCGTGTTGCTTGCAGAACGCAATGACCGACTGATAGATCCCGGCGTAGCAGCGATCGGGAATCGTCGCCTTCACATCCTGTGTCTTGCCCTGCGCGTTCCACATCTTTCCGCCCTCGCGAATCATCGCGGGCATAGACGCGTCGACGATCACATCGCTCGGCACATGGAGGTTCGTGATCCCTCTTTCGCTGTCGACCATGGCCACAGCAGGACCATTCGCCAGAACCGCCGCAATGTCTGCATCGATCGCAGCGCGCTCAGATGGCGGAAGCGTCGCGACCTTTGTCACGAGATCCCCAAACCCGTTGTTCACCTGCACGCCAAGCCGCGCGAGTGTCGCGGCATGCTTCTCGAACACCGTGGCGAAAAACACTTTTACCGCGTGACCAAAGATGATCGGGTCCGAGACCTTCATCATGGTGGCCTTGAGATGCAAGGAGAAGAGCACCCCTTGCGCACGGCACGCTGCAATCTCACGGACGAGAAACTCCACCAAAGCGCGCCTGCTGAGGAATGATCCATCAAGAATCTCACCAGCGCCTAGTTGCAAAGAGTCCTTGAGCACGCAGGTCGTCCCGTCCGGAGAAACCAGCTCGATTCGGGCGGTCGTCGCCGCCGGAATCGTGATGGAGACCTCGTTGCCGAAGAAATCACCATGCGCCATGGACGCCACATGGGTCTTGGAATCCGAGATCCACGCGCCCATCTTGTGCGGATTGGCACGGGCGTACTCCTTCACTGACTTTGTGGATCTCCGATCAGAGTTTCCCTCGCGAATCACCGGGTTGACCGCACTTCCCTTGAGGCGATCGAAGCGAACTCGCGCATCCTTCTCGGCGGCCGTGGCTGGTTCGTCGACGAACGATGGAATCGCATACCCCTGCTGCTGCAACTCCAACACTGCTGCCCGGAGTTGCGGAACCGAGGCGCTGACATTGGGGAGTTTGATGATGTTTGCTTCCGGCTTCAAACACAACCGGCCGAGTTCAGTCAAATGATCGTCCACGCGCTGCGACGCATCGAGGCACTCTGGAAACGCGGCCAGAATGCGCCCTGCGAGTGAGATGTCGCGCACTTCGACTTCGATACCCGCGCTCGTGGTGAACATGCGCACCAAAGGCAGAAGGGAGTATGTCGCCAACATCGGCGCCTCATCGGTGAGGGTCCAAACGATTGTGGGTGGGGTAGACATGCGGCAATGCTCCAGAGCGAACGAGCTTTCCCGCGCTTCAGCGCGGGTCGCGCAGTGTACGCCGCAGGCGCTTCTGCTTCGCTGCGCGATTGGCGCGGGGCGCATTCCTGATAAGTGCCTCTGTATTTCAAGGATACGAGGATTTCAGCCCAATGGCAGCAGAACTGTGGCGCACGCAGTTTCAGAAGACTGCTTCATGGCGCCTCACTATTCCCTCACCGGCGTGGAACCCCTTCTCGCTCCTGACGGCATCATCGTTTCAAAGACCGACACCGCGGATCGCATCACCAACGCCCATCCGGTCTTCATGGAGATCGCTGGATACACCGAAGAGGAACTGCTGTCGAAGGCGCACAACATCGTGCGGCATCCACACCTGCCTCGATGCGTGTTCAAGTTTCTTTAGGACACGCTTCAAGGCGGCGATGAAGTCTTCGCGTAGGTCCTGAACCGCGCGGACCGTTGAGCGCGTCCGTCGCGCGCTGAGCGCTCGCTGATCCTGCGCATACACTTGCGCGCATGGCAGCCTATGAATCGCAAATCGCCGCGTATGAAGCGGGAGTTCTCACCGTTCGGGGCGCCGCCGCGGGGTTGACGAGCGCGCAACGCAATCAGCGCGTCGCACCCGGAACCTGGAGTATCCAAGAAGTCATCGTGCACCTTCTCGATAGCGACCTCGCCTGCACCCATCGCATGCGCCGCATTGTCGCCGAATCGCTTCCGCTCTTGATCGCGTATGACGAGAATGCCTTCATCGACCGACTGCCGGCGCAAGACCTCGACCTTGCGATGGTGCTCGACCTCTTCGAATCCAATCGCCGCTTCACAGCGCGCTGGTTACGCACGCTGCCATCGGAAGCATTCGCGCGCGAAGGCATCCACACCCAGCGCGGAAGGATCTCACTCCTCGCCATCGTGGAGGCCTACTCCAAACATGTCGACCATCACATGGAGTTTGTCGAAGGTAAACGCGCGGCGCTCTCCGCAAGCTGACGCATCGCGAGGGCAGAGAGTGGCGAGAATCCTCGCACGCCATCTTGCAACAACTCAAGGAGCGGCCAAATCGCGCAGAATGTGTCTCCCGGACCGAAGGTCGCGGCGCTGACTCGATCAATGCGGCCGTCCGCGTTGCGATGAAAGGCGCTGACGCCTGGAAGTCGCCGAACCCCGCCCGCATCCGCCAGCCCTTCGAAGCCCATGTCCTTCGCAAACTCCGAGTCCGCGTCAGACACTACTCGCATGCGCCACCCTCGCGCGGCGACCTGCTCACGCGCGGACGCGACCGAGTCCGGGGTCGCAAGGACAAATGCGGCGCGCTGATCCAGTTGAGGAGTGAGCGCACTCAGTCCATCCGCCCAAAGTGCACAGTAGAGGCACCGTTCTCCCATGTTATGGATGACGAGCAAGTCGTCGTGCGCGCCAAAGAGCTGCGCCAGCGTCGATCGTTCGCCTGAGAGTTCGGCGAAGCAGTACTCGCCGACTCCCTCGATGCTCGCACCCTCGCGCTGCGCGATTGTGAGTTGCTTCCGAAGTGTCGCGATCTCGGCCTCGAGTTGCTCGACGCGAGCTGCTTGGGACTTGAACGGCGACGGTGTGGCGGGATCACATTGGCTCATGGTGCACTCCTTGGGCGGATCAGCCTACGCGCAATCCTCGCATCCGGCGCGCGGCCGCAAAGCCGCCAATCGCGGCGAGCGGAACCCACGCAAAGAGGTACAACGCGAAAGAACTCCAGTTGGGCATCGCTTCATCGACGACAAGCTCAACCGACACCGGCGCCGCGTTCACTGCCGCGTTTGGCTGTATCTCAATCCTCCATGCGCCAGCAGTGGAAAGCAACAGTTGCGCGTGCGTCTCCTTTGCGGCATCCGACGCGAGGCACACTGCCGTGATGCGCACGCCACTCTCGTGCGTCGCCACGACTTGCATGGCCGCGCGCGGATCACCGATCCACGCGACATCGATTGTTCCTACTCGCGGAGACGCGGGCGAAACGAGTATCGCTGCAGCCGCACCGAGTCTCTCTCCCGTCCACACCACGGCGCCACCATCCGCCTCGGCGGCCGAAGTCCAGGCACCTAGTGACAGGACGACGCACAGGAAAAATGTGTGTGCTCGATGCATCATTCGAACCCGAAGGTGCCTCGCATTTCCATCGGTTGGAACATGATCCACGCCGCAACCGCCCATACAAGCAGAATGCATACGGCGCCGGGTATCCAACCGTAGAGCACCGACGAGAAGCTCCGCGCAAGTGCCTCCCGCGCCCGCATCTCCACGATGCTCCACCAATACACGCCCAGCGCTCCGCTCACGCCAAGCGAGAGCGTGAGCAGTTCCACAGGCATCAACCATGCAGGCGCCGGCGCACAGCAACTCATCACGCGATCCGGCGATGCAGACACCCACCCGAGGTCGTGTAGAACGCGCAACCCCGCAACCTCCGCCGTCGCAAAGCCCGTGACCAAATGGAAGACGAAATGCGCGAACCAAATCGCCGCGCCGAGCGGAAGAAATGCAAAGGAGAGTCGCGCAAACCGCTCCCTGAACGAGCCAACGCTCGACATCCCCGCGGCAGCGCTACTGAGCCCGAAGCCGCATGCAATCCCGCCTACGACGAAGCACGCCTGTGCGAGAGTGCCGCCTGCGCCAATGACACCCGCACTCGCCTCAAGAACGCGAAGCACCGGCGCCGTCATCCCGGCTGCGTTGACCGCCGCGCCAAAGGTAAAGACCAACGCGAGCGCGGCAACATCGACCCGCGCCGCAAGCGTTCCCACCTGCGAGCGCCAGCCCGCATTCGCCAACTCCGCGCACGGAAGCACCGGCAAGACTCCCACATTCTGGTGCGGGCACGCGCTCACGCAGTCAAGGCAGAAGGTGCAGTCGAGATTGCCGATTTTCTTCGGGATGAACAAGTCCAATCCGCAACCCGGACGAAACTCCCCACCCTGCCCGCGCCGACCTTTCAGACAGTCATGCGTCACACATCGCGCACACACCGCCGCATCGATGGCGCGAACGGACCGCGCCGAGACCGTCCCGAGCAACATCTGATACTGCCCAATGGGGCAGAGTGAACGACAAAAGCTCGCGCCAGCAAAACACATGTCAACCGCCGTCGCAACCACGATGAACCCGAGGACGATCATCGCGATCGCAAGCGGGCTCGACCACAGATCAAACGCCTCATAGGCAACGAGCCATGCGACCACAAGTGCGACCGCAATCCACTTGGAACGCAGCGCGCGAGGCAGTGCGCGTGTCGGAGTGAACCACTTCCGAAGCAGCGAACGCGGCGCGAGCAACGGGCACGCCATACACGCGACATTGCCGACCGCCAGAATCGCGACGATTGCCACTCCACGCCAATGCGTCCAGGGAACTGTTCCCGCAAGATTCATGGGCGCGTCTTGGCTTCCGAGGAGCCCGTCGAGCACAATGCACAAGACGAGTGCAAGGAGGACACATCGCAAAGTCAATCGCGCACCCGAAGAACGAAGCGCTCTGCCAACCAAGGGAGTCTGGAGGAGGTCTCCTTCGTGCGACGGCGGTCGCTTCGGTAGCACGGTGAGCGGAATCCGGCGTGCTCGGGGATGCACGCGATGCGGAAAGAGGTACGAGATGGTGATGAGTATCGCGCCGCCGAGATAGAGCACGCTCCCCGGCACCCACATCAATCCGGCGGCGAGTTGTTGGTCGAGGAGCGGATCCGTTCCGTACGCAGGTCCGATGTTGGCGTACCACGCATAGACGGGAACACTTGAGAATGCGAGGTAGGCGCTCACCGCCGTGTTGACAAGATCCGCGGCGACCAGATACGGCACCATCGCGATACGCGGCCAGCGATTCGCATAAGGAAAAGGCGCGATGACGCAGAGCCAAAAGAGCATGCCCGCAACGAACATGCACGCGTGCTCGGCCTGATGCCACCACGGGTCACGCAACGCCAGGGTGTAGGCACTCGGCATGTGCCATGCGATCGTCGCGAGAGCGATCGTACTGAATCCGACGAGCGGATGCCCGAGCGCGCGCAACATGAGACGCACAACTGGAGCCGAAAGGAGCGGTGCGAGGATCGCCGTGCGCGCGGCCGTTCCAACGCCGAACAACATCGGCATCGCGGGAAGTGAGAGCCAGAACAATGGCGGCGCGACCATCGTGAGGAGAATGTGCTGCACCATGTGCGCACTCAAGAGTCGCTCGGCGACGGCATCGAGAGGCGACGCGAGCGCAAGGAGCAACGCACTCCAGCCGCCGAAGAATGCGGCCATACGGAACGCGGTGAACCGCCCACGCGCGGCAACGCCCTTGCGACGGAGCGTTCGCCACCCTCTTCCATACACCAACGAGGAGAGCAACGCGGCCGCGCACACGAGCGGAGCGCTCAACAAGAATCCGTTTGAGGGAAGAACTTCTGCGGGCATAGCTCGACGGAAGTGACTACCGATCGCCTGATGACGGACGGGTGCCTGCGGCAACAGGCATCGCGTCCGGACTCGACTGTGCCTCCATCGCGCCTGGGATCACCGCCCTCAATGCGTTTCCATCGAGTGTCGAGAGGAATGCGACGAGTGCCTGCGTTTCCGCGCTCGACAGCGTCTTCCCATACGCGGGCATGTTGCCACCGCCCTGTTGTATCTGGCGCACCAGTTGATCCCACGACAATCGCGTCGCGACATCCGTGAGATCCGGTCCACGCATGCCGCCCCTTCCACCAATCGCGTGACAGTTGCGGCACTGCGCGAACTGGAACTCCAGCGCGCCTTGCAGCGCGAGCGGCGATCGGTTCGCGACAAACTCCGGAGCAACGGGCGTGGAGGTCCACGCATCCATAACTGGACTCCACGGACTGAGCGTCCCGAGCCATGTCAAGACGCCAGCGCCGGTCGCCAGCACACACACGAGCAGGACAGAGAGCGGGCGCCTCGATGGCGCGCGCTCGCCACGCGGCGCGATGAACGGAAGAAGCGCGACAAGCGCGATGGCGACGGGCGGACCAACGAGCAGGAGGAATGTTTCCGAGGAAGGTGGAAGCAACGCGAGCGCCGCGAAAATCCACAAGAACAAGCCGTCCGGGCGCGGGCTCGCTTCGATGATGGTTGGATCAGGCAGCGCGCCTGGCCCCATAGGGCCATACCACGCGGCAATGCCGACGAGAACAATGAGTGCTGCTCCACAGAACACCATGTCTCGACGCGCGGCGTCGGGGTAGAACGGAACGCCAGTCTTGCGCACTCGTTCCTCGTAGCCCTTCGCATAGGTCGCGGGGTCGACGACCTCCCCCGCTTTGGGCATCTCCGAGATTCCCTTGCGCAAGATCGAGTAGAGGTGAAGTCCCAAGAGCGCCACGGTCAGGCCGGGCAGAATGAAAACATGGAGCGAGAAAAATCTTGAGAGCGTCGCGCCAGAAATCTGCGTGCCCCCGAGCATGATCCCACGCAGGGCGTCGCCAAAGACTGGCATTCGATCGACGATTGCGGCACCAATCCCGAGTCCCCAGTAGGCGTCCGCATCCCATCGCATGATCTGACCAGTGAACGCAAGTCCGAGCGTGAGCACGCCCAAGCACACGCCAAAGATCCAGGTCAGTTCCCGCGGGTACTTGTAGGTTCCATGCAAGAATACCTGCGCAAGATGGACGAGCATCATCAGGCACATTGCGTTGGAACTCCATCCATGAATCGCGCGCAACATCCATCCCGATGGCACCCGTTCATTGATGTACACGAGACTCTCATACGCTTGGGCGGCGCTCGGTGCGTAAAACATTGCGAGCACGATGCCGCTGGCGACCTGCACCATGAAAAACATCATGGTCGCCGAGCCAAACACATACCACCACTTCGCGCTCGACGGCACGCGGTGGAACATCGAGTGCCGCAACACCCAAAGCACGCCCGTGCGGTCATCGAGCCAATGCACACAACGCAACGCGCGGTGTTTCCATCCAGTCCCGCCCATGTTCAGGTCCCCTCCTGCAATCCGGGCAATCGACCGCTAAAGATCTCAAGCGTTCCATCCTGAATCCGCCATGAAAACTCGAAGAGGCCTCGTGGTGGCGGCCCCGATGCGCGAGAGCCATCCTCGTAGTACACACCACCATGACACGGGCACATGAAGAGACGCGATTGGGCGAACCACTCGACTGGACATCCGAGGTGCGCGCAATTCACGGCAAACACTTGAAACTTCCCCGCCTCGATGCAACGCACATAACAGGCGTTTTCACGGGTGATCCCATCGTCTGGCGCACCTCCGGGATTCAAGAACTTGACGAGGACGGTGGTCCCGGGCATCCAGTTCGCTGCGGCGCCAAGGGAAATCCACTGGTCCTTCTCCGGAAGCAGTCCGGGCGCGACCGCCGCACCAATGATCGGTGCGGCGACGAGTACTCCACCGATGGCCATGAGTGTGGAGCCCGCCGCGAACAGAAATCCACGGCGATTCTCATTCGCAGGCGCCGGTGATGGCGCTTCGATGGATTCGGGTGCTTGACTCATCGCGTTGGCCCATTGCCTGGAGGTGAAAGTGTGGACGCCTGTCGGAAGGTCGCGAGGTAGGCGACGAGAGCGTCGACATCCTCTGTGGTCAACGCCTCGGCGACCCGCTCGCCTCCGGCGCCTTGGTAGGGATCGATTGCAGCGGGCATCCCGAGGTCACGACGACCAAAGATGATACTGGTGCGAAGATGCTGATCACTCACGAGTCGAACATAGAACGGATCCCGCACATCGCCGCCTTGCGGTGAAACCGCGAGCAGAGCTTGGCCTCCTGCACTCGGATGGCAGAACGCACAGCGCGACTCGAAGAGCGTCGCACCTCGCTCGATGCTTGCATCGGACGAACCACCGCCCCAAGGAACGACAGATTTCAGACCTGGCGGGTTCATCCAACTGCGTTTCATGCCAATGATGAACGCTCGAATGTGCTCATCCGAAACACCCGTCACAGTGCTTCCGCCAAATCCAGGCATACGAGTTCCCGCGATTCCATTTCGCACGATCTGGAAGAGTGCATCCTCGGGTATCGACGCGAGATACTCCCCATCGCAGAGCGGCCGAGCAGGACCGTGCGTGCCACCCGCCCCGTGGCAACCAGCACAACGCGATGCATAGAAGCCCGCGAATCCAACCGAGGTATCGAGGGATGGCGGATCGACCCGAGGCGCAGGCTTCCCAGGCAATCGATCGCATGCGACACCGATCCATGCGACAACGCCGGCGAGGATCGAGGAGAGCGTTCGAGAGAACATACTCACTTCGATTCTCCGTCGGACTGTTCAACTTCGAGTCGCGTGGCGAGTGATGTCCCAACCTGCAAGCGAACTCGGTTGAATCGCGTGATCACCGCTCCACACGCCAAGCCAAACGCAATCTGGCTCGCGAGAAACCATCCGAATGATGCATAGTCAACAAGCAATGGATCAAGTACGCGAATCGCCGCCCACCCTGCTCCAGTCCACACCATCGGTGCGAGAATTCCGCCCGCAAGCATCGGTCGACGAGGCATCATCGGGAGTGCGACGACAAAGATCATGCCGACCATCACACTCAACGCGAGATGGAGAAAAACGGCCGCGATCGTCCAGGTGAGATTGAATGCGAAGAGCGCCTCTGTTGCCGCGTTTCCAACCGACGGCACGAGCAGTCCAGCGAGCAGGTTGATCGGAAGCCAAAGACTCCGCTCGGCGAGCACCCCCCACAAGCAAGCCACCACCGCCATCGCCCCGGCGCCTGCGAGTCCTCCATACAAACCTGATCGGTACGGATGCATCTCTTCGGGAACGATTCGACGGGGCGACGCACTTCGCGATCGTCGGGGTGGAACTTCGAGGGCCGGCATCGGAATCTCGCACGACGCGACTGGAATATCCTCAGTCTGTTCGTGCGGAAACACCTCGCGAAACCATCCGACCACTCCTACGAGCGCGCACAGGGCACCGACGACGCTGACGGCTGGATGCGTGACGATTCCCGCGAAAATCATCGTCACACCAAACGCCGTCAGCATCGGTTGCGCGGTTGGTCGCGGAATGGCTCGCAGGTAAGGAACCTCGGCGCCATCTCGAGAGACTTCCGGATTCATGAGATCGCCTCCTGTGGAACGCGGCCAACGAAGTAGACGAGCGTGAAAACGAAGATCCACACGACATCGACGAAGTGCCAGTACCAGGTCACGACTTCGACGCGACCTGAGTCGCGTGATGGTTGCACGCAACCACACAGCGAGAGCAGCAAGGTCCCACTCAGAAGCAACAATCCGACAACCACATGAAACGCATGAAACCCGACGAGCGTATAGAAGGTGGTTCCGAACGCATTGGAGTCAATCTCGAGACCTTTGAGTTCGATGAGCTTCTTCCATTCCAATCCTGTCCCTGCAAGAAACTCGACGCCGAGCAGTAGGGTCACGAGCATCCAAACCTGAAACCGCTTGCGCGAACCTGACGCAAGTGCGCGCACGGCAAGCACGACCGTGGCGCTCGACGCGAGGAGGCAGACAGAATTCACGGTCACGAGCCCAAGTTCAAGACAGTCCATCGGCTGCGGTCCTGTGGGACTCTTTCCGATGTAGTAGAGATAGGTCACCAAAAACGAGCAGAAGAGCGCGCTCTCCATGAATATGAGTGACGCCATGCCAACGCGCGCTCGTTGCATCGGTGCGACGGTAGTGGTTGGCGCGTCATTCATAGTGCGCATCTGGATCCTCCGGATGTTGGATGTCCCAAAGGGGCCGCGCGCTCGTCACCGAAGGGATGCGATCGAAGTTCCACTCCGGAGGGGGGCTCGAAGTACTCCACTCGAGCGTCCACGCATTCCACGGATTGTTCCCCGCCTGCTTACCAGTGCGCAAAGACTTCACCACATTCCACAAGAAGACCGTCACCCCCGCCATCTGTACGGGCACGCCGAGTGAAGTAATGAGGTTCCAAATCTCCCAACCTCGATCCGCCTCATACGAATAAATGCGGCGAGGCATGCCGAGCACGCCCGAGATATGCATCGGAAGAAAGGTCACGGTGAACCCGATGAAGAGGAGCCAAAAACTCCACTTCCCCAATCGCTCGTCCAACATGCGCCCGGTTGCCTTGGGAAACCAGTAGTAGAGCGCGCCAAAGATCCCAAAGACGGTTCCGCCGAACAAGACATAGTGAAAGTGCCCGACCACAAAGTAACTGTCGGAAAGTTGCCAATCCATCGGAACCGTCGCAAGCATGATGCCGGTCAACCCGCCGATCACAAACATCGAGACAAATCCTGTTGCGAACAGCATCGGCGTATCGAAACGAAGCCGGCCTCCCCACATCGTCGCGATCCAATTGAAAATCTTGATCCCCGTCGGCACCGAGATCAAGAAGGTCGCTGCCCCAAAGAACGAATCCAACACTGGCCCAAGACCCACGACAAACATGTGATGCGCCCACACCCCGAGCGAGATGAATCCAATCCCCACCGTCGCCGCAACCATGAGCGGATAGCCGAAGAGCACCTTGCGGCTGAAAGTCGGAAGAATCTCGCTCACGAATCCGAAGGCAGGCAGAATGAGAATGTAGACCTCAGGGTGACCAAAGAACCAGAACCGATGCTGCCAGAGCACGGCCGACCCCTCCGTCTGAGGATCGAAAAAGTGCGCGCCAAAGTGTCGGTCGAGCAGCAACATGATTTGCGCCCCCGTCAGGACTGGTATCGCGACAAGAACGAGCGCCGCAACAACCAACATCATCCAACTCAAGAGCGGCATGCGCATCAACGACATGCCGGGGCAGCGCATACAGAGGATGGTGCCAATGAAATTGATCGCGGTGGTCATGCTGCCAACACCACTCACGAGGATGCCGAGAATCCAGTAGTCCGTGCTGTTCCCGCGACTGAACGCACGATCCGTAAGCGGCGCATACGCGAACCAACCGACATCGGGAGCGCCCGGCGCACCGTAGAGCCCTTCGGACCCGATGTAGCTGAAGTACAGAAGCAGTCCACCAAAGATGAAGAGCCAGAACCCGAAAGCGTTCAGACGCGGAAACGCCATGTCTCTCGCGCCAATCATCAACGGGATGAGGTAGTTGCCAAATCCAAGCAAAATCGGCATTCCGACGAGGAAGACCATCGTCGTTCCATGCATCGTGAAGAGTTGGTTGAAGGTCTCTGGATCGATGAGTTCGGAGTTCGCGCGTGCCAGTTGCATGCGCATGAACGCCGCCTCCAATCCCGCCACGAGGAAAAACACCAGTCCGGCCCCGACATACATCATCCCGAGCTTCTTGTGATCCACGGAGAGTGACCATCGCGCAAATGCTTCCCAGAAGCTCTCGCGCGTGGACGGGGTGAAAGATGGTGCAGGAGCGTGCGGCATCGGATCACTTCAGCGTCATGAGGTACTCAACCAGTCCGTCGACCTGCGCTTCTTCCAGTTGCAGGCTCGGCATATTGCAACCTGGCTTCAACGAATTCGGATCGTTGATCCACTGCTTGAGATTCGCGCGAGTCAGCGGGATGTACCCCGATCCAATCGTGTCTCGACTCGCCAAGTGCGAGAGATTCGGACCGAACATCCCCGCACTCGTCCCGCCAATCGTGTGGCAATTCATGCACGCATACTCAGTGAAAGTTGAGCGTCCCTCCGCGACGACGGGCGATGCAATCGGCGGAGACGCTTGCGCTGCGAGCCATGCGTCAAACACCGGCTGCGGCTCCGCGTACACCCGAATCAGCATGTGCGCGTGCTGGGTGCCGCAATACTCCGCACATTGACCGAGAAAGAGTCCTGGCGAATCGGCTTCGATCCACAACTCGTTGGTCTTTGCCGGAATGACATCGAGCTTTCCTGAAAGTCGCGGCACCCAGAACGAATGGATGACATCCGCCGACTCGAGTCGAAGCCAGATCGGGCGCCCCGCCGGAATGTGCAACTCGTTTGCAGTGATGACCGTCGCACCATCCGCCGCGGCGTAGCGGAACTCCCACCACCATTGATGCCCGATCGCCGTCACCGCCATCGCCCCTGGAGGCGGCTGGGTCAAGTCGATCTCTCGAATCGTGCGAATCGTCACCATGGTCAAGACGAAGACAATGATGATGGGGATCACCGTCCACGCGACTTCAATCGGCAAACTCCCGTACACCTGAACTGGTTCGCCGACCGGCTGGGAGGAGGCCTTTGCAACACGGTCCGCACGCACGCCGCGCACGATCGCCACGACAAGGAATGATTGCACAACCACAAAGATCGCGGCGCAAATCGCGACGACAAGAATGGAGAGGTCCCGAATCTCGCGCGTGGGCCGAGACGCTGGCTCAAGAATCGAAGTAACCCCCGTACCGATGGGTACGCCCATCGTCCCCTCGCAGACTTCGATTTGCGGTGGCGCATGGGCCAATGCCGACGCAGCGAACAACGCAGCCGACGTCGCGACGAGCGCGAAGCAAGTAACCTGAAATGCGCTCAGATATCGACTCACTCGTGCAACTCTCAAAAGACAGGTCTCTCACGCGCGAAGACCCGAGCGCGCCTGAGGAGTGTATCGACGCGGCGCGTGGTCGCGTGAACCGCGGCGCGCTGTACCCTTCCGGAATGCGAAAGCGCAAACTCTATTGGCACGCGGCGAGACGACTCCTCTCTTCGCTCCGTGACCAGCGCGCGAGCTACTGCCTCGCGCTCTTCGTCACTCTCGGGTACTCGCACGCTGCGCTCGCACGCGAAGCAACCGATGCACCTACCCCCCAGGCGTGTATCGTCGGACTGTCCCAAGCACTGCGCGAGGGAGACCTCGGCGCCGCGTCTCGATTCCTCGACCTCTCGAAACTCCCGCCTGGTGCGCGCGACGAGATTGGGGAGCGCGCTTCACTTTCCCTCGGACTTGTGCTCGACACGCTCGATGCGCCGGGATGGCGCGACCCTTCATCACTCACCCTTCCCACTGATTCAGAATTGACGCTCGGCACGACTCCCGCGGGCTCGATTCAACTGGTGAATGTCGCGCTGCGGGGTGAATCTCCCAACTGGCGATTCTCTGACGCGAGCGTCAGAGGATCAACCGAGCAGTTGCGACTCGCCATTCCTGCAATCCGACGCGCCGTCGCGGAGCAACTGAATCACATCGCCGTCTTCGATTTCCAGGCGCCTGAAGTCGCGCTTTCGGTCGCGCTCCCCGACGCTTTGCGATTCCACATCCTTGGGCTTGCCGTCGCGCAGTGGCTTGGACTCGTGGTTGTCGTCGCATTCAGTTGGTTCGGAGCCCGCGTGTTCAGCCGGATCATCGACGCTGCGCTCCACCTCGCCGGACGCCATCGCGCGGGCGCTTGGCGCGAGACGAGCAAGTATGCCTCGCGCGCGTTCGCGTGGACGGCTGCCCTCAAAGCTGGGTCGTGGGCGTTGCTCGGGCTCGGCCTCCCGATTCCATTTCTTCTCGTTGCACTGCTCGCACTGAAGATCGCCACCATCGCTTGCTTCGCGTGGACGCTCATCGAGATTGTCGCGCTCGTCCGCGCGTGGGTGGCATCGCCGCAAGGGGTGCAACTCGACGACCTTGCCGCAAGAGGCATTGCGCGGATTGCGCAGATCATCATCGTCGCGGGGGCGCTGCTTGCCGTTGTCTCGACCATTGGCGAGCGCGACTCCGTCAACCACGCCGTCGCGGCACTCGGCATCGGTGGCATCGCGGTTGGACTCGCCGTCCAAGATCCACTCAAGAATTACTTTGCCGGCCTCGTCCTTGCCGCCGATCGCCCATTCCGTTCTGGCGATCGGGTCCTGATCGACTCGATCGCCGGAACGATCATCCACATCGGGGCGCGCGCGACCACCGTACGAACCGATTTGAACTCCACCATCTCTATACCCAACGCAATGGTCGCAAGTGCGAGGATCGAATCAGAACCGATCGGAGGGAAGGATCTCGACGTCCATATCACGATGCTCTTGCCGCTCACCACGACAACGGAGAGCATCGCGGCCTTTCGCGAGGGCGCCTTGATCGCGCTGAAGGCCATGCGCGGCGTACGCGCCGACTCGATCGAGCTCGGCCTTCGCGGAAACAATGACAAGGGAATCGAGTTCGGGGTCACGCTCACCGCGGACGCCACAGCCGGAAAGAAGAGTGCCCTTCAGGATGCCGTGATGCTGGTGCTGATCGCGTCTGCTCGCGATGTTGGCGCGTTTGTCAGTGCATCTCGCTAAGTTCCTTTGCACTCGCACATTTCCGCGTTACCTTCCCTGCGTTCCGAGGATCCGTTCGGGTTGCGACGATGTTGGGAGCACAAACGCCATGCGGCGACTGCGTCCCGAGTCCTTCCAACGCTGAACAGAGAGGACGCAAGCGACGATGCCTGCCTGGCGTCTCGAAGCTTGGATTCAGCTCCGGCGCGCGAGCAGTACGCGCGTCAGCAAGGCCATCCTACTTTCAACGCTCATCTTTGCACCCCCTGTGCACGCCCAGACAAACTTCGTGGACGAGGCAATCGCACGAGGGGTGAACTACACCGTCGTCGATGGCGCATTTGGGGGGACTGGGCAATTCGGCTGTGGCGTGGCGCTCGCAGACTTCGACGGCGACCATGACCTCGATCTTGTCGTGAGTGGTGACGCGAGTTCGACACTCGGCATCTACGCGAATGATGGCGCGGGGGCATTCACGAATGTCACGGCATCGGCAGGTGTTGCAACAATGCTCAAGATCTCGGGGTTGGTGGCCGGCGACTACGACGCCGACGGCGATCTCGATCTCATTGTGACGCGTTGGTTGAAGCCGCTGATCCTTCTCAAGAATGATGGCGCGATGCACTTTACCGACGCGACTTTCAGCGCAGGGCTCTGGGCCCAATCGGGCGCAGGTGCGGGCGCTGCATTCGGAGACTACGACGGCGACGGATGGATCGATCTCGCCGTCGCGAATCGTTGCGGGACAAATGCATCCGCCGTGCGCAACAAATTGTTTCGCAATCGTGGGGACGGGACTTTCGAAGATGTCACCAGTGCGGCGGGCGTTGACAACGGAACTTTTCCTGGATTTCATGTCTCGTGGGTCGACCTCGATCGCGACGGCGATCTCGATCTTTATGTCGCGAACGACAAAGGAACCGGAAATCCTCGGTGGAATCGGTTGTATCGCAATCGCGGGGATGGAACTTTTTTTGAGGACACTGATTCCGGCGCACAAGTAAGTGCCGACGCGATGGGCAACGCCACCGGCGACATCAACGGTGATGGGTACCCAGAGTTGTACATACCCAACATTCCGGTTGGCAACATGTTGCTCATGTCGATCGATCAAGGCGCGCACTTCGCGGATAAGGCCACGCTCTGGGGCGTGCGCGCATTCGGAACCTGTTGGGGCAGTGCGTTTTTCGATGGAGACAACGACGGCGACCTCGACCTCTTGACCGTTTCAGATCACTTCGACAATGACTTCTACTTCGAGGGAACCGGAGCCGTGCCGTTCTTTGATCGCACAGAGGCGTGCGGTCTCATCAATACCCTCGACTCCTATTGCTTGGCGATCGGTGATATTGATAATGACGGAGACATCGACGCGATCGTGCAGGATTTCTCCGCGCCCATCCGTGTCATGGTGAACCAATTGAACGAGCCCGATCGCGAGTGGTTGTCGCTTCGCGCGATGCCGCGCGGCGCGAACACGCATGGCATCGGAACGCAAGTCGATGTGATTGCGGGCGACCTTCGTGCGTGGCGGCATGTCGAAGCCGGAAGCGCATACAAGAGTCATTCGTCAACCGACCTCCACATCGGGCTAGCGTCCCATGCGCACGCAACAAGCGTCGTCGTCTCATTCCCTCGCGCAGGAGACCTTCCGCAATCCACGCGCACTCTCGCCAACGTTCCCACGCGAGTATCGTGGCCGCTCTGGGCGATGGAGCGAGTCGGCGATGTGAACGGTGATGGCAACTGGAGCGCCAAGGAGTTTGCAATCCTCGAAGGACGCACGGGTGAGTTGTTTGCGCCCAACGACACGATCTTTGACTTCGATGGCGACTTTGACCTCGACAATCAGGACCTCGATGCATTTCGATTCCGCCAGTGCGATCTCAACGGGGACGGCGCCGTGGGTGCTGCAGACTTGGCCGCGCTCCTTTCCGGTTGGGAATCAAGCACGCCCGACTTTCACGGGGATGGAGTTGCCGATGCGAATGATCTGACGCTGCTCCTGAGCCAATGGTCGAGGTGAGAGTGCCGCACGAGCAGTGCACGGACGAAAAAAGAAGAACCCCGCAGTGAACTGCGGGGTTCTTGAATGTCCAATTCGCTGACCTTGACGCGCCGCGAACCCATTGGATTCGCTGTCATCTCGATCAGTTCATCGCATCGGTCGAGCGATGATCGCAGGCGATCACCAGTTATCGTCGCGCGAGCTGCTGCCGCCGCGTTCCCAGCTGCCGCCGCGGTCGCCACCGCGACCACCGCCACCGGAACCGCCACGACCACCGCCGCCGCCGTAACCACCACGACCGCCGCCACCGCCGCCGCCGCCGCGGTCGCCTCCCCGCCCGCCGCCGCCACCTCCACCACCGAATCCGCCACGACCGCCACCACCGCCACCGGCTGGCTTGGGTGTTGCTTCGTTGACGGTCAATGGACGACCGAGGATGTCAGCGCCATTGAGGGCTGCCATCGCGGCCTGACCTTGCTCAGAGTTCGACATTTCGATGAAGCCGAAGCCGCGCGGGCGTCCAGTTTCACGATCCATGATCAACTGAGCGGACACTACTTCGCCGTGCGCTGCAAAAAGGTCACGCAATTCATCTTCCGACATTTTGAACGACAGGTTCCCGACATAGAGCTTCATCGCGGTCTCAACTCAAACATGCCCGATAGAGGAGGACTGAACCGTGCGGAGACTCGGGCAAGGAATCGAGCGTCGGTGCTATCGACGCCTGCGGCAATCGCAGAAGTTTCGTCGAC
>SXGS01403199.1_pt1 | contig 29672 bp, 24 predicted proteins | sample 3174681 | NCBI WGS metagenome assembly SXGS01 (sample SAMN11356861, study PRJNA531348) | freshwater metagenome | isolation source: freshwater sample F1-80 | place: China: Fuxian Lake, Yuxi | collected 2017-12-25 | reverse complement strand
TGCCGTCGTCTCGCCAAAGACTTCGAGCGTCATGCCCGCAAGGCCGCTGCCTTCATCCGCCTCGCCATGATCCGCCTCATGCTTCGCCGATTGACAGCCCCTTCATCGTGAATCGAAACTTTCCGGAACGGCTCTTAGGTCCATGCGGAATTCCGATGCCGACCAGACATGCGGAAGGTCCCGATAGTCTCGCGGCGGGGGCAAACCTACGCCCGTGTCGAAACCATAGATCTCGATGGCCACGCCAAAGATCGTCTCGACCTCGGCCGCGATGCGCTGCATGCTCAGCAAGCCGCGGCCCGTACCAACCCCGAACTCTACGACCGAGATACGCTCCACGCCAAGCCGGCGCGCGAGGTCAGCGGCGTGATAGATCCCGAACGCGTATGGCGGGCGCGAAATTATATCCCATTCCATGCGCCGCGCGAACGACCCCAACGGATAGCGGCGCCAGAGCGCCAGCAGGGCCGCACGCGGGTTCAGCAGAAAAAGCCAGATCTTCTCGAAGATCAGCCCTGGGCGGCGTACCGCCTTCAGCAATCGCTTTATGAGACTCACGTCGTCGAGTGTCGCTTAGGCGAAGATCTTGTCGCCGTGATCAGTGAAGAAGGACTGATCGTACCGCATCATGGTATAGCCGTCGCGCACCGTGAATGAGGCGTCCAACGTATCGCCCAAGACCAGCTGGAGGGCCCATCGTGCCAGCGGTGCGCCTGCGGCGATCGACAATGGACAGCCGCCGCCGAAGCGCGGATTTACTTCGATGATCTGAGGGCCGCTGGCGCCACGGATTATCTGCAGATTGCTTGGGCCGATCAACTGCAAGGCTTCGGCGACGGAGGCGGCCAATTTTTCCAGCGCCTCGTCGCGCTCGACGCGCGCCAGGACGACTTCCCCGGAGCGCACCTTAAGCCGTCGCCGTGGGATGGTGGCGATGGCCCTAAGATCCCGGTCGCAGAACACGTCCACAGTGTATTCGGCTCCGGTGAGCAGCGGCTGGATGATGGCGTTCGGTACGTAGCGCGAGAAGAAGCTCAGCTCCTCCGGAGTGCGTGCGGGGAAAGCGTGAATACTAGCGCTGCCGTCCCGCGGCTTGACGAAGGCCGGGCAGCATGCCTCGTCGGCGGACAGGATTGGAACGGCCGGAAATCCGCGCTTGCCCAAGAAGGTGGCGAGGTTAACCTTGTCGCGGCAGATGTCTATCGACGCTGACGGGCCGACCAGCGCCAGCACACCACAGGAGGCGAGCTCGTCGCGCATCTGCGCGAGCACCCGAAGATCGGGATCAATCGTCGGTACGATGAGGTCGATCGATTCCCGCTGGCACAGCCCGAGCAGGTTGACCGGAAATTCAGCCGATCGCGTATCGGGCAAACGGAAGCACGCTTCGCACTCTCGCAGAGCCGGCGCGAAGGGTTGGACGTCGGTTCCGATGACCCGCGGATTGACGCCCAGCTCGTGGCCGGCAGCGCGGAATAGACGCACGAGCTCCACCCGTCGGCCGGCATTGAGGAAGAGAATGTTCATCTGACGACAACCGTCCGGCACCGATCGGCCGCGAACAGCGGCACGATGGCATCGCCCGCAAGTCCGTGCTGGTCGCATGCGAAGCGCCGTATCGGCTCGAAGTACGTCAGGGCTGAGACATAGACGCGCCCGAATCTCCGGTACTCGGGGTCCGACGACGAGCGAATTGGATTGGGGCAGGTAGGTAAGTAACGCCCGGCTTTCAAATCGTCGCCATCGAAGACCACGACCTGCGACGATCCGGCAAGGCCGGAAAGGCAAAGAAAGTTATTGAGGCCATTGGTCGCGCCGTGAAATGCGACCGAGCCAGCAAGCATGGCCCGTCTGATCTCGTCTGCCGCACGACCGAGCTCGCGCCGTAAGTTCGTCGCAGCCGCGTAGAGAATCTCGTCTGGCGGTTCGGCCGTGACCTCCCGCGTCGACGCCCTAGCGATCGCCCAGAGCGTGTCGTCTACAGAGCTGATTGCCGCGATCTGCAACCCCGCGGCCGCGGCCAAGCGGACGAGTGAGCCTTGTGTGAAATAGGATATGTGCTCGTGCAGCAGTGCGTTGAGGTCGCCGGCTGCGAATTGTCGTTCGACATCGGGCAGGCACAAGGCGACGATGCCATTCGGCGTCAAAGAGGCGCGGATACCGCACAAGAATGCAAGCGGATCGTGTACATGCTCGAGCGAGTTGAACGCAAGAACAAGGTCGAATGTTCGTGTCTGCAGGCGCGCCGAGGGGAAGTAGTCGGCTATAACTTCGATCCGCGAGTCCTCGGTACGCACGGACGGATCGACGATCGTGTATGCCTGAGGTTGCAGTAACTTCAGCAGGCACTGCGCGACGTAGTGGCTGCCCGCCCCAATCTCCAGGACCGACCGCGGCTCGATGTCCCTGCAAGTCTTGGTGATAAACGAAATCTGTTGATCACCGAGGGCGCTTGCCCAATTCGAAGCCCCGGGGGGGGGCGTGATGAATTCATAGGTGTCAGTTGCATACGCCTCCACCACTTCCTGCCGAACTGACGTGGGCGTCGTCTGGCTAACGAAGCCGTTCTCGCTCCAGCCGAGCGAGAACGGCAGTGTCCGAAGCCCGCCGGGAGCCGGCTGCGAGCCCTGCCAAAATGGCAAGTTTGGAAGTTGGATCTCGATCGAGATTGGGATCACAGCAGAGCGGCGCCGGACATAGGCAGATCGTGAAACTGCTTGAGGAGAATGCCGTTGAGGTCGATAGTCTTGAGAAAATCCTTGATCCGTCCGGCTGTGAAGCCATCACCGTAGAGCGAATTCTGGCGGCGAGCGGCGGCCCGGAATTCAGGCGCGAGTGCGGCCTTGATCGCAGTCCGGATCGCGGCGCGTTCAGCGACGCAATCGATGACCGAAGCCGCACGCAGGCGACCAGCCTGGCGGTCGCCGATATTCACAGTTGGCACTCCGATGGCCGGTGCCTCGACGAGGCCACTGGAGCTGTTCCCGACGAGGACGTCCGCATAGCGCATCGTGCTCAAGTACAGTCGCTGACCCAACGACGCACGACTCACCACCTGCGCTGGATGGCGTGCGGCGTAGGCCGCAAAAGTTTGTGCGATCGCGTCGTTGCCGCTGTCAGCATTGACACCGGTCTGTACCACAACGGCCTCGGAAAAGTCGGAAAGCGCAGCAATCAGCTCTTCGACGCCGGCAGCTGAATCATGGACGACGGTGACCGGATGATAGGTCACCAGAAACAAAGGCTGGCGGAGCGGGATGCCAAGTGCCTGCTCGACCGCGGCTCTATCGAGCGGCTCGATGCGCCGCACTGACTCGAGTCCGAGCGCACCGACGACGAAAACACGATCCGGTGACTCGCCCAGCTGAATGACGCGCCGCGCATAGGGCTCAGCGGCGACAAAGTGCAGATGCGCCATCTTGGTAATGGCGTGACGGATCGATTCATCGATTGCACCTTCGGTGACTTCACCGCCGGCAATGTGGGCGATGGGAATACGGAGCATCATCGCCGCCTGAGCCGCCGCAAGGGTTTCGAAACGGTCACCGGCCAATAGGACGACATCGGGCTGCAACCACGAGAAGGTGTCGGCGAACCCAATCACGCCGACCCCGAGAGATTTCGCGATTGCACGCGCGCTGTCGCCGGCAATGAGGAGGTCCACCTCCGCCTTGATCGCCATCCCGTCTCCAAGAATTTCGTCCCGGGTCATCCCGAACTGGGGTGCGAGGTGTGCCCCCGTCACGACCAGTTGCACGTCGAAAGCGGGATCGTCCTGCATCTCCCGCAGCAGCCAGGACAGTTGGCCGTACTCGGCCCGGCTACCTGTGACCACACAGACGCGCCGCGCTGACCTAGCCATCGATGATCTCGTCGGCCGCGTAGTCGCGCTTGGCTACTTGTCTAAGGCAATCCCAATAGAGCATCGGCGACAGGCCGGTGCCGGGGCGCTTCGCCGCCAAGTTCTCCGGGCTGAAGCATTCCCCTTTGCGGATTGCGCGGCGCGCCACGAGGCTCTTGCGAGCGATGGCGAGGTTAGGCCTTTCCGAAGCACTCGGGAGCTTCATGTGGCTGCCGAGAGCGGCTTCAACCTCGCGAATGGCTGCGACCATGGACGCGAGCTCATCAGGTATGAGTGACGCCTTGTGGTCGGGTCCGGGGAGCGAGCGGTCGAGCGTAAAGTGCTTCTCGATGACGCAGGCCCCGAGCGCGGCAGCGGCTAACGGAACTGAAATGCCGAGGGTATGATCCGAATATCCGACAGGGAGGCCGAAGGCAGTCCGCATCGTGTTCATCGCGCGCAGATTCACATCGCCGAACGGCGCCGGATACTCGGTCGTGCAGTGGAGCAGCGTGACACGCGCCGCAAGCGCGTTTCGGCCTTGCGGCGAAGCAAAGGCATCTGCAAATGCGGAAGCGGACGGCGATTGATTGAGACCAACGTAGCCGAAAGCGAGCACCCCCAGAGCAATCTCCACCTCAGCGAGGGTTGCCATTCCCGTCGAAAGAAGGATGTCCTTGCCGGAGCGGGCAGCGTTCAAGAGCAAAGGCGCGTTAGTGATCTCGCCTGACGCGATCTTGATCGCCGGCACGTCGAGATCCTTTGCCAGGAACTCGAGGCTGCCGAGGTCGAACGGTGTCGAGAGAAAGCCGATGCCTCGTTCGCGGCATCGCGTTTGCAGAGTGCGAAAGCCGTCCGAGGGCAGCCAGAGCTTGCGTACCATGTCGAGCTGGCTCTCTTGCGTGCCTGTCGTTTGCTGCTGATAGCCGGCCTTTGGGGCGTGCTGACTGATCACTTCCTCCGGCACGAAAGTCTGAAATTTGACAACGTCTGCCTTTGCGGCCGCCGCGGCTTCGACCAGCTGCAGTGCCAAATCGAGGCTGCCGTTGTGATTGACCCCGGCTTCCGCAATTACGAGGATACGGTGATTGCTCACGGCTCGATCTATCTTGCGGCTGGCGCGAAGTGCCGCGCGCAAACGTCTTGAACGGCGGCAATCACGCGCTCCTGCTGCGCGTCCGATAGGTGCGCCGAGCACGGCAGCATGACGACACGCCGCCACAGCGATCCGCAAACAGTCTGTACGGTGCGGGGCGCGTCGCGATACGGCGCCTGCAGATGGAGCGGCTTCCAGAACGGCCTGGCCTCGATGCCGGCGTCGGTGAGCTTGGCGCGTAACATCTCCGCCGATGCGGCGTCCGACGTGACAACGCCAGACAGCCAGAAAGAATTGCCGGGATCGGCATGCCCCGGAAAAGAAGTCAGACCGGGTATTCCACTGAACGCGTGGTCGTAGGCCATACGAATCCGCCGCTTGGCAGCCAGAAAGGCTGACAGCCGCTCCATCTGCGCGCAGCCGACTGCGGCCTGCAGGTTTGTCATGCGGTAGTTGAAGCCGATCATGTCATGATCGTACTCAAGGCCACGCCGCGCCGTTGTCGACAGATGTCGGGCGAGATCGAGCAGCCCCTTGTCCGTACCCACCACGGCTCCGCCGCCTCCCGATGTTACCGTCTTGTTGCCATTAAATGAGAGGACCGAGAGGTCCGCTCCCATCTGCGCGATTGGTCTACCCTTGTATGTGGCGCCAATGGCGCAGGCCGCATCCGCGACGACTTTCAAAGAATACTCGTTTGCCAGGGCTCCGATCGCGTCCATGTCGGCGGCCAGACCCAGGACATGGACCGGCAAAATGGCGGCGACCCGCCGGCCGGTATCACGATGGATCAAGGAGCCGCGCTCCCGTCGCGTCTGCGCGGCGATCTCACGGGCCATCAGAGCAGAGTCCAGTGTCCAGCTTTCGGGGGAGATATCCACCAGCCACGGTATTGCCCCGCAGTGCGCGATGGCATTTGCGGTGGCGATGAACGTGAACGATGGGACCATGACTAGGTCGTTTGGCCGCACGCCGACCACCGTCAACGCCAAGTGCAGCCCCGCTGTCCCTGAAGCAGTTGCGACTGCTTCAGGCGAGCCCGTTGCTGCCGCGTTCATTGCCTCGAATCGAGACACAAATGGCCCGATAGAGGACACGAAGCCGCTCGTAATGCATTCCTGGAGATAGGTCGCTTCGTTGCCGGAAAGGTCGGGAGTGGAGAGAGGGATGACCGATATACTCGGAGCGCCGCTTGCGTGTCCGTCGGCGGCACGGTCACGCGCCCCACCCTCTACGTGCGACGTCGCGCGCATGCCTGCGTCACATCCTCTGATCGAGGTTGCGGTCACGGGCAACGTGCTCCAGTTCGGGGACCGCGGTGCGGATGGCCGAAACGACGTCTTCTTTGCACCAAGTCGGCCGAGCTCGAATGGCACTCACCATGGCCATGAAACCATCAACCATGCTGCGCGGCGTAACGTCCTCACGCACGACACCGGCAGCGACAAACGAGTCGAGGTCAAGAGAGTCGCTGCGCCGGAAAAACTCCTCCTCCGGCTTCTCGCCGCTCGTATCGGCGGCGGTGAAGTAGCAAGGCCAGTATCCCGGCAAGGGTACCGCTTGGCGCGCCTCATCTTCCGACGCGCATGTCAGCGGCTTCAACCCACGCGCGGCCAGAATGGCAGATGCGATCTCGGGGAACGATATGAGATGCCGACCATCGAGCTTCGGGAAAAACACCTCGCGATCACGTCCGAGGAAACAAGCAAGAAGACACAGTTGTGCTGCTTCTTCATGGGAGATGAAATAACGCCGAATATCGTTTGGAGCGGCGAGCGGCTGTCCCTTGGTCAGCCGGTTTTCGAATCCCTCGAGCAGGCTGCCGGCCGAGAAGGCGACGTTTGCGAATCGCGCCGAGGTGGCAATGAAGGCACCGGGCCGGGAGAACAAGACCTTCTCCATCAGGTTCTTGGTGGCCCCCATCAGATTTGCCGGGCGCACTGACTTGTCCGTCGAGACTGAGAAGACGCGGCGGAACCCATATGTCGGAGCATCAGCCAAGCAGCGGTCGAGGCTCGCCACATTGACGTGGATCATCCGCATCAGACTGAACACGTCACGTTCGGCGCGAACGTGTTTGAGTGCGGCGAAATTTGCGAAGACCTCGTAGGGCCCGTTCGCAGCAATGAAGTGCGAGAATTCATCGCCAGCTACATCAAGGGTTGTGGTCCGAAAATCCAATGAGCGAGCGTGGCTTGCCGAGCGAAACTCGCGCGTCACCTCGACGAGTCCGTTCTCGTCGATATCTACAAGATGGATCGCCCTCGGGCCGAATGGCACGACCAATCGGACGAAAGCAGATCCGATTGATCCCGCGGCTCCGACGACAAGCAGCCGTTGCCCGGCAATGGCAGTGCGCAGCCGATCGGTCATCATGGCCATATCCTGAGCGAACAGCGATTCTGTCCGCCCCAGGATCCGTGCGACCAGTGGGTCTCGGGTGTCGAGATGGCTGCTCACAGGATTTGTTTTTGCCATGCTACCGCCATCCGGGTGAAGACCAGGCTTCTACCCGCTATGGCTCGAGATTGTTCCACCACCGCGCCTAAGCGCCGTGGTGGCACGTCTAGGCGGCGCGCACCAAATGCGCCGGTACTTTGATCGAGATGTTGCGGCCGAGCAGACCCAGCAGGATCGTCACTCGCTCATCATCATCGATCCGCTCGAATAGACCTATCTGGTCGAGGAATGGCCCGTCGCTGACAATGACCGGCTGGCCCTTCCGGAAGCTGGCTTTAATTTCGACGAGGCCGGATTCCGCTTCGCGGCTCCGGATCTCGTCGACGACACCCTGTGGGACTGGTGCCGGCAGGCCCCCGTTACAGACAAGGTGGCTCACACCGACCGTCGAATGGATCACTCGCCATCGCGTAACCGCCGGGTCAAACCGGACGAACAGATACGCTGGAAAAAGCGGTGCAGCGATCCACTCAATACGCCTGGCGTGACGCCGACTCTTGCGCCAGCGGGGCAGGTAGACTTCGAAGCCTTGCCGCGACAAGTGGCCGCGTGCGCGCTCCTCTTTGTTCGGCTGCGTCTTGACGACGTACCAGCAGGTCATCAGAGCTGCCCGTCCTCGGCTTCGGCGAGGCGTGGTTTCTCGCGCGACACGCTGAGCAATGCCGGAGTCAGCAGTCTGTCCCGGGGGAACACTTGAGTCAGGGCGTCGAACACCTCCTGGGGAGCGCTCATATCGGTGATCAAGACCGCGTCCACAGGACCCAAATCCTTAAGCCGGCTGACAACCGGCAAGCCGTGGAGCAGTATGGCGGAGCCTTCCGCGCCAAGGACGCCGACCGGCTTCAGACCATGCGTTGCGGCGCACAGGATGGCGACCTCGGCCAGATCGCCGACGCCGGCGAATGCCACCCGTCGCCAGGCCCTGGTCGCGCAAAACGCCAGCAGATCGTCGCATTGCTTCCGCGCATGGCGAAAGAGATTGAACGACTGCGTCAGGTAACGGGCGGTGAGCTGACTCTTCTCGGCAAAGCCGCGCGGCGTCAGATAGTAGGCGTAGCGCTTGGCGGGAGCCTGAGCGATCTTGATGAGGCCCTTCTTGGCGCAACGCTTGAGATACGTATTCGCGAGGCCCAGAGCGATGCCGAGTTCACTCGCCAGGGTGCGCTGGGTCAGCGCACTGTCGCGCTCGATGGCGTTGAGCACTCCAAGAGTGATCTCCACGTCATTGGCGGCCGCCTCACGGTCGGAATATTTGTCGCTGGGCACCAATCCCCCTGTTCAACTGGTGAACCCTATATTGTACACGGCATGAACGTCAATTATGGGTTATAAGTGAATAAGCATATATATGAGAATATTATCTTAGTTCCGGTTCATCCCCGATCGTCCAAAACTCAAGTTTTTTACAATTGTATCAAGGTATTAGGTCTTACAAGGGCGCCCTGCAACAGATCCCTTAACCTGCCAGCCCAGGGTAAGGCCTGAGCTTTCGTTGACAAGTTTGCCGGCTCAAGGCATCAGGAGCCCAAGATTTCCGTTTGCCGCTGCCGGCCCCAACTAGCATCGCCCCACGTCTTATGCGCATCGCGGTAATTGGCCTCGGTTATGTCGGCATGCCACTCGCTGCGGCGCTGGCCCGGCATTTCCCTGTGATTGGGTTCGACATTGACGGTGTGCGGGTGCGCGAGCTGCGCGCGGGCCATGATCGAACGGGGGAGCTTGACCGCACGACGCTGGGCAATCTTTCGATAACCCTGACCTGTGTCGAAGACGATCTCGTCGATTGCGAGGTTTTCATTGTGACCGTTCCGACCCCTGTCGACGCCGGCAACCGGCCTGACTTGAGCGCTGTGCGAAGTGCCTGCCAGACAGTCGGGCGTGTGTTGCGGCCGGGGGGCATCGTTGTCCTTGAGTCGACGGTATATCCCGGTGTGACGGAAGACGTCTGTGGACCCGAACTTGCGCGTGCCTCGGGCCTGATTTGCGGTCGGGACTTCTTCCTCGGTTATAGCCCGGAGCGGATCAATCCGGGTGACCGCGAACACACGATTGAACGCATCACCAAAGTAGTGGCCGGGCAGACACCCGACGTTACCGCCAAGCTGAAGAAGCTGTATGGCACCATCACATCCGGTGGAGTCTTTGTGGCTCGCGACATCCGGACGGCCGAAGCGGCCAAAGTCATTGAGAATGCCCAGCGCGACATCAATATCGCTTTCATCAATGAAGTCACGACGGTGTTCAACAGGCTGGGCCTCTCCATTTATGACGTCCTAGATGCCGCCCAAACGAAGTGGAACTTTCTCGGCTTTCGTCCGGGCCTTGTGGGCGGTCATTGCATTGGCATCGATCCCTTCTATCTGGCCCACTGCGCGCAGAACCTGGGCCACCACCCGGAAGTCATCCTCGCAGGACGGCGCACCAACGATGCCATGGGCCTCTACGTTGCGCGCTGCATCGCACTAATCCTCGCCCGCATGGGACGTTCAGGCCAGGCGCGTATCCTGGTATTGGGCCTGACTTTCAAAGAGGACGTGCCGGACCTGCGAAACACCAAGGTGCTCGATATTGTCCGCGAGCTCACCAATCTGGGTCATTCTGTCGACGTGCATGACCCGATCGCCGATCCGCACGAGGCAGAACGCGAATGCGGAGCGCATCTGTTGAGCACTCTGGAAGGGGCTCGGGGCTACGATTGCGTGCTCGGCGCGGTAGCGCATCGGCAGTATGCAACCCTCGCAAGCGATGCGTTGGCCGCAATGCTGCAACCCAATGGTATCGTCGCCGATGTTAAGGGAATGTGGCGAGGTCTTACGCTGCCTGAGCGGCTGACGCGCTGGCAGCTATAGCGGGCGCTGGCGTGATGAACTTGCGCCGGCGCTGGTTGATACGGACAGCCGCGGCATTCCTGTCTCTCGCCGCCATCGCCATAGTGCTGGCCTTGGGCGAACTCGCGATCCAGCGCTTTGTAAATATCTCGCCTGAGTTGACCGCGAAATGGCTGGGTGTCCGCTATGTGCGGCTTGTCGAGTACCCTCCCAACCACACCAGCGAGGTGCTGGCTATCCGCGGTGACGGCACGCGCGTCAGGACATCGTTTGCACATGACGCCCGCGGATTCATAAAGCCATCGGCCGTGCATGAAGCGCCCGACCGCGTCCTTCTCTTCCTGGGTGGCTCGACGACAGAGTGCTTGTACGTAACCGAGCCTGATCGTTTCCCTCATCGCGCGGCGCGCCTCCTGGAAACGCGGACGGGGACTCGCATCAACTCATTCAACGCCGGAGCGAGTGGGGCGACATCGCTCGATTCCCAGGTGATATTTCTCGCCAAGGGACTCCCGGTTGCTCCTGACCATGCCGTATTCATGCACAACGTCAATGATCTGACGTTTCTTGTGTAGAGGGGGAGCTACTGGGAGGACAACCGTCATCGCGGTCTGTTGGTATTATATGACGGTCGGACGCTGCTGGAGAGAACGGTCATCAGCAGCCTGTTTGATTTGCGGGACTCGACAATTCCCTATACCTATGCGCTGACCAACTGGGCCTGGCGCAATCGCTTTGTCCCGTTTCTCGAAAACCGCCTCGGGTTCAGCACAGATAGTCTGGTCGCCAGTGACTTCTCAGAGCCCGCATCTCCGGCGTCAAAAGTCGACCCGGAGCGCCTCTACGAAATGTTACGGAACAGCCTGCGCAGTTTTGTTGCAACGGCACACGCGTGGGGCGTCACGCCGGTGCTGATGACGCAATTCAATAGAATTTCGGAGCAAACCGACAATGGCGCCTCCATGCGCCGCGTGACAAACAATATTCTTCCGTGGCGCGAGTATGTCGCGATGTATTTGCGCTTTAACGATATCATTCGCGAAGTGGCTGCAGACGAAAACGTGATGCTTATAGATCTTGATGCGCGGGTGCCAAGAGTCGCCGACTATATGTATGATGAAGTTCACCTCACCGTTGAAGGCTCAATCCTTGTATCCGAGATTGTCGCGACGGCGCTCGAACCGGCAATGCGGACCCCGCGCGGGGCGCGACCCGGATTACGCCCTTGACCTCATTCGCGACGAGACTGGGCGCCGCCCACGTACTGGCCCAGCTGCGAGTTGCCGTCGTTCAGGCGGATCTCTCGCCGAGCACTGCCCAGCTGTAGCCGCGACGATGATGGCAGCGTACGTTGTGAAAACCGTTGCGTGTTAACAGCGCCATCGCTTCATCGCGGGTGTAATACTTCGCGAAGGCTGGATTCAGCTGGTCGTAGACGTTGAGCAGACGCTGCCGCCAGCTGAGACGAGCCTGAACGCCGCGCATAAAATCGCGGAGTGGCAGGCGAAACCAGCGCAAAGCATCATGTACAGATCAGCGAAAGGCAGAACTGCGCCTGCGAGCCCGATACGCAACCACGATGGCATGATTGATGCGCATCGCCGGAGCGGGAGGGTAAACCGCAGATAAGCTTCGTTACCCTCTCGCCCGTAGACCCAGGCAAGGAAAACGCCGCCCGGTTTGAGTGCTCGGTAAAGCGACCCAACGGCTTCATCGGGGTTAGGAATGTGATGAAGAACCCCGATGGCGATCGCTATGTCGGCGACACTTGCCAGATCGAGCTGGTCGGCTCGGCTCTCCTGATAGTCCACTCGATCGGCAATATGGCGAGTATTGGCGCGGAGCGCCTCCATGGCCTTCGACGGTTCAACGGCAATGACCAGTTTTGCCCCGAGGTCCAGAAGGATACGCGTAAATCGACCCGTCCCGGCGCCAAGATCAAGAACGGTTGCGCCGTTTACTCGCCCGAGATCGAACAGAGGGGAGGCAATGTCCTGCAGGCTCTCGACAGAGCCATACCACCCGGTAGCCGGCTCGGAAAAGCGCGTCCACTGTTCGCCGAAATCGCGGATCGTTCGGTCGCCGAGATTCATGCGCCGATCACGCCCGACACGGGTCTGCCCACGGGCGCCATGGCGGCGCGTAGGAAAGTGTCACTTTGTAGCTTCCGGGCTCAAGTGCGAGACCGAGGAACGCATGGTTGACCCTGATCGGCGTCACGGGCTGTCCGCCAACGCACGCTTTCCAGAAGCGGTTGTAGGAGGTGCTGCTTACCAGCGCGCCTCCTCCGGAATCGTTGACTTCGAGGCTAATGTCATCGGCCCGAAGGCCCACGATTTTCACCGTGCCACCGGCGCCGCCGGTTCGTAGCCGAGCTTGACGCGCTGTTTCCTCGTCCAGGAACACGGTTGTGCGCAGCGTCGATAGGTCGGCCGCGCTCATGGCGTCCAAGACGTCGCTTGGCGTAGGAGATACATAGATCTGGGGTGCGACGAAGAAGCGAGGTAGAGCATCGCGATTTTCGTAGACGTAAAGCGGAATATTAAGAGCGGGCTCGCCTTTGAGCACACGCTGCCATCGTTGCCGTACCTTTTCGAGCTCTGTGTCGAGGAGATAGTCCCGTATCGAAGAGGGCCGCAGCACGAGCGATGGATGATCGAACGGGATTGGACTGATGATGTATAGAACGTTGAGGAAGGCCAGGAGATTCATGTTGTAGAAGTCGGTCGGGCGTAGCACGCAGCTTCTTATCGGCGCCGTGCCGCACATCTGCCAGACGAATCCTGTTTCGTTCATAAACAGATATGCCTTGTTATTCATCTTGATGTCGATCGTTGCGTCCTGAGCCCGTAGCGGAGCAAGCACTCGCTCCCAGTACTCTCGATAGCGCATCGGCCACACGTTGATGAAGCCGCCGGCGGTCTCGAAACCGTAGGCCCACAAGAATCCCTCCTCGAGACGCCAGTTCGTGCGAAACGCGTTGAAGCCCGCGACCCGGAATGGCTCCCCGATGGATCGTGTGTGTGCGGCCAGGCTTTTAAGCTCTGGATGCTCGAATGCAAAGGCGTAAACCGAAGAGTGCAACATGTCCCAGATATTGGCGCGCTTCGTCTCGACCGCCGCCGCCAGCGCGGCGAGCATGATCGCCGCTGTTACCGTCCACGACGCTGCGCGAGCGGCTGCAAACGCACGTACCCGTACCAGGAGGACTTCGGCGAGCACGCCGAGGACCAGCACATTTACGAGCGGAGCCGTTTCATAAAAACGCATTCCGATCTGCTCCCAGAGGCGCCCACCGACAAGCCATCCCATGATGGCTGCCGCGCCGCTGAGTGCCGGGCCAGCTGCGGCTAACGTCAGATTCACGACCAGCACCCGCGCAAGCCGTGCGTCGCGCCAGAGAAAACAAGCTGCCAGCGCCATGAGCAGGATGGCCAGCATCCAGTAGCCTTGCGGCAGCATCAGGCTCTGGTTCAGCGTATCGAACCACCAGCTACGCGAATAGCTGCGCGCGGATTCAGCGCCTAAGAGGAGGCCGGCGACCAAACGCGGGAGATTAAGGATGAAATAGGTTGCGGTGAACGCAATGACGCCGAGCCAGCGCGCGCGGTCGCGCGTATGAAAGGCGAGCGCCCACAACCAAACTGCGGGCAACGTGAACAGCGTGAAGGCATACACCGAGCCATAGGTGTAGAAAATGGCAAGCGCCATGAGCACGGCAACTCCGCGCCTCGGCGTTCCCCAATCGCGCGTAACAGCCCAAAGAATAAGCGGTAGCAACCCGAAAAGCTGTTCATCGGGAAAATAGTGGTGATTGATCGCGACATAGACAAAGCCCGATCCGAGGGCGATCCCGGTTCGTACGCTCAGCGCGTCGTGAAGGAGGCGGAAAACGAAATAGCCCTCCAAATACACGCAGGCCAGGCGGAAAATGCCGTACGCCATCCAACCGGGCAACAACGCAAAGAAGAGTGCCTCGATTCCTGGATCAGCCGAGGCCGCGGTGCTGTCGAACCCGGCCAAAGCATGCGGTGTCCAGAAATGCTGGAAGGGCTCGAAAAACCAGCGCCACCAGGCGACCATGAAGGCCAGACGCGAATCGGCTTCATCGCCGATTACAACGAACGAGTACGGTCCGAGCGCGAACTTCTCCAGGTTGTAAAACAGCGTCCAGACGAGGATGACGAGGGCGGGTCGGCGCGCCATGGACTCGATCCCGGCCGCAAACAGTCGCTTCACGGTCTTTCTCCCATCGCCAATTATTACGGTTGGTCGTTATGGAGACGCATGTCCTGCTCGACATCAACCGGCGCGCGTTGCTTGCGTACTTGCGGAGGTTCTCATAACATTCGCGTGAATAGATGGCAAACGAACGGCATCTGTCGCAATTCGGATCCACTGATGTGGAGCACGCCCCTCGGTCCGCACCGGGTGCAAGTGCTGGTGCGCCTGCGCCGTCGCGGCAACCCAAGGTGAGTATTGTCATCCCGGTTCACAACGAGGCTCAGTCTCTGCCTGAGCTAGTCAGGCGGCTGGCTGCCGTCGCCGGGCAGCTTACGGCAGTCAATTCCTGGGAGTTTATACTCATCGACGACGGAAGCACCGACCAGAGCCTGACTGTCGCTCGTGAACTGCTGCAGCAAGACAGTCGATTGAGAATCGTCGAATTGCGTCGCAACTATGGGCAGTCGGCGGCTCTTCAGGCCGGATTTGACGTCGCGCATGGGGACGTTGTGATTTCGATGGATGCCGATCTGCAGCACTTCCCGGAAGACATCCCGAGATTCCTTGAAGCTATCGAGAACGGCGCTGACGTGGCGTGTGGCTGGCGTCATCAAAGACAAGAGGGTGTCTTGCGTCGATGGCCTTCACGCGCGGCCAATCGGCTCTTGCGAATGATTAGCGGGCTGTCGATCCATGATGTCGGGACGACGTTTCGCGCCTATCGAGCCGAGATTCTGCGCGACATACACCTCATGGGGGAGCATCACCGCTTCGTGCCGGTTCTTGCTCAGATAGCGGGAGCACGGATTGTCGAAATTCCGATCGCCAACATCGAGCGGCCGCACGGCCAATCGAAGTACGGCTTGTCGCGGACCCTGACGGTCGGGGTGGATCTCCTGCCGCTGCTCTTTCTGGTTCGCTATCTAGATCATCCAATACGCTTATTCGGCAAGCTGGCGCTGGCGCTTTTTGGGCTGGCTTCGCTGATTGCTCTGGCTCTCACCTACGTTTGGTTTGAGACGGGACGCGCCGTGGTGCGTGAGCACAGCGGCTGGTTCCTTGCTGCACTCATGCTCTATATGTCGGCGTTGCAGATTGCTTTGGCGGGCATTTTGTCCGAGATACTCGTACGCGTGTACTTCTCCCGGCAAGAAATGCCGACCTACCGGGTGCGGCGAGTCTGGGATTGCCCGGCCGATCGGAAAACTACTTCCGGCTGATGTGCGGAATCATCGCTCGCTTCGCTCCCGAGAATGGACCAGGTGATCCGGCACCGTTACGTGCCGCTGCTGGTGTGCTGACTCACCGTGGGCCCGATGGCAGCGGTGAATGGCGCGACGATTGTTTCCACCTCGCGCATCGACGTCTTGCCGTCATCGACCTCGTTACCGGCGACCAACCCATGGCCAGCGCCGACGGCAGGGACATCATCGTGTTCAACGGCGAGATCTACAACTACCGCGAGCTTGCGGTCGAATTGGCGTCGCGGGGACACACGTTTCGCACCAACTCCGACACCGAGGTGATCCTGGCAGGTTGGCGCACCTGGGGAACAGAGCTGCCAGCGCGCCTTGAAGGCATGTTCGCCTTTGCCATCGCTGACGTGGAACGCCGCCGGCTGTTTGTGGCCCGAGACCGCTTCGGGGAGAAGCCCCTATTCGTTCATGGCCGTGCCGGGACTGTCACTGTCGCCTCGACACTTAGCGCCCTTCTGGCGGCTCTTCCGGATTTGCCGCGGAAGATCTCCGGCCGCGCTGCGGCAGACTACCTCTGTCTCAACTACGTGCCCGGTGACGCAACCCTCATAGAGGGCATTGAGCGCCTTCCGCCGGGCAGTTGGCGGTTGTGGGAGCGGGGTGCCACGGTCTCCGGGAAATATTGGCGGATTGCCGCCGCAGCGTCCGAACATACATTTGCGAGCAGTCACGACGCTGCAAAGGCGCTTGCACCACTTTTTGATCGTGCGGTGGAGCGTGGACTTCGCGCCGATACACCAGTCACTGTCTTTCTGTCTGGCGGCATTGATTCCTCCCTGGTGGCGGAGAGTGCAGCCCGCCAGGGAGGTATCCGCGAAGCTTTCTGTCTGGATTTCGAAGAGGCCAGCCACAGCGAGTACGCCGGCGCGAAGCGAACCGCTGAGCGTCTCGGCCTCACGCTTCGTCGTGTCGAGATGCCGGCCACGGCGCTGGAAAATTTTCTGACGGTGGTTCGGCACGCCGATGACCCGTTCGCCGATTCATCGGCGCTCGCGGTTTGGCAGCTGGCGCGCGACGCGGCACGTAGCTACAAGGTCGCGTTGACGGGTGATGGAGGTGATGAGCTGTTCGGCGGTTACCTCACCTATGGCGCGACGTATCTCCATGGCCGGGTCATCGCCAGGCTTCCCCTGACGCTGCGGCGTCAGCTCTCGCGGCTTGCACGCGCTTTGCCTGTGAGCGCCGACAAGGTCGCCTGGAGCTACAAGCTCTGGCGCTTCCTTCGCGCTGCCCATCTTTCCACGGGCGAAGCACATTTCACCTGGAATGGCTCGTGGTTACCTGAAGAGGCGGGCGCCATTCTGGCTTCTCCTGGCGCGCTCGCTGATACCTCATCCACCCTCGCTCGGTTGGCGGCAGCCCATGATCTGTCCGAGCAGCCGAGCCTGCGCGACCTGCAGTTGGCCGATCTCGGAGACTACCTTCCGAATGACATTCTCGCCAAGTCTGACCGGATGACGATGGCGCACGGCATAGAGGCACGTGCACCGTTCCTTGCCCCGGACGTGGCGAATTTCGGGATTATGCTGCCGGATCGGCTTAAAACCTCATGGCTGGGGCACGGTAAACGCGTCTTGCGCACCCTAGCTGCGGAGCGCCTCGGATACGATATCGCGGCGGCGCCCAAACAGGGCTTCAGCATACCCATCCATCGGTGGCTGCGTGGGCCCGCACGGCCGCTGGTCGAGGACCTTCTGGGCAATGAAGCATTGAAAGCCTTGCCGTGGCTCGACGCGCCTTCCATCCAAGCAGCGAAGCAGCGCCACATGAGTGGCCAAGAGCAGCGCGGTTTTGAGCTGTGGGGCTTGATGGTTCTTTCAGCGTGGTGGCGACGGATCGGTGAAAGCGACCTGACAGCACTCCCGACGCCATTACGGGAGCCGGGACAGCCGGCTAGCATCGGCGCCTCGTAAAGGATCGGACGAGACCGGCGGCTTCAATTGGAGTTTCGGGGCACGACATTACCCTTTATATAGGGGGCGGTCTCCCGACGGGGGCGGCCATCGGCGAAGGTTTATGCCCATACACTCTGTCGAACTATCTGATCGGGCGGTATTTTTCCTGTCTGCCCCGCTACCGTTGCGCATCGGTTGCTGGGGTAAGCTGCGACTCCTAATGGGTGACGGTTCGCCGACCTTACGGCGAGCGCCCTGCTCGCTTTTTCACTATGCCTGTTCGAGAAACGCGTCTGATGTCAGCGCCCGGTAAGGTGTCATTACAGACGCGCGGCGTCGCTGACCACGTCGACATCATATCGGGCCGAGCTCGGCGCCGGCTTGAAACCGCTGTCGCGGCGGTGGCCGGATTGATCCCACTGATAGTCATGGTTTCGGCCAACGCCCTGGCACCTTTGATCATCATCCTGGCCATCGGTGTTGTGCTGTGGGGGCCACGCCGCGAGCTTTTTCGATACGGACCACGGCAGGTGGCGGTAGCCCTGGCCCTGTTGGCGACCCTTGGGCTGGCTAGTACAGCTTGGTCGATTGTCCCGAAACTTTCGGTGCACAAATTCTTCCAGCTTCTCCCCCTCTTCGCAGCCGCCTGCATCGTTGTTGCCGCCGCGCGGCAGCTCCCGACCTTACTCCGCGACCGGGCCGGTCGCTGGCTTGCTATCGGCATCGTCGTGGCCGCTCTGCTGGTGGCCGCCGAAGCTGCCTTGGGCGGTCCGCTCAATCACTTGTTGACGACTGCAATTCTCCACGAGAACGAGATCATGCTGCGGTACAAGCGGGGGGCTACGGTGCTCGCATTGCTGGCCGGGCCGGCGGCCTATTGGGCCTTGAGCAAGGGCAGCTTCGTCTGGCTAGCCATGATACTCGGCGCGGTTCTTTCGACCGCCATCCTCGTGGGCAGCGGCACGGCCGGTGTGGCCATTGTGGTCGGCTGCCTGGGAGTTCTGCTAACTCGGCGGTTGCCCTCTGTATCGCGCATCGGCTTGGCCGCCTTCCTCGTCGTGCTTGTCCTGGGGGCTCCGCTTGTTCGCTTTGCCCCCAATGAGGTGCCCGCGACGGCCATTCACGAGATCCAGAGCGGCGGGTTGTATCGCGTGAATTCGGCGGTGCATCGTCTGTTGATCTGGCAGTTTGTCGGCGAGCGGATTGCAGAACGCCCCATGCTCGGCTGGGGCCTCGATTCGTCCCGGGCAGTTCCCGGTGGACAGGACAACGTGCAGGGATATTCGGAGCGCCTGCCGCTGCACCCGCATAACGCCGCACTGCAACTGTGGCTGGAACTCGGATTTTTTGGCAGCATCCTCGGCGCCTTCATCGTGGCATGGATCGTCTTGGGAGTTGAGGATCGCATTGCTGCCGGCTTGGCTCAGGCCGTCGCTGTCGGTGTCGTGGCGGCGGCGGCGGCGGTCGCGTTTCTGGGGTTTGGTATTTGGCAAAGCTGGTGGGTCGGGACCCTTGGACTCGTCTCGATGTGCACCGTTGCGGTCTTGCCGCCGCGTACCGAACCTACCTGATGACGAAGGTCTGACGTGCGCATCGTCTTCCTGACGGAGAACTTTCCGCCAGAGCTGAATGCGGCCGCGACCCGCGTCTTCGAGCGCGCTGTCTATTGGGTACAGTCGGGACACCGCATCACAGTCATCACCTGTGCTCCGAATTTTCCTTCCGGGCGCGTCTTTGAGGGTTACCAGAACAGCTGGTATCGAGTTGAGGAGATGGCGGGAATCCGGGTGGTGCGGGTCAAGACCTACATTGCGCCCAACGAAGGCGTGCTGCGGCGCTCGCTCGATTTTCTGAGCTTCTTATTTACTGGATTTTTGGCCGGTGTTGTTCAGGCCAGACCAGATGTGGTCGTGTCCACTTCACCGCAATTCTTTGCCGCCGTTGCCGGGTGGATGGTCGGGGTGGCGCGACATCGCCCGTTCGTCTTTGAGCTGGGGGATCTTTGGCCAAGCTCCATTGTTGCTGTTGGTGCGATGCGGCCCGGCCTCTTGTTGCGGCTCTTGGAGCGATTCGAGCTGTTCCTCTATCGACGCTCTGCCGCGGTCGTGGCCCTTACGAACTCCTTCAAGAAAAATCTGGTTGGGCGAGGAATCCCCGCCGACAAGATTGCTGTGGTCATCAACGGGGTTGATCTCCCGCGCTACAGTCCAATGGCGCCTGACCCCGAGTTCTCTGCTCGCTGGGATCTCACCGGCAAATTTGTCGTGGGCTACGTCGGAACGCTCGGCATGGCGCACGGTCTGTCCAATGTTCTCGATACGGCGCAACGACTTTGCGATACCAATGTTTGCTTTTTCCTGATTGGGCCGGGTGCGGAGCGCGAGACCCTGATCGACGAGGCTATGCGTCGCGGGCTGTCCAATGTTGTTGTCGCACCGCCTCAGCCCAAGGACGCAATGCCTCGAGTATGGAGCCTCTGCGATGTCGCTCTCGTCCACCTGAAGGACTCCCCGGTCTTTTCCGAAGTCATTCCCTCCAAGATGTTTGAGGCCATGGCGATGGGGCTGCCGCTGTTGCTCGTTGCCCCGCGCGGCGAGGCCAGTCGCATCGTCGAGATGGAGCAGGCCGGTCTCGCGATTCCGCCGGCTGACCCTGCTGCCTTCTCTGATGCTGTGAGGCGGCTTGCTGCGGACGAGGCTGGCCGCCGGCGGTTTGCCCAGAACGCCCTGCAGGCGGCGGGCCGCTACTCTCGCGAGCGTCAGGCGGTCGACATGATGAAGGTGCTCGAATCCGTGGTGAACCGATGAGATGTTGCTGCGGAGCCGGTAAGGTGATCTCCGGTCGATGGCGGGTGGCGGGTGGCGAGGTGAACGTGATCCGATCCGTGCTATTGTCAGACGCCTGCGCGGCGGGCCGGCGATGGGGGCGGCTAGCGCCGATCTTCAGCGGACCGGGCGTTGTGACAAGCGGGTTGGTTGCTCACGCAAGGACCGCGTGATGAAGCAAGTCATTCAGCACCTGCGCACGGGCCGCTTGCAGGTGGTCGAAGTGCCCGAGCCTGCGGCTCGCGACGGTCACATCCTAGTCCGCACGTCTTCTTCGTTGATATCAGCCGGCACCGAGCGGATGATTGTGGATTTTGCCAACAAGACTCTTGTTGGCAAGGCGCGAACGCGGCCTGATCTCATGCGCAAGGTAGTCGACAAGGCACGCCGCGACGGCGTGGCCGCGACGCTGCGAGCTGTTCTGGCTCGCCTTGATGAGCCGCTGCCGCTGGGATACTCCGCCGCCGGCGTCGTAACCGGGATTGGGGCAGGGCTGGAGGGGCGCTTTCGGGTCGGTCAGCGGGTGGCTTTGGCGGGGGCCGGCACGGCCAATCATGCAGAGCTGAATTTGGTGCCGGCCGCTCTGGTGGCGCCGGTGCCTGACGATGTTACCGATGACGAGGCGGCTTTCGGGACGGTGTCAGCGATAGCCTTGCATGGGGTGCGCAATCTGAATTGCGGGCTTGGCGACATTGTGGCTGTGATTGGCGCCGGGCTTGTCGGTCTCCTCGCCATCCAGCTGCTGGCGCTCGCAGGCGCCCGTGTAATCGCGCTCGATGTAAATCCGGATCGCTTGTCTTTGGCGCAACGTCTGGGCGCGGAATGGGCGCTCCGGTTGGATGAAGGAGTGAGTCCGTCGACCATTCTGGCAGCAGCCAGCGGGCGGGGTGTTGACGGCATCCTTGTCACGGCTGCAACGGACAGCAGCGAGCCTCTGGCGCTTGCTGCGGAGATTGCTCGCGACCGGGCCCGGATCTGTCTCGTGGGCAAAGTCGGGACAGAGTTTCCTTTCGCCGAATACATGAAGAAGGAGCTCTCACTCGTCGTGTCCCGGTCTTATGGACCGGGGCGCTATGACGACGACTTCGAGAGCGGGCAGGTCAAATATCCAGCGGGATTTGTGCGTTGGACGGAGACGGAGAATCTTGCTGAGTGCTTACGCCTGATGTCTCGTGCCTCGCCGCGTCGCCTTGCGGTGGACGATCTGGTTACCCACCGTTTCTCCATCGAAAACGCCGGGGCCGCCTACGCGTTAGTTCTGGACGGCAGCGCACCGCACCTGGGCGTTCTCCTTCAGTATCCGAAGGACACAGCGCCGATCGACCGGCGTTCCTTTGCGGCGGCTCGAGGAGGTGCGGGCGGGTGCGTCATCGGGGTGATCGGGGCGGGCTCGTTTGCCAATGCTGTGTTGCTTCCGGTATTGGCAAAGACAGACGGCGCTGTTCTGCAGTCCGTCGTTACATCGCGCGGCATGACGGCCGAACACGCTCGTTCGCGTTTTCGCTTCGCCCGGGCTGGTACGGATCCACGGCTTGTCTTCGAAGATCCTGCTGTCGATGCCGTCGTGATCGCCACGCCTCACGGGCACCATGCCGGCTTGGTCTGTCAGGCATTGGCCGCCGGCAAGGCGGCTTTTGTCGAGAAGCCATTGGCCCTGACGCGTGCCGAATTGGCTGCGGTAGTCGAGGCGCGGCGCAGTGCGGCGCGTTTCTTTATGGTCGGCTTCAATCGTCGTTTTGCTCCGTTCGTCCGCGCAGCGGCGGAAGCGCTACGCGATCGCCCGGGCCCGCGATTTGTCGTCATTCGTGTCAATGCCGGGCCAAGCGGCGCACACGAGCGCATTCTGGGAGAAATGTGTCATTTCGTCGATCTGGCACGCTGTCTTGTGGGCGTGGCGATTCGTTCCGTTCAGGCTGTGTCGGCCACCAAGGACAGTCAACCGGGTGCCGATGACGTGAGCGCAACGCTGGCTTTCGCCGATGGCAGTGTGGCTACGATCGCCTATACGGGGTTGGGTGATGCATCCTTCGGTAAAGAGATGATCGAAGTCTATGCTGCATGCATGGTGGTCCGTATCGACGATTTCCGTGAATGCACGGTTGTCTCCAATGGGCGGAGGACAACGCGGCGTTCACGAGCCGGCCAAGACAAGGGCCACACGGCCCAGATGGCGGCTTTCGTCGCCGCTGTACGCGGCGGACAGGGATCGCCGGTTGACGAAGCGGAGTTTGTCGAATCCAGCCTTGCGACGATAGCGGTGCTTGAAAGCCTGCAAGCCGGCCGGCGAATCGATATCTGACGAATCCCCTTCTGTATTGGCAAGCGCTCAGATCTGGAATGACCTCCGGCATCGGACCATATCTTCCTGAAGCCGCCAGCCTTATCGCCCTTGCGGCGACTCTGGTGATTGCTTTGGCGTTCATTGGCCTCGGCACCCTGCTTGGCAGGCCGAGCGCGCATGTGGAGGCACGGCTCCTGTCCGGGTGGGGCCTCGCGACTGCGGTTGTGACGCTAGCCGGGACCCTGATGTCCGTCGCGCTTGCATGGATTCTGTTCCCGCTCTTGGCGCTCGGGATCGCCGTGTTCGTCACCCGGGCGCGGCAACCCTTCGTCCCACCTGTGGCGGATGCTGTACGGCTGCTGCTGGTCAGTCTTCCGCTGCTTCTGGTCGTGTCGGCCGCCGCCGCATCGCAGTGGGACGAGTTTGCTCATTGGCTCCCCAATCAGCGTTATCTGGTCGACAACGGCATGTTTCCGCGTCGGGGCCTGCCGGAAAGTACCAGTGGATTTGCGGCGTATCCGTATGGCCTGGCACTCGCCGCCTTCGCCGTCAGCCGTCTTGCTGGCGGCTTCATCGAGAATGCGGGAGCGCTCGTCAATACACTGCTGATCCCTTTTCTCGGCGTTGGCGCGGTCCGTGCTTTTCGTGCGGGGGCTCGTGTCCAGGACATGCCAGTCTCATGGACGGTTGCCGCGATCGCTGTCGCGACAGCCACGCTCCTGAACCCGACCTTCGTGCCCAAGCTCGTTTTCACGACTTACGCGGACTGGACAACAACCGTCGTGCTGGGCGTGGCTACGATCATGGCCTGGCAGATTGCCGAAAGACTTGCCGTGGGTGAGCGTATTGCGGCCTTCGGGGAAGCGGTTTCACTGGGCTTCGTCCTTGCGCTTGCCATCAGCCTCAAGCAGCCCAACGTGATTCTCGGTCTGCTTCTTCTGATCAGTATGGGTGTGGTGATCGGGCTTGGTCCGAAGCTCTCGATCGGCGATTGGACGCGTCTTGGCATTCGCCTCGTGCTTCCCGGTCTAGTCGCCTATCTTGCGTGGCGTCACCACGTTGTGCAGCATATTCCCGGCCGCGAGTTCGCCTTCCTGCCTTTTGAGGCGTGGCTGTGGGATGACCTCGGCGCTGTTTTCGCTCGCATGTTGCTCATCGCCAGCAAGAAAGGCGGTTACTTCGGCCTGATGATGCTTGCCGTCGGCGCGGCAGTCTATGCGGCTGTCCGTGTATGCACGGGCAAGCCGATGTCGCCGGAGAACCGCCTGGCCATGCTGGTGGCCATAGTCTTCCTCGGCTACAACACGTTTCTCTATATAGCCTACATCGGCTCATTCGGGCGCGGCGAAGGCCAGAACGCTGCTTCATATTGGCGCTACAACACACAACTTGGCGGGCTGGCGCTGGTCCTCGGCGCAGCGATGGCGGGCGCCCTCTGGCGACGACTGTCTCCAAGGCGACGGCCCCCGCGCTGGGTCAGGCCGGCGCTCGTCGTGCTCGTCTTGCTCGCGCCATTTGCACTTGTTTCGAAGATCCGCTTCGATCTCAACCCGGTCACACGCTACGTCCGAGACGTTGGTGCTGATATGGCCGTGCTTATGCCAGCTGGCGCGCGGTTGTACGTTATCGACCCGGCGGACAACGGCAAGCGTACGCTGCTGTTGCGCTACGAACTAGCAGGCCGGGTGCGAGTCGAACGCCTGTCGGGCATGAACACCGATGATCCGGTGGTGTTGGCCCAATCGTTAGCCGGTTTGTCGGGCTCCTATCTGTGGGTGCACGTGCCGACTCCGATTCTGGCGGAAGCGCTGGCTGTGAACTTGGCGCCGTTGTCGTCGTACCTTGCCACGCGCATCGGCTCGGACTGGCGGATCGTGCGGTCGTGGCCGTATCCGGGCTATGTGGACCCTGTTGCGGAGGACGATTGACGACATTTGCCGGTCAGCCGCCGGGACACGCAACCTTTGCCGGAGTTCATGTCGTGCCCCTGGGAAGCGTACCCCACGTGAAGTAGGGGCCGGCGACGCTGTTCGCGGCAGCCTAGGAACCGCGCAATTGCCGAATATTCGCGGCGTAGGCCGACGGTCCTCCGGCAAAGCTCGCCGTGCCGGCCACTAGCACATCCGCGCCTGCTTCGATGGCCGACTTGGCTGTGTCCATGTTGATCCCGCCATCAACCTCGAGTTCGATCGCGCGGCCGGACGCATCAATGCGCTGCCGTAAGATCCGGATCTTATCCAGTTGGTTTCTTATGAAGCTCTGACCGCCGAAACCGGGGTTGACCGACATGACCAGAATCAGGTCCACCTCGCCCAGCACCATGTCGACAGCGTCAGCGGGAGTGGCAGGATTCAAGGATACGCCCGCCTTCTTGCCCAGCGATTTGATCAGCTGCAGCGTGCGGTGAAGGTGTGGTCCGGCTTCGGGATGAACAGTGATGTAGTCGGCCCCAGCCTCGGCAAAGTCGCGAACGAAGGGGTCAACCGGGGAGATCATCAGGTGAACGTCAAAGGGCAGGGCGGAATGAGGGCGCAACGCTTTGACCACGCCCGGACCGATTGTCAGGTTTGGGACAAAGTGCCCATCCATGATGTCGATGTGGAGGTAATCAGCGCCCGCCCCGGCCATGGCGCGGACTTCGTCGCCCAGGCAGGCGAAATTGGCGGACAAGATTGACGGTGCGATGCGAACCGGGCGGGGCGGACGGGGGGGCATGATCAGCTTTCCTAACAGGTCGTTCGGGGGGCGGCAAGTTGCGCCGCCAGCGTACGAATTCCTTGAATACGCAGAGAATTCTGGCTGTGCTTTGGCGGCCGGCTGGCTATAATCGCGGCGCTACAGGGGAGCAAAAACGTGACGATGCCCAAGCGTCGGGGGCACCGAACTATCAGTCATGAGACGCGCGCGCGGCGGTTCTTACCCGCTGTGCGTTGTGCTCTGGTTATTGCATGTCTGGCAGGGGCAGGCCAAGTTCCCGTCGAGGTGGCGGCCCAGCCAGCTCGTCTTAATGCCGGCGGCCCAACGCTCGTCACGGCCGACGAAGTTAGCTACGACGAGCAGCTGGGCGTCGTTACAGCGCGGGGAGCAGTCGAGATCTCACAGGGCGACCGGGTGCTCCGTGCCGATGTGGTCTCCTTCAGCCGGCAGACGAATGTTGTTTCCGCCACCGGTAACATCAGTATTATCGAGCCGACCGGCGATGTCCTGTTCGCCGACTATGTTGAGCTTGCTGAGCAGCTCAAAGAAGGCACGATCCAGAATTTCCGCGCTCTATTGGCCGACCAGTCGCGCCTGGCAGGCGTGAGTGCGCGACGCAGCGGCGGGAACACCACGATCGCGCGGCGTGCCGTCTATAGTCCATGTGCGCTCTGCAAGGATGAGCCGACACGCGCACCCGTGTGGCAGATAAAAGCAGCGCGCATCACGCACGATCAACAAGCACAACAGATAAAATACAACGACGCGCGCATGGAGATTCTGGGCGTCCCTATCGCTTATACGCCCTATTTCTCCCATCCGGATGGAACTGTAGAGCGGAAGAGCGGTTTTTTGGCGCCGGAGCTAAAGTCATCCAGCACTCTCGGGCAACTGATCAGCGTTCCTTACTACGTGGTCATTGACGACAGCAGCGATGCAACGATTGAGCCTGTTTTCCTGCTAAACGAGGCGCCGGTTCTGGCTGGTGAGTACCGCCAAAAAACCGCCAAAGGCGGATTTAATGGGTCTGCAAGCCTTACACGCCCAGACAGACGCGGCGATGGCAACGAACGCAAGAGTGACGCTGATATGCGTGGCCATATCAAAGTCAACGGCCGCTTTGACATCGATGACGATTGGCGATGGGGATTCCAAGGTGAACGGGCAACGGACGATACATACTTGCAGCGATATCGCTTGCATCAGCGATATCGGTTCCTCTCATCCGAGACCTTAACGTCGAATATCTTTACCGAAGGTTTTCGGGATCGGAATTACGCGGCGCTCAATGGCTATGCCTTTCAGGGGTTGCGGCAGAAAGACGATCCTGGGTTTACCCCGTTTGTGCTCCCGATGGGCGACTACAGCTATGTCAGCGAGCCCGGAACATATGGCGGGCGCTACTCGTTTGACGCGAATGCCTTGTCCGTATACCGGAGCGAGGGAACGCGGATGCAGCGGACCGTCATGCGCGGCGGCTGGAGCCTGCCATGGACCGCGCCTAGCGGTGAAATCTACACATTGTCGACGTCCCTTCGTGGCGATCTGTACAACACCAGTCAAATCGGCGGTACCGCGGATTCCTTCCGTCCTACGGAGGATGGTGTTCACTTGCGCACCGTTCCTCAAATGGAGATGAGCTGGCGGTACCCTCTTGTACGCCGAGATGCCGATACACGCACCATAGTTGAGCCAATCGCATCATTCGTAGCGGCCCCCATCCTCGGAAATCAGAAGCGCTTCCCCAACGAAGACAGCCGCTCGGTTGAATTCGATGAAACCAATCTCTTCCGCAGCAGCCGCTTCGATGGGCTGGATCGCGTCGAGGGTGGTCAGCATTTCAACTACGGGTTCAACAGCACCTTCCGACGCGACAATGGCAGTCGTGCAGGACTCTTCCTCGGTCAAAGTTATCGACTGCAGAACGAGGCAGAATTTTCTCCGCACTCCGGCTTGTCTGGACATCAGTCCCACTACGTGGGTCGGGTCATGTTCCAGCCGCATTCATGGTTCAGCACGCTCTACAACTTCCAAATCGATCCGGATGATTTCTCCGCACAGCGTAGCCGCGCGGCGCTCACCCTGGGGCCTAGCTCACTCAACGTGACATTCAGCTACGTATACATCGATCGACTGACCCAGACGGGATTGACAAATAGCATCGAACAGCTCGGGACCACGGTCTCGGCGCGGTTGACGCCGACATGGCGCACTCAGGCGCGCTACCTGACCAGCTTGGCGGATGATGCTGGATCGCTTGTCTGGGGCGGCACGCTGATCTACGAAGACGAATGTATCCTGGCCGGTCTCGATCTAACCCGTCGCTACATCGGCAACCGGGATAATCCTCCCGACACGGCGATTCTGCTGCGTGTCGTGTTTCGAAATCTTGGCGAGATTAAAACCGGGCTGTTCTGATCTGATTTCAGTGAATCAGCGCTGTTCTTGCGGCGGCGCCTTGCCGGCTAGAAAGGTTGCAATTTGCTGCCTGATGTCGGCGCTCACCTCTTGCAAGGCCCGATCCCGAGCGCTGGCTTGACCAGACAAGGTCGCGAATTCCGAATTGGTGACTTCGTAGGTCGACTCAGACGACGACGAACCGACGAAGACCGTGCGGCCGTTCCCGTCGCGTAGCTTGAAGCTAACGCTTGCCGAATAGGAGAGGCGGCTCGCTGTATCGTCGCGTCGAATCGCTACCTCGCGCCGCGGTTCTACCAGGCTAATATTCAGTGAATAGAGCGGTGGCCCCTGGACGCCGCGAGGCGTCATGCCATCAAGAAGATAGTTCCGCAGAATCTGGCCTGACCGATCTGTGATCATATCGATCCGGATGCGCTGCATATCCCTCTGCACTTGGGGATGTGCGGTCTGCCCCATCAGCGCCTCGAAGCCGCATCCCGACAGCAAAAGGGTGAAATACAGCGATGCCGCAAATCGAAAAGTCCCGCCTATTCTTCCCAATCCCATTGTCGCGCCTCTCCCGGCCACCTCTAATCTAACTCAAACTCGTCCTTGTATTCACGACGAAGCGAAGGATTCTGATCGGCTTTGGCGAGATAGGCGCCGCCTACCGCCAAGACATCGATCTCGCTTCCCATAAAGCAGCGGAACGCGTCTTCGGGCGTGCATACGATAGGCTCGCCTCGCACGTTGAAGCTGGTTTTGACCCGTACCGGACAAGCGGTCTTCTTCTTGAAGCAGGCACGCAGAGAGTGAAACAGGGGGTTTGTCTCCCTGTGAACCGTTTGGATGCGTGCCGAATAGTCCACATGGGTGACCGCCGGAATCTCCGACCGAGGAACATTCAGTTTGTCGATGCCAAAGAGGCTGTGCTCGACGGCCGTCATCGCGCGCCTCCGCCGCTCTACGATCGGGGCAACCATTAGCATATAGGGACTTTCGCCATCGAACTCGAACCAGTCGGAGACGTCTTCCGCCAGAACCGCGGGCGCAAAAGGGCGAAAGCTCTCGCGATATTTGACTTTCAGATTGAGTGTTTTCTGCATATGAGCCGACCGAGCGTCGGCGATAATCGAGCGCGCTCCGAGTGCGCGGGGTCCGAATTCCATGCGACCCTGGAACCAGCCCAAGGCCTTGCCCGCGGCCAAATCCTCCGTGGCGCGTCCGATGAGAGCAGTCTCGTCAAGTATCGTGAAGCGTGCGCCGGCCGCGCTGAGTCGGGCAAAGATCTCGTCGTTACTCCATGTCGGACCGAGATAGGAACCGCGCATCGCATCAATAGCCTGTTCGCGAAGCCGTGGCTGGCCTTTGTACAGGTGGTAGGCAGCCAGTGCCGCACCGAGCGCCCCGCCCGCGTCGCCCGCGGCAGGCTGGACCCAAATCCGCTTGAACTTGCCGTCGCGTGCGACTTTGCCGTTCGCTACGCAATTCAGCGCTACGCCACCGGCGAGGCATAAGTTCTCCGCCCCGGTTTCCGCGGCCAGCGCCCGTGTCATGCGCAGCACAATCTCCTCGGTCACAGCCTGTATTGATGCGGCAATATCCATGTGGTTCTGGGTGAGGAGGTCCTCAGGACGTCGGGGCGGGCCGCCAAACAGAGCGTCGAAGCGGCCATTCGTCATGGTCAGGCCGGTGCAATAGTTGAAGTAGGACATATCAAGCCGGAAGGAGCCGTCCGGCTTGAGATCGATCAGATGATCGAGGGGTTTCTTCAAAGAATCGCTCCCAGATGGCCGGAGGCTTGGCGGAAACCACCCGACGAAAGAGTCGGAGACGCTCCTCGACATCCTTTCGCCGTGAGCAGCCCCC
>SXGS01511241.1_pt1 | contig 29675 bp, 30 predicted proteins | sample 3174681 | NCBI WGS metagenome assembly SXGS01 (sample SAMN11356861, study PRJNA531348) | freshwater metagenome | isolation source: freshwater sample F1-80 | place: China: Fuxian Lake, Yuxi | collected 2017-12-25 | reverse complement strand
TAAAAAAGGAGGCTTCACTCACGCAACTGAGCCGTCGATTTCAGGCTCACTCCGCATTGGAATCAAATCTCGATTTCAGGCTCATTTCTGGATTGGAAAATGCTCGAACAAGCACGGGAGTACTTATAGTACGTGAAACCACGTGGCTAAATGAGACGATCGAGGGCTATTGCCAATCGGCGACGAAGATGTTGAACTCGTAACGCTCTTTTGCATTCCGGTCCGAACAGAACACTACCTTCCGGCCGTCCGGTGAGAACTCGGGGAAAGAAGTGAATCCCCCGAAATTGGTCGCCTGTTCGAGTGCCGATCCATCCGAATTTATCAGAAACAACTCAAATCGCCGTCCGTCGCAGTCGTGCTTGTTGGACGCGAAGAGGACCTTTTTTCCGTCGGGCGTGAATGTGGGGGCAAAGCTGGCGCATCCGAAGTCCGTGATCACGCGTGGGTTGCGGCCACCGGCGGCAGATGTCATCAATTCCATCTTCATCGGAGCCGTGAGGTTGTCTTTGAGGAGCTCCCGGTAGCGGGCCATGGCCCCGGGAGTCGCCGGATGATTGGCCCGCCATACCATCGTTGTCCCGTCGCGGGAAAACACAGCTCCGCCGTCGTAGCCTTCGGATTTTGTAATGCGCTTCTTGCGGGAGCCGTCCGCGCGCATCGTCCAAAGGTCCAGATCTCCAGACGCCATCGAAGTGTACACGATATTGCCCGTTTTCCAGTTGACCGTCGCTTCCGCATCATAGCCTGGCGAGGCCGTCAATCTCTTTTCGATCTTCCCATCGAGCGTGGCGAGGTATATGTCAAAACCGGTAAACACGCCCCAAACGTAGCCTTTGCTCCGGTCCGGCGGCGCGGGACAGCCCGCTCCCGCTTCGTGGGTCGAGGCGTACACGATGCGCTTTCCGTCGCCGTGGAAGTACCCGCAGGTAGTGCGTCCCTTGCCCGTCGAGACCAGACGCTGACCGGATCCATCCGCGTTCATCACGAAAATCTGGTCGCATTCGTAGGGCTTGCGCGTCGATTGAAACACAAGCTGCTTTCCATCCGGAGACCAATAGGCCTCCGCGTTCTGCCCCCCGAAGGTAAGTTGCTTGATATTGGTCAGGTGTTCGGCGTGAGCTAATGCGCCGGCTGCAAGAAGCAACACTGATGACTTCGCGAACTCAATTCCGAAAAAGGCAATCCTATTGCACCTCATATTCGGGGAGTATAGCGCAGTCGCCGCTGGCGCAGCTTATAATAGGGCCATGTGTGGCATTGTGGGTTACATCGGAGAGCGTAATGCTGTTCCTATCATCCTGGATGGGCTTCGACGGCTGGAATACCGCGGTTACGATTCGGCTGGACTGGCGGTCCTGTGCGACAATCGCGAACTTCTGATCCGGCGCGCCTCGGGGAAGCTGCGGAATCTCGAAGAAGTGATACGCCTGAACCCGGTTGAGGGCGCCTTCGGCATCGGGCACACGCGTTGGGCGACCCACGGCCGTCCGACGGAGGAGAACGCGCACCCACATCGCGATTGCAAGGACGATATCGTGGTAGTTCACAACGGAATTATCGAGAACTACCTCGTCCTGAAACACCAACTCCAGAGCGAAGGCCACCTGTTCAAAACCGAAACCGATACCGAAATTATCGCCCACCTGGTGGAGAAACGGTTTCAGGGAAAACTGGAGGAGGCCGTCCGGGCGGCGCTCACCGAACTGAAGGGCGTCTTTGCGATGGCGATTATTTCCCGAACCGATCCCGGCAAGATTATCGTGGCCCGTTCCGGCCCGCCGGTGGTGATCGGACTGGGCGACAACGAATATTTTGTTGCCTCCGACGTACCGGCGATTCTTAGCTACACGCGCGACATGTTTTTCCTGGCGGACGGCGATATGGCCATCCTGAGCAAGGAAGGAGTGCAGTTGACGGACTTTTCCGGCGTTCCGGTGAACCGTCAGGTCTCACACATCCTCTGGGATCCGATCATGGCGGAAAAGGGCGGCTACAAGCACTTTATGCTCAAGGAAATCTACGAGCAGCCGCGGTCCGTCCGAGACACCACGCTCGGCCGCGTGGGGCAGGAATCCGGCCGCATTTTCCTCGATGAAATGGACATTTCGTCGAAGCAGTTTAAGGCGTTCCGACAAGTGAAAATCCTGGCCTGCGGCACCAGTTGGCACGCTGCTCTCGCGGGCAAATTCATGATCGAGAAACTGGCCCGTATTCCGGTGGAAGTCGATTACGGAAGCGAGTTCCGGTACCGCGATCCGATCGTGAGCGCCGATACACTGACGGTCGTTATCTCGCAATCGGGCGAAACTGCGGACACGTTGGCAGCGCAGCGTGAGGCGAAGAGCAAGGGATCGAGGACACTCGCGATCTGCAATGTGGTGGGATCGATGGTGACCCGCGAAGCCGCCGGAACAATCTTTACCCACGCCGGGCCCGAGATTGGCGTTGCTTCGACCAAGGCGTTTACCGGACAACTGACCGCTTTGTACATCCTTGCCATGTACCTGGCCGAAGTTCGGGAGAGCCTGGGTGAGGATGTGTCGCGCGCGCTGGTACAGGACCTGCTCCGGCTGCCGGGCAAGATCGAGAGCGTGCTCTCACACGACGTGCACCTTGAAGAACTCGCCCGCAAGCTATTCCGTGCAAAGGACTTCCTGTTCCTCGGCCGTGGAATTCATTTTCCGATCGCGCTTGAGGGGGCACTTAAACTCAAGGAGATCTCCTACATTCACGCCGAGGGTTACCCTGCCGGCGAGATGAAACACGGGCCAAACGCTCTGATCGACGAGAAACTTCCCGTAGTGGTACTGGCCGCCCGCGATCCGCGAAGCCCCGAAAGCCGGATTCTCTACGAGAAGACCTTGTCGAACATCCAGGAGGTGAAGGCTCGAGAAGGTATTGTTGTTTCGATCGCGACCGAAGGCGACGAGGAGGTGGCAAAAATGTCCGACCACGTGATCGAGATACCGGCGTCCAACGAATTGCTGCTGCCGATCCTCGAGATTGTGCCTCTCCAGCTTTTGGCGTACCATATCGCAGTGCGACTTGGGTGCGACGTAGATCAGCCCAGGAATTTGGCAAAGAGCGTAACGGTCGAGTGATTCAGAGTATCCATCGCCTGCACATCGCAACGCGCGGAAAAGGGCTGTACGCGATTACCCGGCAGGTGGCGGATTGGGTCTCGGAGCGCGATCCCGACACCGGCTTGCTGACGCTGTTCATTCAGCACACCTCGGCATCGCTGACAATTCAGGAGAACGCGGATCCGACGGTTACACGGGACCTGAACGAGTTTTTCGAGAGGATCGCTCCTGAGAACGAACAATGGTACAAGCATGATGCCGAGGGTTCCGACGACATGCCCGCCCATATCAGGGCCGCTCTGACGGCGACCCAGATCTCGATTCCGGTATTGGAGGGGGCGTTGGTTTTAGGTAATTGGCAGGGGATTTTTGTATTCGAGCACCGTGAGGCACCGCATAGGCGGAGCGTGGTCATGCACCTCATCGGCGAGTAGGCGATTCAGTTACCAGCTACTTCAGCGATCAATCGGCGGCTGATCTGATCCGCCGCTATATGGTAGGTTCCGGACTGAACTTCCGCTTGGAGTCTTGCCACCCGCGCCGGCTGTGGGCTGAACCCCAGGAGTGCCTGGGAGAGATTCGAGAGGGCTACGTGATCGCCCGAGAGCGCGCCGGACTCGGCGGAGGCCCGGTACTCGCGAGTCGCTTGTGAGTCCGTTCGACGAATCTTTTGATCATGGGGTTTAAATTCGTCAATGCGCATGCCGCCTCCTTCCCGTTATTCCGTACGTTGAACCTTATCGGCGGGAATTTCCGAAACATTAGGGCTGGCCAGCCGCAACTGTTTCATGATCATCGAGGCGATACCCAGTCCACCTCGCGAAGTCAGGGCTTGGGCCATACTCTCCTCCGCCATTTCCATTAGCGAGGTCCCTGCCTGGTCGCCGGATTCCGCTTCCGATCCCTGGACGCTCGACTCCCGGGCGTTCTTCAGCATCTGAGCGACCAGCAGCGCTTCAAACTGGCTCGCGGAGTCCCGCACCTTGGCCTCGTCGCCGCGAAGCGCATTTGACGAACTCGACCGCGAACCCACGCCGGGCGTGGCCGGTAAGAGCGAGAGGGCGTCCATTAGATCAGCTCCAGTTCGGCTTCGAGGGCCCCAGCCGCCCTTAGGCTCTGCAGGATCGCAATCACTTCGCGCGGCGTCGAGCCGATCGAGACCAGCGCCTTCACCAGATCATCCACGGTGGCTCCCTCCTTCAATACGACATTTCGCGCCTTTTCCTCCCTGGCGGAAACCGCAACCTCGGGAACAATGGCTGTCTTTCCGCCGGACAGCGCGGGCGGCTGAGAGACCGCGAAGGTCGTCTGGATCTCAACACTGAGGTTGCCGTGCAACACGGCCATGGGGGCAATCCTGACATCTCTGCCGAGCACGATCGTACCTGTCCTTTCATTGACGACGATTTTGGCGACGCGATCGGCATCGACCGGGACGGCTTCGATCGCGGCGATGAAATCGACTCGCTTCTCCGTGTAGCTCTCCGGGGTGGTGACGGAGACCAGAGCGGGATTCTCGGCGCGCGCTACCGGTACCCGTTCAGAGCCAAACCTCTTGTTCAGGGCCTCCGCCATGCGCGATGCGGTTGTGAAATCCGGACGCCGCAACTGCAGCTTGATGACGGACGGTGGCGCCACCGAAGGTGGAGATCGCTCTACCAGGCCCCCGGCTGCCACGCGCCCGACCGTCGGATGGTTCACGCTCTGTGAATTTCCCCCTCTCCCTGCGGAAAACCCGCCCGTTACGACCGGCCCCTGGGCGACGGCATAGACCTGCCCGTTCGCTCCCCGAAGCGAAGTCAGCAGGAGCAGTCCGCCCTGCAAGTTCGACGCGTCGCCCATCGAAGCCGCGGTGACATCGATACGTGCTCCCGATTGCGAGAATGCCGGGAGCGTCGCGGTTACCATTACCGCCGCCGTGTTTTTGACGCTGATGGCGGTTGGAGGCACCGTCACGCCCATTCTTTCGAGCATATTGGTCAGGCTCTGAGCTGGAAACGCGGTCTGGCGACGGTCGCCCGTGCCGGCGAGCCCCACAACCAGACCGTACCCGATTAACTGGTTTTCCCGGACGCCTTCGAGCGAGGCTAGTTCCTTTACCCGCACGGCCGCGGGAACCGGCATCGGTGCCGCCGCTGATGCACAAAGGAAGAGTAGCAGTTTTCGGAACATGTTTTGATATCCCACTTGCTAAAATGGAAGCAGACCGAGCAGGATCCTGTACAGGATGAACGGCCGGCGAACCGCGTCGTTCACGACGCCTTTTCCGTTGATCCGCACTTCAAGCTGAGCCAGCCGATCCGACCTGACTTGATTCCCGGTACTTACGTCCCACGGTCGCGCGACTCCGCGCACGATCACGGTCTGCCGCTCCGAATTGACCATCGTGTCCTTCGACCCTTCGACGACGAGATAGCCGTTTGGCAGAACATGGGTCACCCGCGCGGAAAGCGTGGTCGTGAGCGTGCTTTCGCGAGTGGTCGCCCCTTGTCCGTCGAGCGATTGATTTGAGGACGCGCTAGCGAGATCGGCCAGCGGGCCCTTCAGCTTGGTAGGTCCAAGGATCGAAGAGACCGAACCTCTCGCATCCGAACTTCGCGATGTCTTCACGGAACCCTTTGAGGTTGCCGCGGCGCGTTCGGAAACGACCACTGTGAGGATGTCGTCCACGCGGGAGGCTCGTAGATCGCGCGACGCGTCCGTCAAGGACGCGGCCGGACTCCACAATGAACCAGTGGGCGCAGTCTCATCCCGGACGGAAGGGCCGGAACTCCCCACCGCCTCCCGAATGTACCGGTCCAGAGGCGATTCAACCGGCTCGGGCTTCAATTTGAGCCGCAGTCCGGCCTGCGCGGTAATCTGAAGGGCCAGCGCCACCGCAAGGAGGTGCCCAATCGGTTGATGAGCCATCATTGTTTTCCTCCAACAGGAGCCGGTTCGATCGCAGCCGCCTGACCTTTCGAAATGATCTCCGCCTTGAAATTGCGCCCGCTTGAAGGGTTCCGTAAAAGGATCGTCTCGCCTCTCCGTCCGCCGCTGAGCGCGACTGCCGAAAACCGCAACATGGCACCCCCGCTTTGCGCCTGGACCGCGATATGGGCCCCGCGCTCGACCTCGAGTGCGTCGGTGAGCAGATCCTTGGTGAGGACTTGCCCGGAGCGAAGCGACCTTCGAGGAGCCTTGCCGATGATGTCCTTCAGATCAAGCAGCGTGGCTTCCGTGAGCGGGAACACATCCGCCGTTTCAACGCGGACCTGATTGGACGCGATCGTCTTCAACGCCGGAAGGACTTCTGCCGCCACCGCCCTCGAAACGGAGATGGATGCCCGGATTTTTGCCCAAACGGGAACGCTCTTACCGGGCGCGTAACTCAGGAGGCCCCGCCAGATCACGGGGCGGCCGGAGGAAGTTCCCGTCGGGAGACTCACACCGGAGCGCGGGAACCTGATCACGCCGGCCGGAGCTGGAAAGCGGCTGTGGTCAACAACCTCCACCGCCGTGCCGGAGGGAAGTGCGGCAGACAACGCCGCAGCGATCTGCTCGCGGCGGATCGGCTCGAGAGGCCATTCGAAGCAAGTTCCGGCCGCGCCCGTCGCGGCGAGACCGTTTCGGGCGGCCCAGGCCGCGATTCCGGCCGCCGTAATGTTGCGCCGGTATCCTGGGGCTGGAGAAGGTCCAAGGTCCTCCGCCACCGCCGTGTCCGCAAAGGCGGGGATCAAAGGAGCAAGGTCCCTTGCGGTAATCCGCAACCCGGAAACGGGAAGGCAAGCTTCCGCCGCGGCGGCATCCGGCGGCACTGCCGGCAGTAAGGCCAGAAACAACCTGGCCGAGTGAAGTGTCATGCCTCTACCGTGTGACATTATTCGCCTGTTGGTACATTTCGTCCGCCGCTTTAACGACTCGAGAATTCGCTTCGTAGGCTCGTTGACTCACGATCAGGTTGATGAATTCATCGACGACGCTTACGTTCGACTGTTCGAGGTAGCCTTGCAGAATCGAGCCGATGCCTTCCTGCCCCCCCGGGTTCCCTACCGTGGGTTCCCCGGAGGCGTCGGTGGGCGTGAACAGATTCTTGCCGATGCTGTTTAAGCCGGCGGGATTTTGGAAATTCGCCAACTGTACCTGCCCGGCCAGTTGCGCTGCCGTCTGTCCCGGCTGATTGAAGCTCACTGTGCCGTCGGGCGCGATCGAGATCGATTGGGCATCGGACGGAAGGGTGATCTGCGGCTCCAAGGCGTCTCCCTCGGAGGTCACCACATTGCCGTCGCGGTCGACGTGGAACGACCCCGCTCGCGTATACGCTAGGTCGCCAGAAGGCCGCCGGACCTGGAAAAAACCGCGCCCCTGGATTACCATATCCATGGGATTGTTGGTCGCCGAGAAGTTTCCCTGCGAGAAGACGATCTCATTCGACGAAGCGCGCGATCCGAGGCCGATCTGGAGTCCGCTCGGTACCGTGGTCTGCGCTCCCGCCGCCGCTCCCGGCTGAATCATGCTCTGGTAGAGCAGGTCCTGAAACTGCGCGCGCCGCATCTTGAACCCCGTGGTGTTGGCGTTCGACAGATTGTGGGCGATGTTGTCTACATTCAACTGCTGCGCGGACATGCCGCTCGCCGCGCTGAACAATGCTCGAATCATGTGTTTACGCTCCTGGCCTTCCGTTAGGGCCGCGCTACTTCTTCGACGGCCTTCTTATTCATCTCGCCGCCCATGGCAACGGCGCGCTGCAGCATCTCGAACTGGCGTAGGACGCCCACGAGCCGCACGGCCGACTCTGCGGGCCCGGCATTGGAGGCTTCGAGGCCGCCCTGCACTACTTGCACAGAATCCGCCTTCGTCAACCCGGCCGGATCCGTGAGGCGAAAGTAGTTTCCGCCCTCCTTGGCCATCGCCTCCGGCTTCTTCATAGAGGAAAGCTCCAGACGGCCCAAGGACTTACCATTCTGAAAGACGGAACCATCCGGCTTGAATTCGAGCGGAATACCCGGTTCCGCTTTGATTGGGGCTCCACCTTCGGAACGTACAGGATATCCGGCCCGGCTCTCGACTACTCCGAGGGACGAAACGCGAAGGCCGCCATCGCGAGTATAAAGAGGACCGTCGGGCCCGTTGACGGAGAAAAAACCCTTTCCCGAAAGAGCCAGATCCATGGAATTTCCCGTCATGGTCACAACCCCCTGGGAATGATCCGTCCAATTCTTCTCGACGACGGGTAGCGTCAGGGCGTCGGAGCGGTTATCGGCGGCCGCGAGAGCTGCCTCTTCGGAGACGTACAGGCCGTAGAATTCCCGGTCCGCTTTGTAACCTGCCGTGGCGGCATTAGAGATGTTGTTCGCCAGCAGGTCGAGCGACTCCAGGCGGGCCCTCATTCCTCCGGCGGCTGTGATGGTCAGTGGATCCATGGCGTCGCACCCTGAACAGCAATTCCGTTACCAAACAGGAAAGCGCTGTAAGTTCCGCAGAATCAGCCGAAAAGAACGGATAAGGGAGATTATTTACGCCATTTTTTTGTCACCTGGCACTTGGAGCGACAGGGTTTTGTCACTCGTTCAGTGCTAACTAATTGAAAACAAGAATGTAATGATTGGAAGGTCATCTGCAATGTACCGCCGCGTGACTGCTGCCTCCCTCTCTCCCGTCAACTTCAAGGCCGATTCCTACGGTTCGAAAATCGCCGCCGGCTCGAAGGCAGGCCAGGACGGCGGATTCCGGAATGAGTTCGAATCGGCCATGCCGTCCGATCATCCCGCCATGCCGACGCCTCGGCCGCGCGACGCCTCTCCTAAAGGCCGAAAGCTTTCAGATCGTCCGGACACGAGACCCGCGAAAAGGGCGGCGGAAGACGAGGCAAAGCCAGCGCTGGCGGCCCAGACAGCGGTGGAACAGGAGACGGTGAAGCCGAGTCTATCGCACGAGCTTGGTCAGGACTGTCCGGAATGTGAACCTTCGGAGAACGCCACACCCGAAGTGGCGGATTCCAGTTCCCTGACGGCTCCTCTGCCGGAAGGGCCGCCGAACTCGATAACCGGGCTGCCCGATCTGACCGGTGGGTCCGTCTTGCCGCTCCCCCACGCTCTACCGGTCGCGCCCGTCAAGGGCAAGGCGGGGACCGAGGCTGAAACAGCGAGTCCGGTCAAAGCCCGCGCGGCCGGGGTGGGTGAGGCCCGGGCAATCTCCACGCCAACATTTCCCGAAGCCGCACCGGGAACGGAACTGGTCAGCACGCGGGGCGGCGTACCGTCATCGTCGTCATTGCCCGCAACGGCGACCGCCGGCGACGTTGCCTTTGCATTGCGTTTGAGAACAGCGGACGGTGCGCGAGTGGATTCAACCGTGCCCGCGCCTGACGAATCCGGTGTTCCGCGAACGGTTGAAATCAAAAATCAGACTGTGCGTCAAGATCTGAAACCGGCCAAGCCCGATGCCCCGGGCGAAGAAGGCCAGCAGTCGGCGTCTCCGCTCGAACCGCGTTCCGAACTGGCACCAACCGTCGGGAAAGCAGCCATCGAACCCGCGGACACGCGCTCCGGTCTCCATCTCGCAACGGACGTTGGTCAGCGGCCGGTAGCGGAATCCCAGACACCGGTGGTACATGCCGCACGGGCCCCGGAAGGTCCAGTTCGCCTTTCATCTTCTGTGGCGGTCGGAGCAGTTCGAACGGCGGCGGAGGCCCTCCGAAACTCGGACGTTTCAGCCCCTCATGCCCCCAGAGCCTCCACCGAACCGGCGCGGGAATTGTCCTTCCGGCTCGAACGGAATCAGGGAGTCGATTCTGCCGTCACCGTGAAAATCGGCGAACGCGGCGGGGAGGTCCGGGTAGCCGTCCGGTCGGCGGACGAAACCGTCGCAAACTCACTTCGTAGCAACCTCGACGGGTTGATTCGCGGCCTCGACGGCCACGGTTTCCAGACGGACCGCTGGGTTCCGCCCCAGGCCCTGGCGTCGAACCTCTCCGGCCAGTCGGGCCAGGGGCAGCCACGGGAGCAAGACCTTTCGCACCAAACAGACCCGAAACAGCACCACGAGTCGCGGCAGGACGGGCAAGGGGAGCGGGGACGCGACAGGTCCGGCTCCGGGGACCAAAGGCAGAGCCGGCCTCGCTGGCTCGAAGAGTTGGAGAGGATGCGGGCCTAGGCCCGGCAAAGGGAGAAACGATGGCGATCGCAGCATTGACACCGGTACCACCAGAAATCGCCGCAGCGCCGGCACCGGCCCGCGGTCCGGCAAAGGCGTCCGAGATTCCGTCCGAGGACATCAGCAGGGACTCATTCCTGAAACTCCTGGTCGCGCAGTTGAAGAATCAGGATCCAATGAACCCGAGCGACGGGGCCCAGTTTATCGCGCAACTGGCGCAGTTCAGCCAACTTGAGCAAACCATCTCGATGAAGGATGACTTGCAGGCCATTCGCACGAGTCTTGAAAAAAACACGCCGAAACCGGCCGACGCCGCGCCCGCCACCGAGGCTGGCGCGCAATAAAAAGGAGCAACACATGGGAAGAACCTCACTATCGACCGCACTTGCAGGATTGAACGCCCACGCCAGTTCCATCGACGTGGTCGGCAATAATCTGGCGAACCTCAACACCACCGGCTACAAAGCCAACGTAGCCTCCTTCCGAGACCTGGTCGCTCAGTCTCTCGCCGCCGACGGCGCCACTACCGTGGGACTCGGTGTCGCTCCGCCGCGCGTGTCACGCCAATTGCTTCAGGGAGCCATTCAGGGTACGGGCGGCTCGATGGACGCTGCGATCCAGGGAGACGGCTACTTTATCCTCCGTAACAGTCAAAACGCCAGCATGTACACGCGGGCGGGGAATTTCCACGTCGACGCTAAAGGAATCCTGGTTACGTCCACGAAGGAGACGGTACAGGGGTGGAGCGAAAACAGCGGCGTGCTCGACACAAACGGTACGGTTGGGGACATCACGCTGCCGCTCGGTGCGCTCCAACCGCCCAAGGCCACGACCGAGTTCTCCATCAATATGAACCTGAACGCCGGCGCCCAGACGGGGGATGCGTTCTCCACGCCGATCCGAGTGTTTGATTCTTTGGGGGAACCGCACATTCTTACCGTGACCTTCACACGCGCCGCGGCGCCCGGCCAGTGGGACTACGCGATCAAGGTGCCGGGCACGGACGTGGGTTCCACGAACGCGACGGTCACGGTGCTCAATTCATCCTCGCCGCTCACCTTCGATAGCACAGGCAAGCTCACCGCTCCGGCTGCCGACATCACCGGGATTCAGGTAACTGGTCTCGCCTCGGGTGCGGCGGACATGGACGTGAAGTGGCAGTTGTTCTCAACCGGAGCTGTTCCACGGATCACACAGTTTGCTCAGGCTTCCGCGATCTCGGCAAACTCGCAGGACGGCTCAGCGCCTTCCCAACTGATCAGCGTGGCAATCGCCGATGGAGGCCGAGTCGTCGCGCAGTTCTCAAACGGGCAGCAAAGGATCGTGGCGCAACTGGCGCTCGCTTCCATCCGGAACCCTGATTCGCTGCTCTCCGCAAGTAACAACAACTTTCTTCTGGGCGCCGATTCGGCACTCCCGGCGGTCGGAGTGGCCGATACCGGGGGGCGCGGCAAAGTGACGGGCGGCGCTCTTGAGTCCTCCAACGTCGATATCGCGCAGGAGTTCACCAATCTGATCATTCTTCAGCGCGGCTACCAGGCGAACTCCCGCGTGATCACCACCTCGGACGAACTGAGTCAGGAAACTCTGAACCTGAAACGGTAAGAGCGGAATTCAATGACTCCGGCCGACGAGATCCATCATCTCTCCGACGTTCCCGTCCTGCTCGACGTGGAGCTTGACCGTACCACCATGACCGTCCGGGAGATCCTCCGTATCGATGCGGGTTCCGTCCTCAGGATGACCCGTTCAGCTGGAGAGAACATCGACATCCTGATCGATGGAACGCTGGTCGGATCGGGCGAGATCGTAATCATGGAGGACGTTATGGGTATCCGCGTCACAGATTTCAGGGGGCAGGAGTAATGGAATCCCTTCGCGCTCTGCTTTCAATCTTGTTCGTCTTTTCACTCCTCGCAGTCGCCGTATGGCGCCTGCGGAGCGGCCAATCGGCGAGCCGGCCGTTCCTGGGGCGGCGAAGGACGCGCGCGGTTGAGATCGTCGAATCGGGGGCGCTTTCCCACGGCCAAAGCATCCACCTGATTCGCGTCGCGGATCGTGCATTTGTCGTGACGGCCGGCGCGCCGGGGTGCGTTCTGCTTGAAGCCAGGCCGTGGAGCGAAGTTCCCCCGGGGACCGTGGAGCAACAATGAAGAAAGTCCTGTTCTCCTGTCTATCAGCGTGGGTGTTTTCATCCACGCTTCAAGCCGCCCCGGCTGGTTCGCTCCTCGGGATCTCGCTGATCGACCAGAAGGGTGGCCAATCGTTGGGCGTTCCCATGCAAATCGTCTTGGTGCTCACGCTCCTGACGCTCCTGCCGGCTGCCATCATGTCTATCACACCGTTCCTGCGAATCGCCGTGGTTCTGCATTTCCTCCGGCAGGCGCTCGGAACGCAAAACACGCCATCAAACCAGGTCCTTCTCGGACTCTCGCTGTTTCTCACGATCCCGATCATGCAGCCGATCGCGGGCGAGATCTACTCGAAGGCGTGGGAGCCGATGGAACGCGGCGAGATTACGCAGCAACAGGCATTCGATCGCGGATCGCTGCCACTCAAGACCTTTCTCGGACGGTTCGCGCGAGAGAAGGACGTGAGGCTCTTCCTTGAGGTTTCGCACGAACCGGCCGTACGATCGGCCGCCGATATCAGCCTCAAAGTTCTCATCCCCGCCTACATTCTGTCCGAGTTGAAGGCCGGTTTTCAGGTAGGGGCCGTCCTGTTTCTGCCTTTCCTGGTCATCGACATCGTGGTCGCATCGGTGACGCTCTCGATCGGCATGGTGCAATTGCCGCCGGTGATGCTTTCGGCGCCGTTCAAGATCCTCCTCTTTGTTCTGGTGGATGGATGGAACCTGCTGGCCGGTTCGCTATTGAAGAGTTTTTATTGACGTCCGAAATCTTTGACCCTCTGCTATGACACCTGAATTTGTGTCCGAAATGATGCGCCAGTTACTGATGGCCGCCTTCTGGCTGGCGCTTCCGCTGCTCGCGATCGGCTTTATCGCCGGAGTGCTGATAAGCCTCATCCAGATCCTGACCTCCATACAGGATTCCGCCTTCAGCGCCGTACCGAGGCTTGCGGCGTTCATGTTGGGGCTGATTCTGTTCCTTCCGTGGATGCTTTCGAAGTTGATGGCGTACGCCACGTCGATCATCGGAAACGTTGGCAGGTACGCGAAATAGGATGCTTACTCTCTCTCTCTCCACGCTGTTCGCAGGCCTGCTGGTGCTTGCGCGTGTCTCCGGAGCATTGGTCTTTGTGCCGCTTCCAGGACTCAAGCACACACCCGCGCCGGTCAGGGCCGCTTTGGCAGTTTCGATAGCGCTCGCTCTCTCTCCCATCATCCCGTCCATCGCGGCACAACTCCCCCCCGCTGCGCCGCCCATGAGCACGCTCACAGCCTGGTTGCTTGCCGAAGCTGCATTTGGAGTCTCGGCGGGTCTCCTCGTCTCGCTTCTTACTGAGATACCGTTGATCGCCGCTCAGATCCTGGGAGTGCAGGCCGGGTATTCGTACGCTTCGACAATCGATCCCTCGAGCGAAGCCGACAGCGGAATCCTTCTCGTTGTCGCGCAGTTGTTCTCCTGGCTGATGATGCTCGCCTTTGGGTTGGACCGGCACGTGATTCGCACCTTTGCCGCGAGTCTCCAGACCCTTCCGCCGGGCACGTTCACAATCGAGCCCGGGGTGACGGAACTGGTCCTTCGTCTGCTGTCCGGTATTTTCCGGACAGGTGTTCGGCTCGCACTGCCGGTAGTCGCGATGCTGCTCCTGGCAGATATTGCCTTCGCCCTCATGGGAAGAATCAACGCACAACTCCAGTTGCTGACGATGGCATTCCCTCTAAAGATGCTCGCGGCTCTGGTGCTACTCGCCGTACTCGCGCCGGCTTTCAGGTCGCTGTTCGAAACTTCCGCCTTTGAAACCGCGGGCGCGCTCTCGCGCCTGGCCCAACCCTGATGCAGGACCGCGGCCAACAGACCGAGAAACCCACCGAGCGGCGCCTTGACAAGGCGCGCAAGGAAGGCCGTTTCGCGGTCAGCCGGGAGTTCGTAGCGGCGCTTCAGTTTCTCGCGTTCGTGACGCTCGCGGCATCTCGCGGTCCCGAATGGTTCTCGGCCGTGCGGTATGAGACAAAGCTGATGCTTGAGCGAGGCTTCTCCGGGGAGTTGACCCCGGGCGGAGTGAGTCAGATGTTTAACGGCGCGGTCGCCAGAATCGCCGGGCCGTTGTTCAAGGCCGGGCTCGTCCTCGTGGCCTTGACAATGGTCGCGCAACTCGGCTCCACCCAATTCGGCATTTCCACGAAAAAGCTTGCGCCGGACTTTGCCCGCCTGAACCCGATAGCCCACCTGCGCGAACTGCCCAAGCGCAACATCCCCCAGTTTCTTCAGGCTTTGGTCCTGCTGCCGCTTTTCGGGGCCGCGGTCTGGGAGGTGGCGAGCGATAACATCACGGCCTTTTCGCGATTGCCGTTTCAGGGAGTGGAGGCCGGAGTCGCGCTGATCCTGCTTTCGATCAAGCAATTGCTGTGGAAAGCGGCGCTACTATTCGCGTGCTGGGGAGCCTTCGATCTGTACCGTTCGCGCGCGCGGCATGGTCGCGAAATGCGCATGAGCAAGCAGGAGGTTCGCGACGAGACCAAGGAGTCGGAAGGCAACCCTCAGGTAAAGGGTCGTATTCGACGCCTGCAGCGCGATCTTCTGCGCCGCCGAATGATGTCCGAGGTTCCAACGGCCACCGCCGTAATCGTCAACCCCACCCATTACGCGGTCGCGATTCGCTATCACGTTGACTCGATGTCCGCGCCACTTGTGGTCGCCAAGGGAAAGAACTATCTTGCGCTGCGCATCCGCAAGAAGGCCGTCGAACACCAGGTTCCCGTGATCGAAAACGTTCCGCTCGCCCAGGCGCTTTACAAATCGGTGGAGGTCGGCCGCGAGATACCGGCACAACTCTACCGGGCCGTGGCCGAAGTGTTGGCCTACATCTTCAAGTTGACCGGAAGGAGGGCGCAATGACTCCGTCGAGAACTCTGCCGGCCGTGGAAGGACTCGCCGGCCTTGCCGAGGCCAGCGTCCCGCTAGGCGTCATCGGGATCGTGCTCGTCATGATCGTTCCGGTGCCGAGCTTCGTGCTCGACGTGCTGATCTCGATCAACATCACGCTCTCGGTGATTGTGATGCTGGTCGCGATGCACATCGTGCGTCCCGTGGAATTCAGCGTCTTTCCCACAACGCTGCTGCTGATGACGCTTTTCCGGCTGGCGCTCAACATCTCTTCTTCGCGCGCGATCCTCCTAAACGGAAACGCCGGAACTGCCGCGGCGGGTCACGTCATCGAGGCTTTCGGCAACTTCGTCGTCGGGGGCAACTATGTCATCGGCGTCGTCATCTTCCTGGTGCTGATTGCCATTCAATACGTGGTGATCAACCACGGCGCGGTGCGCATCTCGGAGGTGACTGCGAGGTTCACTCTCGACGCCATGCCAGGAAAACAGATGTCGATCGATTCGGATCTGAACGCCGGGTTGATCGACGAAGCGGAAGCGCGCCGGCGCCGCACCCAGATCGCGCGTGAAGCCGAGTTTTACGGAGCCATGGACGGCGCCACTCGATTCACGCAGCGGGACGCGGTGGCAAGCATCCTGATTACAGCCATCAACATCATCGCCGGCTTTCTGATTGGAGTGCTCCAGCACGGCATGGAACTTCGCCGCGCGCTTGAAACCTACACGGTTCTTACGATCGGCGACGGTCTCGTTACGGTGATCCCCGCACTCGTGATCTCCGTCTCCGGCGGCCTGATCGTGACGCGCGCGAGTTCGGAGTCGCGGATGTCCGTCGACTTCCGGAAGCAGCTCTTCGGGAACCGCCAGCCACTGTTGATTGCCGCAGGTGTGTTGATTGCCATGGCCGCGTTTCCTGGCTTGCCGAAGCTCCCCTTCCTGCTGATTGGGAGCGGGCTTGGATACGGGGCCTGGAAGATGAAGAGCATTGGAGCCGAACCTGCGGTCGAGGAAGACGCGGCGGACAAGGCCGCGCCAAAGGAGAATCTGGAGTCGCTGCTGCGGGTGGAGCCTCTGGCGGTTGAAGTGGGATTGGGCTTGGTGAAGCTGGTCGAGGGCGGGCAAAACTCTCCGCTTTTGCGCCGCATCGCTTCGATCCGGCGGCAACTCGCGACCGAACTCGGATACCTCCTCCCACCCGTGCGCGTTACGGACAACTTGACGCTGCGAGGCCGCGAGTATCTGATCCTGATGAAAGGTGTGGAAATTGCCCGGTACGAACTACAGCCGGGATGCGAGATGGCCATCCGGCCGTCGCTCGGCGGAGAAGGGGCGGCGATTGAAGGCGCTCCCGCGCGTGAACCCGCCTTCGGCCTGCCAGCGCTTTGGGTACGGACGGAACACGCCGACGCCGCAAGAGCCGCGGGCTACACAGTCGTGGATCAGGCCAGCGTCGTCGGAACGCATCTCGCCGAAGTGATCCGGCGGCACGCCTTTGAGTTGTTCTCCCGGCAGGATTCGAAGAAGCTGCTCGACCGCGTAGCCGAGGAAAACCCGAAGATTGTCGAGGATCTTGTCCCGAAGCTGCTGTCGCTCGCGGCCGTTCACAAGGTGCTGCAGAACCTGCTTCGGGAGAGGGTGTCGATCCGCGATTCCGCGACAATCCTGGAGGCGCTGGGTGAGGCTGCGAACGTTACCCGGAACACGGTCCTGCTCACCGAGTTCGCCCGCCAGGCGATCGGGCGCGTTGTCGTGAAGCCTTACGTGAACCCGTCCGGAGACCTCGCCGGATTCTTCCTCGGAACGGGGCTCGAACAAACCATCGAAGGGGCCGTCGAGCATGCCGAATTCACGAGTCACTTGAATCTTCCGCCACAGAAAATCCGGGACATCCTGGATCGAATCGGGCGGGCTTTGAATGCGGCGATGACGGGCGGGGACAGTTCCCCGAATCTCGTGATCTGTTCAAGCGGCGCGCGCCATTTTCTGCGCCAGTTGACCGAGCCCAGCTTTCCGAATTTGAGCGTGCTCTCAAACAGCGAGCTTCCTCCTGGAATGAGAGTGACTTCGTTAGGAGTACTCCAATGAGACCCAAAAAAGGTGAACGATGACGCTGAAGTCTTATTTTGCAGGTACCGTCGAGGCCGCTATGCGGCTCGCCAGCCTGGAGATGGGCGAGGACGCCATGCTTGTGCATTCGAAGAAGGCCGGGCCGGAGGCGAGGCACCTCGGTGAATACGAGGTGGTATTCGCCGCGGGCGCGGAAGCCGCGGCACCGGCAGTTCCAGCCGCATCACCTCCCGCGACCGCGGCGATTGCCGGCTCACCTCGCGAAACGCCTGGGCTCGCCTCGGAGGTGGCTCTCATCCGCAAACAATTGGAGCGAATGGCAGAAACCGTGTCCAAGTCCAGTTCCCTTATGACCGGACGTTTTCTGGCTCAGCCGCAGCTCGCGTCGATCTTCGCCGCCCTCACGGACGCGGAGGTGGAGCCTGAGCTCGCCCTTGATATCACCCGCCGCCTGATGATGCGCCGCAAGGAGTTGGCCCAGGACGAGGAAAGCGCTCTCAGGAGCGAACTGGAGAGCCGCATCCACGTCGCGGGCGGGGTTGCCGGCGCGGGGACCGGCCAGGTTTGGACGGGGCAAAAAATGGTTGCCCTGGTCGGACCCTCCGGCACGGGAAAAACCACGACGGTCGCCAAGCTGGCCGTGACGTACGGCCTCAAGGCCCGGCGTCCGGTCCAGCTTCTTTCGATGGACAACTACCGCATCGCGGCGTCCGAGCAGCTTCGTTCCCTCGCGGCGATTCTGGGCGTGGGATTTCAGGCGCCGGAGACGGCTGGCGCCCTGGCGCAGGCAATCGAAGAAAACCGAAACAAGGACCTCATCCTGATTGACACACCGGGCTATGGAGCGTGTGATGCCGAACGTGCCCGCGATCTGGCCGGGTTCATCGGGGCTCATCCTCAGATTGAGACGCATTTGGTCCTATCGTGTTCGACCAAAGCCGCCGATCTATCCCGTGTAGTGAATTGGTTTGAGATATTCCGGCCGTCCCGGCTGGTGTTTACCAGAGTAGATGAGACGCAGACGTTTGGTGCCATCCTCAACGAGTCGGCGCGGAAAGGGCTGCCGGTTTCGTTTCTGTGCACCGGGCCCTTGGTTCCAGACGATCTTGAACCGGCGAGTAAGGAGCGTGTAATCGATTTGATACTGAATCGCCACCGGGGCGCTTCCGAAGAAAGAGAGCGAAGGGCAGTCGCAAGCGCGGCGGGCGCGGCTGGTTGGGCGGCGGCCGGATGACGGGCGGCTAACGTTTGGAGCGGCATGCAAACCTACGATCAGACAATTTGTGAATCAGCGGTCGAGCAGAGAGACCGGCTAATCCTAGAGCACCTTCCTCAGGTCAAGCTCATCGCGCGGCGGATACGCGACAGACTGCCGGAAAGCGTGAGCCTGGAGGATCTGATTTCAACGGGAGTCGTGGGTCTGATCACGGCTATCGACAACTTTGAGCCGGCCCATAACGTAAAGCTAAAGACATACGCGGAGTATAAGATCCGTGGCGCGATCCTCGATAGCCTCCGGGAACTCGACTGGGCGCCGCGGCAGAAGCGGAAGATGTCGAAGCAGATTGAGGCCGCAATTGCATCCGCCGAGCAAAAGTTGCAGCGCGTCCCCAATGAGGAGGAGATCGCAACCGAGTTGACCATTTCACTCGAGGAGTACCATAGCTGGCTGGTCGAAGTACGCGGCCTGAACCTGGGCAGTCTTGAGATTGCTGTTGGAGACGACGACAGCCGCGACCTTCTGAATTTCATCTCCGATGGCGAAGAGAACTGGCCATCCCGCCTGCTGGAGCGTGCGGAACTGGAGAGGTTGCTCGCCTCGGCTATCGACCGCATGCCCTACGCCGAGAGAACAGTACTAAGCCTGTATTACTACGAAGACCCCGCCTTGACCCTAAGGGAAATTGCGAAGATCATGGACCTGCACGAATCCCGGGTCTGCCAACTCAAGTCGCAGGCCATTCTTCGCCTGCGCTCCTACATGGAAAAGCGGTGGCCAACCCGGCGCGGAGGACAAAGCTAGGTGGCGCATCTGGAGCACTTCGACCACGGCGGCGGCGCGCCTTGGATTATCGATCAGTGGTGTCGGAAGCTGTCGGAGGTCATCACCTCGATGACCCAGGCCCCGGCCCTCGCGGCAAATGACGGGGTGGCAGAGGAAGTGCCCGAAGGCTCGTATTACTACGAGATTCCGCTTGGCGCCGACGCCGGGTCTCTGATAATTGCCGCTCCCGAACCAGTCTGGATGGCGATCGGCGGAGCCGCGCTTCAGGCGGTAGGCCTCGACGAGGCCGACGCCGCCGACACACGCAATACTTATGTCGAGATCCTGGCTCAGGCAACGTCCAATCTCGCCCTTGACCTCACACGGATACTCGGCCGGGAAATCACCAGCCTTGCGGGCCGGGATTCGGCCGACCACGACGCTCTTCACTTCCATGTTGCCAGCCTGACGCTCGGGTCCGCCGAAACCGTGCGTGTCTTCCTGGCCCCTTCGGCCGCTCTAATCAGCGCTGTTGAACAGGCGGCCCAACCCTCCGGGCACACGGGTCAGTCCAAGCCAGAGGTTCAAGATCAGCCGGCCGCGTCATCGCGTGGCGTGTCCCTCCCGGGTCAAGGACCGGAGAGCCATGGAAAGTCAGACTCGGTCGCTTCCTCGAAAACCTTCGATCTTCTCCTAGAGGTTGAACTGCCGGTAAGCGTGTCATTTGGCAAGACTGAACTCATGCTCCGGGATGTCCTCAAATTGACCTCGGGATCAATCGTTGAAATGAGCCGCACCACAAATGAGCCGGTGGACGTCATTGTCAACAATTGTGTGATCGCCCGCGGCGAAGTGGTGGTCGTCGACGGGAACTACGGTGTCCGGATTTCGAAGATCAGCAGTTTGGGGGACCGGCTGCGTGTTGTCCGGTAGTGTAGCCGGAAACGGAGCAAACCGATGAATTGGATTCTTTCTCTTGTTAGCTTGGGCGCGACTCTGAGCGGGATTCTCGCCTGCCTCTACCTGTTCGTAGCCGTGAAACGCGAGACGGCCGTTCTCCGCTCGCGCTCCGATGCCCGGATTGCACAACTTGAGGAGGCTGTTGCGGCCCTCGCCGCGAAACTCGACGCGCAGTCCGTGGAATGGCGGGAGGCGGCTGACCGGGCCAGCCTCTTCGTTCCACCCCTTGCCCCTTCATCAGGCCTGAACCTCACGAAACGCAGCCATGCGCTCAAGATGCACCGCTTGGGCGAGGGGCCCGAGCAAATCGCACGCGCGCTTGGAGTTCCAAAAAACGAGGTGGATCTCTTGCTCAGAGTGCAGCAGGTCGTGGTATCGAGTGTTTGACTGCTGAATCGCGCTACAACTCGCCGGGATCCTCACCCCATTCCAAAAGCCCGGAATCTTCCGGAAGGCCTCCAGCGATTCTGGGAACCACCGATCCGCGCGTCCGGTTTTCCTCGCTCAATGTCACATTAAGATTCATTTCGCTCTGACGGCGCACTACCGTGAGCGCAATTGTTCTCTTGCCGGACTTAAGGGCGCTCGAAATGTCGCGCGGCGCGGCGATCCTGGCACCGTCCAGTTTCACGATCACGTCGCCGGCCTGAACTCCTGCCTTCTCCGCGGCCGATCCCTTAATAACAGACTTCACGAGTACGCCTTCCTTGACGCCAAAAAAAGCCGCCAGCTGCGATTCGAGCGACTCACTCTCAATACCCAGCACCGAGCTTCTCCACTCCATGGTGGGACGGGGAATTTCGATTCGGAAACGGCCCGGGACATCCGGAATCGAGAATACCCCGAACTGTCCCCGGGGTTTCCGTCCAATCGTCGCCGAGACCGTCTGCGTAGCGCCTCCACGGAAAATAAGCAGCTTCGACAGCCGACCGGCGGGCGTCTCCCGGACCATCCGCACGAACTGCTCCGTGCCTTCGACGCGCTGCCCGTTGTACTCGAGTACCACGTCCCCCTCCTTCAATCCAGCCTTCGACGCCGGGCTGCCTTCCTCGACGCTCTTCACCTCGACGCCTCGTTCCTCGCTGAGCTTGAGAGCCTTCGCCCGATCCGCCTCGATCTCAACCACGCCAATGCCGAGGTAGCTTGCGCTCTCGCTCACCGCCATCGCGTGCGACCGGACGGCGCGCGCCGGAGGAGGGGGCGGCGCGGGTAGGCTCTGCGCGAGCCCACATCCGGCGGCCCAGGCGGCCACTCCAACAAGAATTAGTATTTTCATTATTTGATCTCCCTGGATATTCGACGAACCGGAAACCGGAACGTCACTCTATTCGCGGCTCAGAACGTCCCTACCGAGGCGTTCATCGCGCGCAACACTTTTTGATATCGCAGGCGGATGGACGGGTCCTGTTCCCTTTCGACGAGAGCTTGCCACACGCCCACGAGTTCGCGGTCCTGCCGCTCCGTGAGCATGTCGATCGCCTGTCCTCGTAAGCGGGAATTCTGATCGGCCGTCAGCGCATAGAGCATAGCCTTACGCGTTCCCGCGTCCGATGCCGTCTGCCGGAGTCCTTCGAATGCTCTCAGCCGGACCGTCTCGTCGGGATCGTGAATGAGCGCCCCGATCAGAACCTCCCTGATTTCTGGAGACGCCGGAGAATTCGCTTTCAGCAATTCCATCGACTCCAGACGAACCCGCGGGTCGTCTTCGCCGCGGACCGCCGCGACCAATAAAGCCCGGATTTGAGAGTCGGAGGCCAAGCCCGTCACGGTCCGTCGTCGTGTCTCGTCGAGCGCGATCCGCACGCGGCCGTCGGAAGCCGTCTCAACCGATCGCACGGCCGACATCAGCGCCGGCTGCTCAACGGACGCGGCATCGGGCTGAGGAACGACAGGCGCCGTAAACCGCGCGGCGAAGAAACCTAAAGCCAACAATGCGCATGCCGCAATGGGCGCCCGGAAGCCGCTGAACTTTTCCGGGGACTTGATCCCAAACCAGTCCGCAAATGCCCTGAATGTGCCTGCTAACCAACTCCCGCTCCTGACCCTCGGCCGCGTGGCGCTCCGAATGGCCCCTTCCTGCGCCACGGCTTCCCGAAGGCCTATCCTGCACTCCGCGAGCAGGGTCTTGGGGATCTCCGGCTGCGCCTCATCGAGTGCCCTCAGGAGGACCTTCCGCGCCGCGAGTTCCCTGGTGCACAGCTCGCATCCTTCGAGGTGCGCCTCCAGTTGTTCCTCGTCTTCGCCAGACAACTCCCCGTAAAGATAAAGCGGCAGGCGCAACATGATCGACTCACAAGTCACAGTAACCTCCCAATGCTCCCCGCATTTTCTGAGTGGCGCGGAAAAGGCAGTTCTTCGCGGCTTCTTCGCTCGTACCCAAAGTGGCGCCAATCGCCCGCAGCCGCATTCCCTGGTTGTGGCGCAACTCGAAGACTACGCGTTCGCGCGGCGTCAGGTCCCGAAGCGCCTGGGCGATTTTCGCCTTCAGCCGGCTATTCCTCAAGCTTCGCTCAGGGTCGGAGGAAGGCCGTCTCTCTTCCACGTCTTCGAGCCGATCGATTTGACCGTTCAGAGTCTCGACCACGGGCGGCTCCTCGCGCCGGATCTTCCGTTTCCGCAGATGATCGAGGCAGATGTTCGTGACAATCCTGAACAACCAAGTGTGAAAACTGCAATCAAAGCGGAAAAGATGGATGTTCTTGTACACTCTCAGAAACGCCTCCTGATAGGCGTCCCGGGCGTCATCGGGCGACCGAAGCAGGTTCATGGCCAAGCGGAGCACACTTTGGTCGTGCTTGCGGACGAGGAGGTCAAAGGCGTCCTGATCCCCGTCCTGAACCGCCCGGATGAGGTCGGCTTCCTCCATTCGTCCAGGAACCGGTCCTGCGGTTTCGAGTGCAGCCGCGTTCGGGTTCATTTCCCTCTCGTCAATTCTCCATCCATACTAGTGGACGCACGGCAGTCGAAAATGTACCGGACGGGTTACACTTTCCAGCAGATCAGCTTTGGCTCGGTCATTTCTTCAATCGCGTAGCGGGGTCCCTCCCGGCCCGTGCCGCTCAACTTGACCCCGCCGTAAGGCATCTGGTCCACCCGGTACTGGGGCACTTCGTTGATCATGAACCCGCCCACGTGAACCCGCCGGGCGGCATGGAAGGCCTTTCGGATATCGCGGGTGTAGATACCCGCCTGCAAGCCGTAATCGGAGGCGTTGACGCGGGTAATCGCCTCGTCGAGTGTTTCATAGGCATTGACGCCCACCACTGGTCCAAAGGCCTCGCGGCACGAGAGGCTCGCGGTATCCGGCACCTCGGTCAGCACGGCCGGATCCACCGTGGCGCGGCGGCGCGCACCCCCTGTGGCCAGCCCCGCGCCCGCTCTCACGGCTTCTCCAATCCAATCCTCGACGCGTTCGGCCTCGCCCACCGTAATCAGCGAACTGATGTCCGTCGCAGGGTCGCGCGGGTGCCCGATGGCCAGCTTCTTTGTTCCCTCGACCATCCGCTCCAGGAATTCATCGCGGATCTTGCGCTGCACGAAGATGCGCTGCACTGAGATGCAGACTTGTCCGGAATGGGAAAAGCTGCCGGCAACGCAGCGGGAAACGGCTTCGCTCAAGTCCGCGTCGTCTTCAATGATGACGGCGGAATTCGACCCCAGTTCGAGAGTTACGCGTTTTAGGCCGGCCAGATTGCGGATGCGCAACCCGACTTCCACGCTGCCGGTGAAAGTCACCATCGCCACCCGCGGATCGAAAACCAGAGCGTCGCCGATCGACCCTCCAGGGCCCGTAATCACGTTGAGCGCGCCTGGCGGCAATCCGCTTTCTTCAAAAATAGATGCCATCTTGACTGCGCTGATCGGCGTGGCTGACGCGGGCTTATGGACGATGGCGTTTCCGCCCGCGATCGCGGGGCCAATCTTGTGCATGGCAAGGTTGAGCGGAAAGTTGAAAGGAGTAATTGCGGCAACTACGCCAACCGGTTCACGGACGGTCATCGCCATGCGACCTTTGCCGGCCGGCGAGGCGTCCATCGGTACGACCTCGCCGCGCAGGCGGTGCGCTTCCTCACCCGAAAACAAGAGCGTCAAGGCGGAGCGGTCCACTTCGAGCCGCGCCTCCTTGATGGGCTTACCCGTTTCCGAACAGACGGCGGCCGCCATCTCGTCGCGCCGGTCAAGGAGCAGTTGATGGGCTTTTCGCAGGATGGACGAGCGTTCGTCGAGCGTCAGTTCCCGCATGAGCGGCGCGGCCGCCGCGGCTGCGCCCACAGCCTGATCCACGTGTTCCAGGGCTGCCCGGTAGATGGTTCCCACGACGGAGCCGTCATAGGGCAGTTCGACGTCCTGGGGGGAAGCGGACGTCGCGCGTCGCCCGCCGATATGCATCGGATACTCCATGAAGAGATTATCTCCCAGGCGGACGCGCTGGTGTCATTTCCGCATGAGTTCGCGAACGATCTTGTTCGTGTTCTGCGGGGTAATTCCCAAGGCCTCGGCGAAGACCTCCGGCTGAAACTTCGCGCGCGCGTCTTTCAGGCCGTGGCTGTCGGTCGACACGGTGAATTGAAGACCAGCGCGGGCGAGCGGCCTGATATCCGCGATCAGCGCTTCCCGGCATGCCGGGTCCTTGAAATAGCGTTCCGTTTCCCGCGCGATTTCGATGTACACGGAACTGTCCTTGAGAATGCGGATCAGATCTTCCTGCTCGCCAGGCTGAAAGAAGCGGTAATCGGCGACGGTCAGAGGTTGCGTTGCCGACCGCTGAAGGTTTTCGAGACGCATCGTGAACGGGTGAAACAGGATCATCGGAATCGGGAAGCGCTTCTGAAGTTCCTTTATCTGCTTGGCGCGCTTGATGAGCGTCTGCCCGTTAGGAGCGGCGCGGCCATTGTTCGGTGAAATGTGCCAGCCGATCACGTCAGCCATGCGCATCGGAGCTTCTTCGATCCCGCTATCGAGTTCGCCTTCGTAGATTTCCCATCCGCGCACCACCCTGATGTCTCCGCGCTTCGCCGCCGACGCAAAATCGCCCATCACGGCCTTGTGGCCCGCGGCGCCTACCGGATAGCGCGCGAGAAAGCCGTGATCCATCCGCCACGATTCGTACTCGTGAGGCTGCTTGCGGTACAACTCCAGATGATCCACCAGCGCGACGAACTTGCGTCCGCTCGCAACCACAAGATCCAACCAGTCTTCGAGCGTGGCCTCGCGCTCCATGCCGGAGTGCAGATGAAGGTCCATCTCGCTCAGGGCCAGCGTCTCGGGAAGCGGATCGACTGGTCCCTTCACGAACCGGTCAAACCAGCGAATGGTTCGCTCCATGGTGTCGTTCTTGTGCGCAGCCTCTGTGAATCCGTGGCCTTCGCGCGGATACCGCGCGAGTTCCGCCGTGACGCCGCGCTGGCGCAGCGCGGTATACATCTGCTCGGCGTCGCTCACGTGGACATCGTTGTCCTGCTCACCGTGAATGAAGAGAGTCGGAGTCTCCACGCCCGCCACGTGCTTGAGGGGAGAGCGCTGCCAAAGACGGTCATAGTTGCCGGGCGCCCAGGGAAATCCCTTAAACTCCGCGTGCACCAGGTCGTTGTACAGGGAGGTCGCGTAAAAGCTGATGAGGTTGCTCAGGCTCGCAGACGAAACCGCGCCGCGAAAGCGGTTTGTCTGTGTGATGACCCAGTTCGTCATGTAGCCGCCGTAGCTCGATCCGAGCACGCCCATGCGCGACGCGTCGAGCCACGGGAAGCGGGCGAGCGCGTGATCGACGCCGGCCATCAGATCCTTGTAGTCGCCGCCGCCCCAGTCGTTAACGCAGCCGTCGCTAAACTCCTGCCCGTAGCCGCTCGACCCACGCGGGTTGAGAGAGAGCACCGCGTATCCGGCAGCGGCGAGAATGTGAGAGCGCAGGTTCCTCGAAAAGCCGACGCCGTGCATACCGTGCGGGCCGCCGTGAATGTTGAGGAGAAGCGGGTACTTCCGCCCCTCGACGCGCCTGGCCGGCGGCAACATCCATCCCTCAATGGAGGTTCCGTCGAAGCTGCGGTACTTCACGGGGACGGCAGCCGACAGTGTGACGCCCGCGACTTCAGCGTCGGCGGCGCTGAGCGGCATGCCATCCGCGTAGATCGTGGCCGTATGGCGGCCATCACCCGCGAGATACGCTAACGGCGAGCCGGGCGAATACGCCGAGACGACGGCATCGTTTTCAAAAACGGGATTCGAGACTCCACCGGCCGCGGGCACGCGGTAAATCAACTGACGTCCACGATCGCCGGCCAGAAAGTAGACGTCCCTGCCGTCGCGTGACCAGCGAGGCATCGAAGAACGGCGGTCGAGCGCTCGGTTCAGCTCACGCGCACGTCCTCCTGCGGCCGCCATAGCCCACACGTGTGCGTCCTCCGCAACGCTGTCGATGGTCGTAATCACACGCGTCGTGGCCAGAAACGCAAGGTGCGAGCCGTCTGGCGAGAAGACGGGTTCGTACTCGCATCCGGGAGTATCGGTCAGACGGCGAATCACGCCCGAGGTTTCGTCCACGGTATAGAGGTCGCAGTTAAGAACGGCTTCCGGATCTGGCCCCCGATTGGAAACGAACGCGATGACGTTGCCTGACCACGAAATGGAATGCTCGTGAAAGGCCACGCGCGTCAGGGGACGCGGACGCCCACCAGTGGCATCGACAATCCAGATGTGCTCCCGCCGGTCGTCGCTGAAATCAGTGCGGCTCTTGTACTGGAGCCGCACGACGATGCGCGGGTCCGTGGCGGGTGCGGGAGTACTGGGATCGGCTCCAACGAAGGCCAGGCGTCTGGAATCGGGTGACCACTCGAGGGAAGATCCCTTGTTCGGAATCCAGAAATTCGAGTGAACCACGTTCGCCACCGCAGTAAGCTTTCCGCTCGCCACGTCCGCTACCCACAGCGTGGCTCCTTCGCGGTTGCTGAAGAAAGCGATCCTTGAACCGTCCGGCGACCAGCGGATAGACGAATCCCTGAACTTCCCCGTGGTGAGCGCCCGGGGCGCTCCTCCAGCTACGGAATAAAGTTGAATGTTGCCCGCGGGTGAGATCGTGGCTACAGTTTTTCCGTCAGGAGACAACGCGCACTCGGCTATTTCCGCGAATCCGGCGGCGTCGGATGCCGCAAGAAAGCGTGCGGCTTCGAGGTTGAGTCCTGCGATCAAGGCGCAAAGGAAAAGAAGAAGTCGCAAAGTCATGATGGTCCGTCCAGAAAACCATATCTCTGACAGCGTGTCAAAGGGGGGGGCAGTCTGAGTAACCGCCAGCCGGGGGCCCGGGTCGTGACTGGGACCTCGGCCCCGTTCAGTCCTCTTCTTGTGCTCGGGGAGTGATCTCGCGCTACCGGCCGATCTCCAATCAGGGTGGGACCGATTGGCAGATCCTGGATCGGCTTTGAGCGGCGCCACACTTTCACGCAAGCCTGACCGCCGCAGCAAGAACACGGAGAAAAGGCACTGGCTCAACTGGGCCGACCGCCACCCGGAAGCTATTCTCAATAGATCGGGAATAGTCCCGTACAATCAATGCTCCCAACGGACTGCCCCTCTCAGTTGCACGAATCCAAGATCCTCGCAAACAGCCGCCAGCACCAGGCTGGGATCCAAGATCGATTGCCGTTCGACCTGTGTCGCTGATGGACTCCGCGCGGGCGAGCCCATGCAGCGCCCAACCGGAGCTGACGGCGAGTCCGGCTTTAGAGGATTTTGAGGCGTGGGTGCCCGCCAAGGGCCGACAGGAAATTGCTGTTCCAGATCCGCGATGGGAACTTTGGTGGCGGTACGGCAGGCCATCGTGATTTCTGGTCTGTCATTTCAACGGAAGACGACAGGCGGCAAACCGATCGCAAATTACCGGCCGCCAATTGCGGCAGCTGTTTCATGACGGGGTCCAACCTTTACTCGGCCGCTGCGGCTACCGTGTGTCCCACCTCACAGAGTGCCTTCGATACCGGCGCCAGTTGCGCCAATTGAGCGCCGGTCAGCCCGGATTGATACGGAATCAGCGGGCCGGTTTCCGCGATGCCCGCCAGTTGAGTTGCCGCGTGCAACACGCGCGCGGGACCCCAGGCGTCGCGAAGGTCTTCGAGTGGAATGAAGTGGCTGCGCAACTGCTCCGCCGCCCCGTAGTCCTTGCGTGAGTTTGCTTCGAACAGATCCTGACTCATCCGCGGCGCGACGCAGCCGGACCCCGTCGTGAATCCCGGCAAACCGAAATCGCGCATGTGCACTATCGCCGGCCGCTCCCCGATACCACTGATCACCCTCTCCGCCGGAACCCGTCGCAGCAGGCTGCGCAGATATTCGTCCTGAGACGGGTCCTTGCGCACCACGGCGTACTTGATCGCCCGGCAGATTCCAGAATCGACCAACCGCGCGACTGCGTCGAGTCCCGCTTCCTTATCCGCGCCGAAGTTATTCTCATCTTTGATGTAGCACATTAAGGGAGTCGCGCACGCGTCGGCGAACTCGCGAAGCCCGCGCTCGATACCCGCCGCATCCCGCGGATCTGCGCAGGGCAAGACCATGACAATCGGGAAGCCATGGCGGCGTACCATCGCGGCTTGGTCCATCGCCCGTCCATAGGATGGACCAGCGCTCGGGATGGCCAGGAGGCCCGCGTCGAACCCGGCGAGCCACTCAAGCAGCGGCTCGAAGTCAGCGAGCGTAATGTGATAAAGAAAGGCGTTTCCGCCGTAGATGAAATTCGAGATGCCGCCGTCGGCGATGTGGCGTACGATACGGTCGTTCTGGGTGAAGTCGATGGAGCGCTGGGCGTCGTTCTTACGCGCAAGTGGAGGCACGGGAAACACGCCGCGCAGGTCTTGGGTTCCGATGGGGTTGGTTCTCATAATGGGTATTTTCTCACTCTTCTCTACCTGAAATTCGAACATCGGGACTCTTCAGCACCTGCCCGTTGGCGGATCGCGGTTTTCCCGGGAAGGTTCGAGCAAAATGAGTTATGTCGTCAGTTGCCGGAGGCCCACGGGATCCGGTGCATCTCCGGGACGGTGATGAACTAGCGTGACGGGATCACTTTGGTCTTTTAACTTGAAAACTATTGGACAATGGCTCCCGTTGCGGCGCGGCGCGTAGTCGGCGCGCCAGGCGGCGGCGCTGCCCGGGAAACCCGTCGTCACCGGAATCCGTGGCGACAGCCGTGGACCTACGACGCGGACGATCGTCGCCTTGTTCTTGATGAGATCGAGGTTCTACCGCCGAAGGCCCTTGCGGAATTGGGAGTGGCGGGGGAGAGAACGCCTCCCGGTATTCCGCTAGAAGGGCCTGGGCGTGTGGCGAAATCATGTGCTCGCCGTTGGCTTCTGTGGCGCAATCCGGAACGGTCGCGGTTCAGCCCCCTGTGCAATTCGGATGACAGAATCGCGAGTTGCGGCGACACGAATCGGATTCCTTG
>SXGS01628543.1_pt1 | contig 29682 bp, 26 predicted proteins | sample 3174681 | NCBI WGS metagenome assembly SXGS01 (sample SAMN11356861, study PRJNA531348) | freshwater metagenome | isolation source: freshwater sample F1-80 | place: China: Fuxian Lake, Yuxi | collected 2017-12-25 | reverse complement strand
GACGGTTTCAGCATTTGGCTGGCTGGCGGTGGCGTCAAGCGCGGCTACATTCACGGCGCGACTGACCAGTGGGGCTTGCATGCAGCCGAAAATATCGTGCATCACCACGACTACTTGAGTACAGTCTTGCATTTATTGGGTATCGATGCGAATCGCTTGGTATATAAACGCAACGGTCGCGCGGAGACCATCCTCAACGGTGGCCCAGGAACTGTCATTCGCGAAATTATTGCATGAGTTGGTGATGATCGCGATTGCAATGTCGCATCCATTCGATGTAACACAATCGATCTGCTGTCAAGCAATCATGAATCCATACGAACCACGGCTGACGAATTACGCTCCACCACTGGCAAGTAGGGCGACGGATTCCTACCCTACACTTTATTGTCCAATCTGCGGTACCGAGCGTCCAACTAAGGAGTGCTGCTAAAGCTGCCATCCTTCGCGATAATCGTAATGGACCATAGCAGTGGCCTTGGAATTATCAATGAACCGGAGTCCTTGACTGTCCCACATGAGTTTTTCTCCTCCGCAGCGAATGCAAATACTGCCGACGAGGACGGCTTCGGTGAGTGGCCCTGCAAAGGAAAAGTTTGACGCGGTCCCAGTACCCTCTCCCAGACAGGCTGCGACCCATTCGGCGCGATGGCCAATCGAGCGCGGAAGGGATGCGGTGGGACGTTTGTACTCGCGATCTCGGCTGGATGGAATCAGTGTTGGCTGACGTCCACCAGCGCCACGTACGAGCATGTGCCCTTTGTCGCCAACAAACAGAATGCCGTCGTCGCGCGGCAGTTCAACTCCTTTGTCCAGCACATCGGGAACCGCTGGCAGCAACCCACCGTCGTACCAATGCAACTTTACCGGCGGACGATCGCCTCGAGCCGGAAATTGATAGTGTACGATGGCGGCCTGGGGAACGGTTTCCGGAAAAAGGGGCGTCGAACTTGCGCGAACCGATTCCGGTGCACCCAATTGCAGCGCATCGAACACGGGAGCAAGATTATGGATGCCCATGTCGCCGAGCCCGCCGCTGCCAAAGTCCCACCAGCCGCGCCACACAAACGGACAGTACGCGGGATGATACGCGCGTTGTCGCGCCGGTCCAAGCCACAGATCCCAATCGAGCTCGTCTGGGACATTTGGCTGGTCCGTTGGGCGCTCAAACCCTTGCGGCCACCACAGCGGCAGCTTGCCGGAGTGAGTCGGCCTATCCGACCAAACGTGTACTTCGCGAACCTCGCCGATGGCGCCATCGGCTAGCCACTCTTTGATTTGACGGTTGCCCTCTGAGTCCATGCCCTGATTTCCCATCTGCGTGATGACTCCCGCCTTGCGAGCCGCGTCCGCGACGGTTCTAGCTTCGAATATCGTGCGCGTTAACGGTTTCTCGCAATAAACGTGTTTCCCCTCCTTGATCGCCCGCATCGTAACTGCCGCGTGAGTGTGATCGGGAGTCGACACAACGACCGCATCGATGTTCTTTTCCGTATCGAACATCTTGCGAAAATCCCGATGTGTTGACGCGTCCGGCACTTGATTGGCGGCAGCCGCCAGCCTTCGAGCGTCGACGTCGCACAGCGCCACGATTTGCACCTGCGGCATTTTGATGAAGACTCCCAGGTTGCCTCCACCCTGTCCGCCACACCCAACGAACGCCAACCGCAATTTGTCGGAGCGATTCTTTCGCGGCTCTTGAGCGAGTGAGCATTCCGCCCCGGCAACAATACCCGCAGCCGCCATCCCGGAATTCAGAAACTGCCTTCGGGAAAAATCGTCTACTTGAGTTGATTTCGACATACTTCAGTCTCCTCGTTTCATATCACTGTTGATAGGCATGGCCTAATTCGGTGGTGTGACAGTGTGCATTATATCGCATCGCGTTGGTACCAACCTACTCCCGACTCAAACCGATGCGACTTGGTTACCGGCCTAAATTGCAGCGGCTGGACTACCTCGGCAGTTCACACCGCACTGCCAACCTGCGTCGGTCGATGCTATTTGCGCCAAGCAAGCTTGGAAAGGGGAATGAGAAGTATTAACAACTTTGAAACCTTTCATCGGAACCTTGCGAGTGAAAAGCCCGTCCAGTAGAGCCTGACCAATAACTGGAAACGAGTCTTGCGAAGTGTTAGGGTAACTCGCACTGCGAAGCCGACCATGCTGAGCACGGTGCCCGCAGCTAGTCCGAGAGCCGCATGGTTTTCGCTACGGCGACAATGAACGTGTCCGGAACATCGGGGTGAAATAAGTCGCTCATTGAGTTCACAAAGATCAAACGTGCCGCGCGCCATTTGAGTGGTTCGGCCAATTTCTCCGGAACAAGACGCAAGTCGAATCCCTGCTCGTACGGATGTCCAGGAACACCGCGAAACCGCTCAGCAAAGGTCTCTGCATAACAATGCTTGCAGCCAGGGCTGATCTTGCGCACCCGCGCACCGGGTTCCAGGTTGCATCTGTCCATTCGATCGTTGATTTTTGACTCATAATTCCTCTCCCCAAATGAGTATCAAGGAGCTTCCTGACACCTTAGGTCTTCAGTTTAACGGTTAGACCACAAAAATTGAATTCCAATCTTCCCGGCTTTCTAACCAAGGAAGCTTTCCAAGGATCTAGAAAACGGATCGAGAATTGACGGCCCACGGTGGGATTAGCGACCGATTCATGTACACCAGCATCACGATGTCTCGACCAAAGCCATTGCACAAGGAGGGCGTGACCTGTGCGCGAATAAAGAGCTGCCGAGGTCGAAATCACCGCGGCGATGATGTTGCATCGTAAAGTCGCTGAGGTTGGACAAACCTCGGCAGTTTTCGCGGCATGCTAACTTGCGTCGGTCGATGCAACCGCTGCAAGTTGCCGAACTGCATTAGCTGATTTCGACCGAAGCGTCAGCTCCGGCTTGTCAAACCGGTGCAAGTTAGCCGTCCGGTATTTGAAAACCTCAGGAACATGGAACTTTCGGCCACTTGAGTTGTATAACTAGTCAGAGAATTGCGTTTTACACCCAGGGGCTCACAGCACGTGGACATCGAAGATCGAGAGTTGGTGAGGCGAGTGCTTGCTGGAAGGACGGACGACTTTCGCGTGCTTGTCGACCGTCATCAGCAGCCGATCTTCCGTTTTGCTTCGGGGTTGCTGGGAAATCGCGAGGAGGCTGAGGATGTTACGCAGGAGGCGTTTCTCGCAGCGTTCGCCAATTTGTCGGATTACGATTCGTCTCGCGCTGTCTTTTCGACTTGGCTGTTCACCATTGCTCGTAATCGCTGCATCAACTTGCTCAAACAGAGCCGACCGATCGCACTTAACGAACTGGAATTAGTCGGGGACGTCGGGGCTACAGATCTGATAGTTCGCCAAGAACTGTCACAACAACTCGATCATGCGTTAGCATCGTTGCCGGTGGAACAACGTTCGGCTTTCATCTTGGCCGAAGTCGAAGAACTACCTTACGCCGAGATCGCTCGGATAGAGCGAACGTCACTAGGAACTGTGAAGTCCCGCATTCATCGAGCGAAACAACGACTTCAGTCGCTACTTGAGCCCGTTATGAGGGAATCGAAATGACAGATAGATCCTACGAAAAATGGATTGCGAATCGTCGCGAGGTCTCTCCGCCGACGAATTTGGCGGATCAGATCATGAGTCAAGTTGCGGAATTGGAGCCCCAGCGTCGCGACCTTTGGTCGTTGCGCGTGGTTCAGCGGATCGAACAGTCACGGGCTGCTCGGTGGGCCGTGTGCGGCGGAGCGCTAGCCATTGGCTGTTTGCCGTTTGTCTTTTTAGTTCGAGCTACCCAGTTGGTGTCGTTTTAAGGAGATAATTATGGTGAGTATCACTAAATCGCAACGTGTACCTTGGGTTGCTTTGGCACTGTCGTTCTTGGCGGCCGGAGTAGGTCACTTGTACTGTGGACGGATTGCAAAGGGACTCCCGATGTACTTTGCGTGGCTCCTCGTGCCGCTCGGTATCACCATCGCAGCGCTGGCGCCACCCTCGCCGACAAGTTTCGTCTTGCTGGTGCTGCTGCCCGTCGTCGTTGTGTTTGGCGTGTATTTGTACGCAGCGATTGATGCGTGGCGACTTGCTGACCGGATTGGTCCGGGGTATTCCCTCCGCGATTACAATCGCGCCCGCATTTACTGGCTGCTGATTGTCGTCCAGTTGGTGTTCTCAACCGGCCTGATCGCTGGAGTGCGCGGTTTCGTCTACGAAGCGTTTAGGATTCCAACCAGCAGCATGAGTCCGACCATTCTTCCAGGAGACCGCATCCTCGTAAGAAAGCTGTTGACACGAGACCACGTTCCCAATCGCGGCGACTTGATCGTGTATCGCAATCCAACGCCAACCGGCGCCGCTAATTTCATCGCACGCGTTGTCGCGGTTTCCGGCGACCACCTAAAGATCAGGGGCGAGCAGTTGTTCATCAATGGTAAAGAACTAGACAGAGATCGCGTTCCTGGTGAAAGATTGAAATTTGTTGGCAACCAGGTAAATGGGCAAGTGGCAGTTGAAGAGAACTCCCTTCGCCGTTATTTGGTCGCCTACGGTGACTCGAAAGATGAACACGCACAGGGTGACTTTGAAGCAACGATACCGGTGCATCATGTCTTTGTGCTAGGCGACAACCGCGATCGCGCGAAGGACAGCCGACACTTCGGCTCGATTCACGTGGCCGATATCGTTGGCTACGTCGAATACATCTACTGGCCGTCCGAATCCTGGTCACGGTTTGGTGTCGCAAACGACCGACTACCATAGATTAGACGCCAGGCTCAGTCGTTAGATTGTCGCTGCCGCATCAGCTTTGCCGAGCAAGCAATATTTTTCCGGACGTCGCGCGGCCACGTTGCATGGAGCAAATCCACATTCCACAGGTTTAACCAGCACCCCGTGAACATAATGTCGCAAGTGTCGGGCTCGTCGGTCGTCCACACCTCTGCAACGTGCGCTGTCAACCCAGGACGGTTCGGCATGGGCTCAACGTTGACCACATTCGGCCCGTGGTTCGACTGTTCCGCGCAGCCAGAATGATATCCGTGAAAGGCCACCCGTCGATCGCAAATTTTGGTCGGTGGATGTAGCTGACACAGTTTGGACGATGAAGCTAACTTAGTTCGGGAATTCCGTGCGGGCATTGCGCGTAGTCCCTGTTTGAAACGAGCTACCTAAAGCTGAAGGTCATTTGAGGTCGAGGGGGTTTCTAGCCACCTTGTCGCTGAAAACCCGGACGTCTTCGAGCACAGGTTTAAGCTTCAGTAGCATAGTCTCGATTTGTTTGGATACTTTCGAAACTTCTGCAAAAAGCTTCGTCTCTGCGTCGCGGAGGCTGCCTTGCTCGCCCCCGGAGCTCTCGTGCAACACTCGCCATTTTTGCGAATCTAGGTCAACGAGGACCGAAGAATCCACCAGCGTAAACCTGTCTACCCCAAACGGCTTGAGTGCATCCACGATTCGGCGTAAGGTTGATATCTCGAACCCGGAGTAGATTTGCGCCGACTCTGCAGAAATGCGAATTAGCATAGATTTACTTGGGTTATTCTCACCATATTGTGACTTGAATGGGAGGGATGTTTGAGAATTAGCATATAGCTGAATATCATTGTGGCCAGATTGCTCAAGCACAGTCGCGATTGCGTTAGCCAAGCAAAAATCAATTCCCGACGGAACGCAAAGATACGTTTCGTCCGAATCCGAAACGGTCCAGATGGCAATCTGCTGCTCTTGTTCAACCTTGACCGATTGCGCGGTAACACCTGAACAAGTAAAAACGCTAGAAATGAAAACGATCGCGATTGCTAATCGAGAAAACTTCGAGAAGTGCTTCAGCATTTTGCTAGTTCCGTTTTGATGATGGTAGACGAACGGTGACATTAACGGTGCTCCGTCGATTGTCAATTTAGCGGGCTGGATGGGCCAATGGAACATCAATCGAAGGAGTGCGCAATGACCTGCCGCAGTTTCACTTCGATTACGGTGTCACACAGCACGACCGGAGTCTCAGGTTGAATCGGCGAATAGACTGCAAACGCAGGAATGGAATCCAGATCCAAGTTATCCATAGCCTGCTTCGGCGCTTCAGTCCGAAGCGGGTTAGCAACCTAAGCAACTGCACAATGACGGTTCGACCTGTGTCACGAACAGCGACTGCAGACGAGGTGAATTCGACCGTTCCGCGCAGTCAAAATGATACTCGCGAGGGACCCTACTTCGCTCGCAAACAGCTTTCGGTCGATGCAACCTCCGCAGTGAAGCGAATCGCGAAACTCGCAGCGGTCGATGCAACCGCTGCAAGTTTGAGAAGTGAAAAATTGAAATCGAAGGGATCCGAATGTGTGCCAGCGATACAGACGAATGCGCATGAAACTACTTGTCGAATGAAACTACTTGTCGAATGAAACAGTAGAAAAAAAGGCCGATTGGAGCGTTCTACAGGTCGTCCAACCTGCTACCAGCACCAATCGGCCTCGGGATGCGACATGCTGTCGACGCATTTTCGTACGTCGAGTTTCAAGAACCAGTCTTTGGAACTGGCGCTGGAGATCTTTCGCGCGCCGAGGGAGTCCCCCTGCACTCTTGGCGTTACTGTGCGCAAAAACGATTGAGGACAATCGTTCTACTCTCTCCTTTGCCACCAACGAAACTCACCCATGCGCAGTTTGGCTCTGGCGGGATTTTTGCCTACATAATCCCGCAAGTACAGAAACTGTTCTGCGCTGCGAATTACGTGATCGAAAGATTCCGCCTGCCAGAAAGCTCCTGATTCACCGATGAGCGCATTGATCTTCCGTCCCGTGAATCGCATCCAGCTTTGACCGATAATAGATTTTCCGCTGTCTTCCCGAAACTGCACGATTGCATGCACGTGATTGGGCATCACAACGAAACAATCAAGATCGTAAGCTTCGCTCTCGCGATGAAGGATGGCGTTGGCGACAATGTTCGCCAGTTCGGGTCGCTTCAGTACACACTTGCCATGACATTCGTCCAATGCTCGGTGAAACAGTTGATCCGCGAGTTTTCGAAATTGCTTGCGATCGGCCTCACTCAGCGTATCCAATAGGTGTTCGTGATTTGGCGGTTTGACTTCGGAGATGAAAGCGGCCAATTCGACGGGGAATTTTTTGTCTGTAAGCCATTCTTCGAGTTCATGTCTCATTCGCAAGATAACATCGCGAGGGAGCGAGTCGGCGGTGCGAAAAGTGATGAACATAGCCGCTCCGACCTGGAACCAGTGAGGCATGTTCCGGTAGGAGATCGTGATTTCGGCCTCACGATCCAGCGCATGGAACGTTACTTTTGGGGCTTCATCCATTCTGGTTGGTACCTGCGAGAGTAGAGCGATTGTCCTCAATCGCTTGATCCCACTTATTCCGAATCCCCGTTCGTCCGATGAGTTCGAGGCATTTTACCAAGAGGTGGCAAGTTTGGAAGCACGGGGTATCACGGATCACAGGCAGGCTACCGAACGATTGAGGACAATCGTTCTACTCTCTCGCTACGCCATCTGGCTACGGCATCTCCGGTCGCTGCTCCGCAGACGCTCCCTCCGTGCCTACGCCCGATGGCTCCGCTTACTCGACCTTACTCTGTTCGTGCTTGACAGACGGACTCAGGGCTAGCCGGAAGCCTGTGCCGCTCCCGCGGTACGGCGGCGCGCTCGTGCCGCGGCTCGCCGTCCGGCAATTCGCCGCGGGGCCGCTCCAACTGCCGCCACGGTACACGCGGGACGAGCCCCTCGTGTTGACACGAGGATCCGCCACCAAACTTTCTGCGAATTCGCTAAACCAATGATGCGTCCACTCGAGCAAATTCCCGTGCATGTCGTACAGCCCACTTATGCTTGGTCGCAATTCCTTCGGCGTGTGAACGTGATTGCCGCTGTTGTCGGTAAACCAGCCAAAATGCTTCAGTAGGGCCGACTCGCCTCCGAAACCGTATGGCGTGCGAGAGTTGGCTCGAGTGGCGATTTCCCATTCGGATTCCGTCGGCAAGCGAAAGCCACGACGATCCAACTCGAGCGGCCAATCCCGTGGAGCCCAGTTGGCCACGGGATTTGGTTCACGCGGATATTCTTTGGCGTCGAGAGATTCTGGGTCCACATACGCTTGTTCTGACTCCTCCAAACCGCGCTGCGTTGATAGCCAGCGGCAAAATCCTACCGAGTCGTACCAATCGACCGCATACCCAGCATCGGTTGGCTTTCTTTCGTCATCTTTCATCCAAAATGCATAGCTATTTGCATTGTCGAAGGCGATCAGTTCCTCCATCGTAATCTCTCGATCTAGCAGAGCAAAAGGACGCGTGAGCTTAACCGGGTGGCGCACTTCATCTTTTTTCCGATCAGGTTCGTCCAAATGAGAACCGATTTGATATTCGCCGGCGGAAAAGACAACGAACGTGTAGTAAAAAGTCTTTCTCTTCCTAGACAAAAGAAAATCTGCAACCGGCGATGCTGATTTTTCGCCTATTTCTATGGCTAACGAACGCCACGATCACGGCAACGAAAGATGAATTGAGTCAGCGCTTCCGGATCGTCGGTCAGGTCAAATACCGGTAAAACACTCTCGCGTTCGCCGAGTCGCAACAAAGTCACCGCCGCATCGGCGCGACGCTGACCAAAGCCAACGCGCGCGACAGTGCCTAGTTCTTCCTCAGGCAGTGTAGCCGCTATCTTTCCAAGATCCGTCGCGATGGCGGGTGTCGGTGCGGCGGCGACAAGTGGATACAAGACATTGAACTGTTCGGCAGTCGCAACGGTGAGCAACTGCGATAACTTGCCGAAATCGCGGGCTGCGTAGTCGGCAATCGCATTGGCAGCGCTCAATCGCTGCGCGTCCGTAGCTTTCGCATCACCGAAGATCTTTTCGAGTTCATCCAGCATTTGTCCAGCGATCGGGCGTAGATTCTCTCGGAGTATCGGCATAGGCGAGCGATATGAACGTCGCGGGGACGTCGACCTGAACCGACTCTCCCTCCGGCAGCCGAAGTTGCCGCGCACCATAAGGAGCACCCCATTGCGAGGCGAACGGCTGTAGCTCGCGGGCACCGATTTGCCAGTGAGGGGAGTCGACTCCCAGCCAACGCCGCTCGGGCGCCGACTTGCAATCAACGGCGACTAATTTCGCTTCGGACCCGACGACCTCGACAATGTGCCGATCCCCGAGCGCAAGACGCCCGCCCGCAAAAGTAGAGTTGCGCACGATGCGTTGCGGCGTGGGCAATCTCAGTTGTTCGTCAAGCTGTTCATCAATTCGAATCTGCAACCGCTCGGCTGAACAGGTGGCCCAGAGATTGACAGTGGTATCGTCGAGTATGATTGCCGTACCCTGCCGAATACGAGCATGGGGTGCGGTATAAGTATTCATTTCGCCCTCCCAGCCGATCGAATGCCAACTAACGCGCTCGGGTAGTTGCACCTGCGGTAGACCTGGTTCGATCGGATCAACGGCTTCGAATGCACGTTCAATCTGCTTGTACCACAGATAATGCGCATAAGCTTGCGGATGAGCGTCACCGCCCAAGGGATTGCGACCATCGTAATGCCGGTTGCTCAGGTGCAACGCTCGACCAAAGTCGACCATGGGTATTCCGTAACGCAAAGACAACTCACGCAAACCGCCAGCATTGCCTGTGAAGCGTTCCTGCCAGTCGTTGATGCTGAACAAGAACTCGACGCCTGGGTAGTGGCGTTGAAACCAACGAATGGCGCCTTCGTATTGCTCGACCTCATCGGACTTGCTTACTCGATCGAAACGGACCCCGAAGCCAAACACAACCAGGTCGGGACCTACACCCCGGGGCCGACTGAGCACGGAGGGATACAACTCGGCCCAAGACTTGCCGGCGCGATGATTGGTGAGCGGGCCAGGCGGAATGCTCAGGGCCGCATAATCAGCGAACCCCGAGTGCGCTTCGCATAGTAACGATCCACCGCAGGCCATCGTATTGAGCAGCAGGCGATCGAACGAATAGTTGTACTTGTTGGCCAGCGCCGCCCGCATACGCCCCCACTGCATGAAGTGCAAATTCCAACGCGGAATGTAGTCGGTCCACTCGGGGTGGCCAATCAAGCTGCCGTCGAAATCGCGTTGAAGAGGTTGTTTGAATGTCGGCGAAGTGGGGTCCTCATCGTACCAATACAAGGGTGGGTTGGCATCGCCACAGTCAGAACTGTAACCGGTATGCAGTATATGCAAAGGCTCGCCACGCCACAATTTCTGCATGGTCCTGGGCAGATGCCGATACATTGTCGACACGCGTCGCGCCGCCGGCAAGCGATTGACGGCTTGCGAGCCACGCGCCAAGCATGGTGAGTAGATCCAGAGATCGCCGAGACCCACGTTGCGAAACTCGACGAGCAACCCAATCGTCATAGGACGAGGTGTTTTGGCCTCGTCGGCCGTCAGTTGATGCGGCAGCTTGCCCAAGATCGTGACGTTGGCCAGTTGCAATTCGAAATCCGACTCTTTGCCTGACTTGAGAACAGCACCGTGCACCGCTGTCAATTCTCCGCGAGCACAGCGGGCAAAAGTCCGTTTGTCGCTTTGACCAAAGTCGGCCGGGCTCCACTCTCCCGCCGCGCCGTCAACCTGCATCATCATCAGATTCGCCTGCAATGCTTCAGACGAAGTTTGATATCCATAAACCGACAAACTGACCCGCTCACCCGGATCGAGCGCGACTTCGGACAGCAGCACGAATTGCGACAACGTTTTGCCAGGATGAATAACGACGATGCCCTCGATTGGAAAACGTGGCTGAAACTGCTTCACGCTCGGAGCACGAAATACTTCGCAATCGCCATACGCGAATTGATCCCAACCAGCAACGCTGCCCGACTTGCCGGAAGTCGCATCGCCATACCGAGAGTTCTCGAACGAGTGAAAGTTAAACTCGCCATTGACCAGCAAGTTTTGGTACGCAGAGGAAGCAGTGACCTCTGTCTCCGTCGCCACGACGCAGCTCCCGGCGGCAATTCCAAACAAAACGCACAGATCAGTAATCAAACGGTGAATCATGGCAAGAGTGGCTTTCGAAGGAGTGCGCCCTAGCCCAAAGGCGAAGAATTCTACCTTGGATCGATCGCAAAGTGTAATAGAAGTTTCGGGACTTCTGAAATAGACCTATCCCGGAATTAGTAACTGATTTTTCCTGTCCGAGTCGTCGGGCGCCGATTGCGAGATGCTTTGGCTCCCAGCGAAAATCGCGGGAAGCGGCTTGCGCGCTAAGGAGGGCGTGTCCTGTGCACCAGGTCGGTTCGTCTTAGTCTCGAAAGTAGGCGGTAGCCGGCCGCAATCGTTGCCTAGCGCCATCAGAGCGACTACATTTTTTGGTGTCCCGAACTGCCAGCGGGAATCTCAGTGCTACTGGGAACGACAATTACACGGGATACTATTGTGCGTTGAGCTGATCCGGCGGAGAGTTGAGCATTGGGGGTTGATTACTTTGCAATTCAGTTGAAATACTCTGGTCTTACAAATGGACGAGGCTCATATCAAAGTACCGAACGTGATTGTAAGTTGCATTTCGGGCAGGTTCAATAACTTGTCGGTGCGCGCCGCGTGTTCAGGGCCGGTTGCACTACCCGCAACTCCATCGGTGCAAGATGCGACATCCGTCTAACGAATCTCCTTTCTAGAAAGCTAAATTTTTAGCTTTTGTGCTTGACTTGCAAACTCGCAAGGCTAATAATTTAGCCGATGTATGATTGGGGCAACACGTTCGTAACATCAAATTGTACGGCTGCATCTTCGGCAGCCTGGTAAGGAAAAGTCTATGACATTAAACGACCCACTTAGTGCCCGCGAGCGAGAAATTCTGGATCTGGTTTATCGACTGGGACAGGCCACGGCCACTGAAGTCATCGCCGAAATGAAGCAACCTCCTTCGCGGAGCGCGGTTAGAACGTTTCTCAAAATCCTAGAAGACAAGGGTTATCTCAAGCACAAGAAGGAAGGGCGCGAATACGTATTCATCGCGACGCGCTCGAGGGAGAATGTCGGTCGTAAAGCAGTGCGACATGTGCTTGAGACATTTTTTGGTGGTTCGCTTTCCAATGCCGTTGCATCGTATCTGGCTAAACCAGGGCCGCCAATTGATTCAGAGGAACTCAATAAACTAGAAGAATTGATCGAAGCGGCTCGCAAAACGGAGAAGAGACTATGAAGACGCTGCTGTTCGAAGCGAGTTTTATCGTTGACGGACTATTGTTTGTGTCGTTGACCGCTGCTGCCATTGTAGTGTTCGGAGAAGGGCTGTGCCGACTCTTTAGCCACTGTGCTGCTTCGTATCGACACGCGATTTGGCTCGCGACGTCCGTCTGTGTATTGGCCACACCAGTCGTTTCGACTTGGGTTCCAGGCATTCTGCCTCGATTCTCGGACCGGGCGAATCATGCAACCCGATTGTCTACAGTGCCAGGTGGTGATTTGAGTGACACTACTTCGCCGCTACGTGAAAACGAACCAGTTTCAACGAATTTTGTCACGTCCACAAACACTGCTGATTCTTCTGTCGAACAACCAACTCCACCGGAAAGAAGTCCACAGGCGTCTCGCTCATCGAACCCTACGATGTTGTCGTGGATGAATGCGTGCTTGGTCGTGTTGTGGATTGTCGGCGCGTTGATTTACTTGCTACGAATTTGGCGAGCACGAAACCAACTGGCGAGGTTGTTTAGAAATGGTATTTCGACGATCGAACAGCCGCTTGCTAGCTTGATTGAAAAAATTGCGTGCGATGAAGGGCTCAACGTGGTATCGCGCGATGATCGTGAATCGCAACGTCTCGGCTCCAACTATGTCGCGCTGACCGCTACCGAAGCCGAAGTTGGCCCTTTGGTTTGGGGCTTGATGCCGGCGCGACTGTTGATTCCATTGTCGCTGGCCAAGTTGCGTGGTGACGCACAAGAAGCCGCGATTCGTCACGAATTCGCGCACGTGAAGCGTGGCGACGAGTGGGTTCGCCGTTACCTTGTAATTCTCCGCGCGGTCTTTTGGTTTCATCCGATGGTGCGCTACTGCTGCGACCAAGTGCAACTGCATGCGGAGAAGGCTTGCGATGATCACGTACTGCGAGTCGGCCACAAGCCGAGCGAGTATTCCGAACTGCTATTGAAGTTGGGGCAAAAGCAAAGTGGCATTGAAACAACTTTTGCGCTCAGCAGCATGGCGCAGTCGCAAATCCCCAGCCGAATTAAGTCAGTCTTACAGTCCAACCTCTCGCGACGGCCGATGACACGCCGCAGTGCTCTGGCGGTCGCAGTGGCCATGTTGATAGCAACCAGCGCCGTCTTTGTGTTGCGTCCATCAGCTTCCGCGAGCAACACGACTGGCCAGGGGCCGATTGACTCCAACGGCGTTTCGAGACAAGGAGTTGGCTTGAGGGATTGGCCACAATGGGGAGGCTCGTCTACTCGCAATAATGTAACTTCTGGGCAGAAGATCCCGTTGACCTGGGACGTCGAGTCCGGTCAGAACATTCGTTGGTCGATGCCACTTGGATCGTCGTCCTATGGCGGCGTGGTCGTTGCCAATAGTAAGGTCTTTACCGGTACCAATAACGGGTCAGGGTATCTCGCAAGGTTTCCAAAAACTGTGGACCTTGGCGTTTTGCTCTGCTTCAACGAAACCGACGGCAAGTTCCTGTGGCAGCACTCGAATGCGAAACTGCCAACGGGTAGAGTCAATGACTGGCCTACTTTGGGAATTTGTAGTGCACCCTTGGTCGATGGCGATCGACTGTGGTACGTGACCAATCGCGGTGAAGTCGTATGTTTGGACACAGAGGGATTTTGGGATGGAGAAGACGATGGTCCTTTGATGCAAGAGGAGCTGGCTGATAAGAAGAACGAAGCGGATGTCGTTTGGGTATTCGACATGATGAAACAGCTTGGTGTGTCGCAACACAATATGGCGAACTGCTCGGTGACATGTGCTGGCGAACTGCTGTTCGTCAACACTTCGCAGGGAGTTGATAATGGGCACATGCGAATACCTGTCGAGCTTGCTCCCAGTTTTATATGTTTGAGTCGCAAAACGGGTGGAATCCTGTGGACCGACAATTCTCCAGGCAATAACATCTTGCATGGACAGTGGTCGTCACCCGCTTATGCAGTTCTAGGTGGTGTTCCGCAAGTGATCTTTGGCGGCGGCGATGGCTACTTGTACGGATTTTTGGCACAGGGCGAAAATGGGAATTCTAGGCTCCTCTGGAAATTCGATTGCAACCCAAAGGATTCTCTGTACACACTTGGCGGAAGTGCTACTCGAAATCACATCGTCGCTACTCCAGTGATTTACGATGGACTTGTTTATGTGGCTGTAGGGGAAGATCCGGAACATGGTGAAGGTAATGGGCACGTGTGGTGTATTGACCCCACGAAGCGCGGCGATGTCAGCCCAACGTTGGTCTACAACATGAAATCACCGGATCAGCCGATCGCGCACAAACGCTTGCAAGCTCTGGTTGCGCGCGAGGGGGATTTCGAAAAGTTGAATCCAAACTCGGCGGCCATCTGGCACTATGTCGGCAGCAATCCGAACGAATTTGAGCAAGCAATGCATCGTACGGTCTCAACGGTTGCAATCAAAAATGACCTGCTGTTCGTTCCTGACTTTAGTGGACTGTTTCATTGCTTGGACGCGAAGACTGGAAAACCGAATTGGACTTACGACATGTTAGCAGCATGTTGGGCTTCGCCCCTGATCGTCGACGATCGGGTCTACATCGGCGACGAGGATGGAGAATTGGCAGTATTCAAACTGAGTAGCAAAATGGAATTGTTACGGGAGACTGATTTCGACGGTCCGATCTACACCACGCCAGTGGTTGCCAACGATTCAATGTTCCTGTCAATCGGAAATCGTTTGTGGGCGATTCAAGAAGGAGCCAAGAGCGCACCGGTAACGGACAAATAGTGGGTTTGCTGCCCTATACAATGGCATAGGTTTCCAGCAGGGAATCTTGGGAACACAGAAACTGTTGAGTAGGTATTGCTCCCAAAACGCTCTTTTTATTGGTTTGCAAATTGAAACTAAGAACCGAGTTACTTCAAATTACCAAATGCTTGGACCAAGCTGGAATTGACTATGCTCTTTGCGGAGGGCTAGCGGTTGCAGCCCATGGCTATCCAAGATTGACCAAAGACATCGATCTACTAATCCAGGCGAGCGAAGTGGATTCGAGTCATAAAGCTCTTTCGGAAATTGAATATGATTTGAGTTCTGGAATGATCCCGTTTGATATTGGAACAGACCAAGAGCGTCGGGTGTATCGTGTTTCTAAGGCAGAGGGGCGACATCTGGTAACTCTTGACCTAATTGTGGTCACGCCTATTTTTCAAGACGTCTGGATGACGCGAGAATCGGTGGAGGTTGATTCAAGAGCGATCAAAATTGTTTCAAAAGATGGATTGATTAAGATGAAGAAAATTGCTGGTCGACTTCAAGACCTCGCTGACATCGAAGCGCTTGAGCGAATCCAATGACGGCACCAACCAGTGAAAATATTGCCTTGAATGCAACACGCCTCTCGTCCGCTGAGCGTAAAGACATGTCACGAGGTTTAGGCCTCGACATGTCGTCAGAGGCAGTTACCGGCCGTCTTGACATCGTGGATGAGCTTAGAGAGCTTGCACTAGAGTTGGCCAATGCCAAGCGACTTGGACCAGTCAATTCAGTTCAGCCAAGCTCTAGACATGATACGTGATTTGCAGTCCGCTATACTGCTCACCGACTGTCCTTGATCCTCTTTCCAAAAGAAGAACGCATATGCTCCAGCGTGCTATCGCCAATGTAGTTTCGATGATGGTGATGTTGTTTGGCTCCAACCTGGTGGCTGAGCAGCCGCGCGCGGGAAAATTGTCGTTTGGCTGGGCCACTGAAAGTATCGTACCGGGGCGCCCAGTCGCCATCGGCGGCCAGTACCATACGCGGATCAGCGGCGAAGTACACGATCCGTTGACAGTTACTGCCTTGGCGATCGAAACTCGCGACGACCAGGGCACAATCGATCAGGCGGTCTGGGTGTCTTGCGATCTGGTTGCGATCCGCAGATCGACGGTCGAGAATGTTCGCAAAATGATTGCCAAATCACTACCCGATTTGAATCCTCGCAAGATCATTGTCTCGGCCACTCATACTCATACCGCACCTGCCTTGACGGATACGGAGGAGCAGAATCTGCACCCTTATGAATTCGTGCGCAGTTGGGCGTACCGCATTCCGCCCGACGAAAAAAACATCATGCGACCGCTGGAGTATCTCGAACTGCTCGAACGACAGATCGCGCAAGCGATTGCGCGAGCTTGGGAGTCGCGAGCGCCGGGCGAATTCAGTTTTGCGCTCAGCCATGCGTCTGTGGCTCGCAATCGGCGGGCGGTTTACTTTGACGGTACGACGCGAATGTATGGCAGTACGAAAGATCCAAATTTTTCACACACGGAAGGTACGTCCGACGACTCGGTCGATGCGATGTTCTTTTGGCGTAACGATCAGATAGTCGGCATGGCGATTACTTTGTATTGTCCTTCGCAGGAAGTCGAAGGCGAACGGCACCTTTCCGCCGATTTCTGGTTTAATACCCGAGTTCAACTCCGTGACAAGTTTTCGCCGGATCTGTTTGTCCTACCGCTAACCGGGGCCAGCGGCGATCAGTCGCCTCATATCCAAGTCGCCAGACCCGCCGACGACAGAATGCTAACCCAACGCAAGGTCGCTTATCGTGACGAGATCGCCAGACGTATCGTACAGGCGGTCAGCGACGTAACTGAGTTGGCTCGCCATACCAAAGGCAATCAAGTCCAGTTGGGGCATCAGGTAGAAGATGTTGCTCTGCCAGTCTGGAGAGTTCCGCAAGAGCGATTCCAACAAGCCACTGCGGCGGTGGCAGCAGGTAAGGACAAGCTCGATGCGCTCAGTGGCCCCGAGTACATTAATTGGCGCGTGCAGTCAACGATGGTGGCGCGCTATCAGCTTCAACAGCAAGAGCCGACGTTTCGCGCCGAAGTGCATGCGGTCCGACTTGGAGACTTGGCGCTGATCACCAACCCATTCGAATTGTACACTGACTACGGTCTGCGCATTAAGGCTCGCAGCCCCGCCATTCAGACGTCGGTTGTGCAATTGACGTCCGACTGTGCCGCTTATCTGCCTACTGAGAGAGCTGTAGCTGGCGGGGGTTACAGCGCTCGCATTGATGACGGCATCATAGGCCCCGAGGGAGGCCGGGTCTTGGTCAACGAAAGTGTGCGGCTTCTCAATCTGTTGTGGTGATGTATGGGAGGGTACCACGTCCCGTAGGGACAAGCTGTTGGTAGAAAAATCAACGTGTAATGCATTTTGTCTTTTGTCCCGTTGGGACAGGTTTTCGGTAGAACAACGTCGGCGGTATAAATTTTGTTGGCCCTTTTTGCAGTTCCTACCCACATTGTGCTCAATGTCGGAACGGTTGGTTGAAACCGAACGTCGTGTACTACCGATAGCCTGTCCCTACGGGACAAAATGCATTGCGCCTTCGTTTTTCTACCGACAGCTCGGCCCTACGGGACTTTTGCGAAACGCTTAACTTAAACACACAGTCGCGGAACAAAACTTGCGCATTCAAATTTCGTGTCAACATCAAATTCTTGCGACAGTCTTCATAATCCTGGCGATCATATCGCCCGTGATTTCGGTAGAACCCAGCGTCGTGATTGAAGGCTGCAGCTTGTTCGATCCCGAGACGGGCACGATGTTGCCTGAGCGGACGATACTTATTCGCGGCTCGCGAATCGATCGCGTCTTTGGAGCTAATGAAGTGAGTGAAATTCCCACCGACGCGATGCGCATCGATGGTCGAGGCAAGTTTGCGTTGCCGGGGCTGATCGACGCGCACGTGCATGTTGTGCATGTGCTCGACTTTGCGCATGTGACGGGGGATGAGGTATTGCCGCTGTATCTCGCTGCTGGTGTCACGTCGATTCGCAGCACTGGAGATGAATTGGTCGCTGCAACGCTTGTGGCGAGAATGGCTGCGGTACATCCTGAGTCGAGTCCACGAGTCTTCACGTGCAGCCCGCTGCTCGATGCCGATCCTGTGATTCACCGAGACGTCGGTTACGCCATTACCGACGTTGGCAAAGTTCCCGCGCTGTTTGACGATCTGACGAAATGGAATGTCACGACGGTAAAGATCTATGCGGGTACTTCTCGACCCGTCGGTCGGGCCATTATCGATGAAGGGCATCGTCGAGGTCTGTTCGTAACGGCGCATCTCGGTCGATACTCAGCCCAGGATGCGGTGGCCGATGGTGTCGACGGTTTGGAACATATTTGGTCAGTTTTCAACTACATCATTCCACCTGAGACTGCCAAGCAACCCGGCTATCGTGGCCAGCTCGATTTGAACAATCCGCTGTGCGAGTCCCTCGTTGCCGAATTGGCTCGACGCAAAGTCTACGTTGATCCAACGCTGGCTGTGTTTCGTAACATGATCTTGTTACCCGACGTTCCGGAAGTGCACGACCATCCCGACAACGCGCTCGTTCCACAACGGCTGCGAGACTTTTGGCCAGTGTATCTGAAACGCACCGGTTGTCCGCAAGGTGGCTCATTGGAGGATCGTCGACGCGAGTTCGCCAAATTTCAAGAACTGACCGGCAAGCTCCATCGAGCCGGTGTGCCGCTGCTGGTCGGGACAGATTCGCCCGAGCCGCAAGTGCCTCCGGGATTCTCACTGCACCAAGAAATGGAGATGTTGGTCGAGTCAGGATTACCGCCAGCGGCTGTGTTGCGTGCCGCCACGCTGACTAACGCAATCGTGTTGGGCGAGCGGGAACGCCTGGGTTCCATCGCTGCGGGCAAGTTGGCGGACATCATCTTGCTGACAGCCAACCCACTGGAAGACATTCGCCACACGCGGCGTATTGAACTGGTCATCCGAAGCGGCAAGGTAACTCGCCCGGAGATGCTGTTGCAGCGAGTACCGAAACAATGATCTATGCTTGCCGTTGCAGTATTGAGTGGACTCAATGCCTCAGTTGATGACATGGTTCACGTCACGTGGGATCGCGAAAGGTTCCATCGCTCGTTGTCCGCGCTTCTCGCCAGATTTTGCAAAAAGCACTGAAGTCACGATGAACACGGTACAGAAAAAACCAAGGCAATGGCGCGTCGTCGTTTCGTAATGAAACCACCAAATCGGTTTCCACCAACCTGCATACGTCGCGAGTGAAATTGCGTCGACGACTAGCAATAGGACCAAGCCAACTGCAATACCCAGTCCAACTCGTCGCAATAGCGACCGTTTCTCGATTGCCAGGAACAACGCAGTTAATCCGCTTGCGGTAACCGCGGCAGCTTGCCCGATCGGCCATTGCAACTGCAACACTCCCGCCAGTCCAGGGACGAGTGGACGAACTGCCATTGAAAGAACTGCAAAGACTGCGGTTACAATCATGATTTGCCGAAGCGTAATGAGCTCAGTATTCGCGACTGCATATTCCTGTCCCGGCTCGTTATCGACACTAGACCATCTCCAACCGCGAATCCAAGCAGTCAGGAAAACGGGCAAGGCCAATAGACTCGGGATGCTCACAAGAGCCACTCCCATCCAAGCCAGATGTGTATCCTTGGCTAAAACCTGGGCAAGCCCTCCTAGGAGAATCGCATAGACAATAAGTAGATGCGACAGTCGACTGATTATCGAACCGAATCCGAAGAACAGCCACGCCCATGCAACGAACAGAAATCCTGACGTGACATAGATCGCGTGTTGGTAAGGCATACGCGAAGTGTCTACCGGATCACCAACGACTTTGAGCCTTATGACAATTAAGACCATCAATAACGACAGAAGAATATGCATATCTACCCAGGCCCAAATCGCGCCGCGTCGCTGCATTCGTAACCATGAGCCAACCCACACTACACTTGTCAAGACTGCGACCAAAAACACCGGAAGCACCCACCAGAACGGTCGCCAAGTCAATAGCGTTGCTCCCGTTCTCAAATCATGCCGTCGAATGGTCAGAGCGAACCATGAATCGATCGAAATAAGTGTCTTTGGATCTAGAAATGCAAATCGCTCACCCGGAGTTTGAATCTTACAGATCTGTGCATCCGTAACAGGGTCAGTAATCACTGCGGCCCGATCTAATCGACTTTCCCACAATGCTGTGCTCGAATCCGCAGACAGACTCATCGCCGCTCGCGTCGAATTGGCGTCAACATCTAGTGGTGGTACAAGCCATTTCTCATGCGCCAAGCAATAGTACCGATAGCGGCGACCGTCTTCGACAAAAAAGTAGCCGTCATCAAAGCAGAATTTTTGTTTCGACAAGTCAACTGCAGGTATTAGTTCAATGGACCTGAGCAGTGCTCCGTCATCCAGCGAACGAACTTCGATAGCTGCTCCGCTGGGATCGAGGCTTACTATTGTGTCGCCTTGGAACCAAGCACTCCTCAAGGCCTGGTTTCCGGAGTCGCTTGTGCTCCAGCTACTCAACATGCTCAGTTTGCCTTGCCCGTCAATACGAAAAAGCTCTGTGTAGCTCTGCGGTGGTTGGGTGCTGCCTGGAGGAACTGGCTTAGATGCTGAGCGACGAAACACGGGCAATCTGGGATGCGGCAACAACCATGAACCGTCACCACGCGGGACTGGGAAAGACTTCCACGTTTCAGTTGGGTCCGTAAGATCCATCCACAGGATCTCATGAGCGTTATCATGGACTACGAACCGCTCCGACACGACCCGAGGAAAACTGTCGAGTGGTATGCTCATTTCGATCGAACGTACTAAACGTTGTTCCAATTGGCTAAACAAATCAAGTCGTAGTTTACGTTGTTTTTTGTCGCTGTGGATAACTGAAATATGATAGCTACCGCCCAATCCTGCTAACGGGACGTTGGTAGATTCAAAATGGCGTCGATCGATATCAAACAGAGTCCAATCTTGCCACCGCTCCCGATGATGACTCAAGCCGAATCGTTTGCCGTCACGAGAAGGGCTAAGCCCGTTCCAATCAGGTATTGGTGCGTGTAAACAGAGCCACCACCAAAGTGCGCCCAACGGCAGAAGAAGAAACAGCAAGTGTATTCGCTTACGTAGCATCATCCTCTCAACATAGCTTGGAGACAGTTTGGAGGTTTACTATAGCAAAGTCAACTTCAGGATTCTGGGGGCAACAGATCGATGGCAAGTGGCAGAATAGAGTGTCCCCGGGAGGGAGGCGCTACTGCCCAACCAAATCCAAGCTCGGCAGGAACCTCGCACAAAGAAATGGTCGAGGATTTGCTGATAACGGTTGCGCATGTAACAAACGAATGTTGGGCCACTTTGCCCCATCGTTTCGGCTGAGGCAAACGCTAAGCCGATTGGGGTGTTTCGATACTGTTGACGTGAATCAAACCGACTTGTACCACTCGATCGATTTCGGGATATCCGATCACCAATCGTGTCTTTAGGATCAAGATGTTTTCAGGATGCCTAACCAAGTACTTTTCACCATTGGAAAGTCTCAAAACAAATGGCTCGAATGGTCGTCGATCAGCGTACTCGCGAATCGTTTCGGTATTCGTTCACAACCATCCTCTCTGTCGATAACGGCATTTCTCCCATTTTAGGCAGCTCGTCGCGGCGATTCAATCTGTGATTGCAGATCGTGCAGGTCGCTTGCGCGAAGATTTGTTAGTAGAATCGAAAAGCGAAGTAGAGTTTTCAGTGCGTAGAGAAGATTGGTTAACACCATGCAACCAGACAATCTCAAGATCAAACCGGAATCGCCGATTCAACTCAGTAAATCCGATTCGGTTGGTTCCGCGATCGACCGCAGGGGTTTTGTCGCTTCGACCGGAGCGCTCGCGGTGGCTGGGCCGCTTGGCATGCATTCCATTTTGGCCGCTGATAGTAGCGGCATCTATCACGATTAATATAATGTGAAGATCGCCGGTACTAATGATCCTTGTTTGGTGGATGAAAAATGACCGTTACTAATGCTGAAGCTGCGAATCCACCGGAACCGTCTGTGGCATTGCTCGTACAACGTGTGCAGGCACTCGAAGAACGTATCGAAGCGAATCGCGCAAGTACCATGCGAGCGGCAGACTTGTCGAGTCTCATTGCCAACGTCGTGCGTATTACGCAGGATCTTTTTCCAGGCACCGTATCGATTCAGGTCATGAACGATCCAGAGTATCCGCAGGATGGCTTCACCGTGATTGAGGCGCAGGCCAGCGGCAGCATCGAACAGGTCGTCGACCGCCGCGCGGAATGGCACAAGCGAATTACGCGGCTCTCTCCTCTCTGTTCCACTTTGCGGCTTACGCTGGATTGCCAGCAGTGAACGGCACAGATTTCGTTGATTTTGCTGGCAAGATCGCTGCGACCTATTCGGATGCAGCGAGTTGTCGATCCGCGATAAGTCGAGCGTATTACGGCGCGTTTCATCTGGCAAAACTGTTTCTCGATGGGTCAGGAATACGTCCACCGCGCAATGCCAATGCGCATGTCTTCATTCAACATCGGCTGGCGAATTGTGGGTATTCGCAGGCAGTTGAGGCGGGTTCGTTTCTTGCCGATCTATATGCGGACCGTATCAATGCCGACTACAACTTGCATAAGACGCAGGTCGAAAACATTCAATACGCAAGAACTTGCGTGGTCACAGCGATTCGGATTCGAGATGCACTCGAAGCATGTGACACGGACCAAGTTCGCGAACAGATCAAGTCTGGCATCTCCGACTATGAGCGGAGAATGTCTGGCAGCTAGTTGGAGAGTGCCTCAGTTGACAAGCTTTGGGAGAACAAAATGAAAACGATCATTGAGACGATTGACGAATTCCGTCAATCAGTTTCGATTGGTTCCAAGATCCACCGCAGGCATTTTGTGACTTCGACCGGAGCGCTCGCGCTGGCCGGGCCGCTTGGCATGCAATCCATCTTGGCCACACCTCCGGCTCTGGATTTGATTCGCCATGAGAATGCACGCGCAGGCACTCGCGATTGGATGCTGACTAAGACCGGTGTCGATCCGGCCACGAACTATCGTTGCCCATGGATCGAAGGTTACTGCTCTCGAACCAGCGTGAAAGCTGGCGAGCGCATCAGTTTCCATGTCAGCACGAATCCGCCGACACCTTTCACGCTCGATATCTTCCGGACCGGTTACTATGGCGGTTCGGGAGGCAGGCACGTGTTGAGTCTTGGTCCGTTTAAGGGCGTGACCCAACCTGATCCGCCGATCGGTCCAAATCGTGTGCGCGAGTGCCAATGGGAACCATGTACCGAACTGACGATTCCCGACGACTGGGTCAGCGGCGTCTACGTCGGCAAGCTGACGGCGGAACGGGAGGGTTGGCAAAGCTATGTTATTTTCATCGTGCGCGATGATCGTCGCGCCGACTTTCTTTTCCAATGCTCCGATACGACTTGGCAGGCTTACAATCGCTGGCCGAGCCAATTCGCGCTGTACGACGATGGAAAAGACAAATGGTATTGCGGGCCCGGCGTGGACGTGAGCTTCGATCGGCCCTACGGCAAGTACTGCCAGATTCTCGATGCGCCATTATCCACTGGATCGGGCTCGTGGTTTCTCTGGGAGTTTCCGTTTGCGTACTGGATGGAGGCGCAGGGCTACGATGTGACTTACATTTCTAATCTTGACACGCATGCTGACCCTCAAGGATTGCTGCGTGCGAAAGGTTTTCTCAGCATCGGTCACGATGAATACTATTCGATCGAGATGTATCACCACCTCAAAGCCGCCGTTGCCGCGGGAGTAAACGCATGTTTCTTTTCAGGTGATACTTGCTGGGGTCGCATCGATCCGAGGCCATCCTCGCGCGGCGCTGCGAACCGCATCTTCAGCCGGATTGACGCGTTTGGTCCGGCGCTGCCAGGTGCGGACGCCTGGGCCGGGGCGAGCAAGTTTCCGTACCAGACTCCCAGCGAAGCGGAGTTGATCGGTGCTCGCAATGCGCCGCCTGTGACCGGTGGAGCGGCGTGGATGTGTTCACTTCCCGACCATTGGATTTTTGCGGGGTCCGGCATGAAACAGGGAGACGGCATTCCCGGTTTGGTCGGTTGGGAATGGATGGGACTGCCCGCCGACATTCCAGGACTGCAAGTGGTTTCCACTGGCAAGACACGTAACGGCACCACAGGTCCGAAAGGGGAAGGCGTCTACACCGCCACCATTTACCCGGGGCCAAAGGGCAACTTCGTATTTAACGCGGCCACTTGTTGGTGGGCAGACGGTTTATCCGAACCACCGGGCTACGTTCGCCCCAAGGTTTACACCGAGCCACTGGGCCCGGACCGGCGCGCCCAGCGCATCACGACTAATATCCTTGAACGAATCAAACAACAATTGGGAACGTAGTACATACCTAGCGTCAATGTGCTAGTCGCTGTCTGCCTTCATTCGCTGCCGAATGTGCATGCACGACTACTCCGACAGCGAATGAAGAAAGGCAGCGAATAGCCATTACGGAATGTTTTCTCCGAATTGCACACATTATCTTTAGTCAGATCAAACCGAATGAATCCTACATGGGTCGCAACTAAAGAGCATTTCTCCTTCCGATTTCGATTGAAGTGGGCGATATTTCTGGCGACACTGGCGACTTCGATGATTGTCGCGAACGCCCTCGTGCCTGTGATCGATCGCTCGCAATTCGATTGCAGTTTGGATCAGTCCGGAGAAAAAGTGATCGTGGAGCAATGCCATTACGGTGATCGATCAGGTGACTTGGAGTACTGGGGATTTATAAGGCATTTCGAGCTTGATCTCAACAGTCGGAAACTCTCGTCATGGTCTCAAGAGCAATCGATTCGACAAGTGCTCTTGTTCTCACGGCCACCGCTCAGCAAATCCGACGAAGCAACATTGAAGAATTTCAAATACTCGAATTTACAATTGAAAAGAAAACAAATTCGCGTGGGCAGCGCACTGGTTGCCGATCGTTACTTTCTTGGTCCGTCTGGAACTGGGCTACTTGCGTTTGACCTTCGCGATCCCCAGTTGAGACAAATCGAGTTTGCTGTGCAGGAATCCGCATGGATTCCCGATCAGCCTTATGCAATCCCGAAAAGCCACCATTTCCTCGCCACCAGTATCAACACCGCGTCCCCTTCACAGATGCGAGTCGACTTGGTTTCCATCCAAGAAGATCGATTGGAGATTATTGCCTCTTGGATCGCTGCACGAGGGAAAGCGGATTCTGTTGCAACTGGGGATCAAATCGTCTCGCTGAGCGTTGATGGAAAGAAGCTCGAGTATCGTGACAACGTTGATGGCCGCTTGCTGGATACGTTCGAGCTTCCTGAGACCTTCGACGTGGCCAAATCGACATGGTTCTTCGACTTCCATATGTTTGTCGCTGACCTTTCGGCGAATGAGCGAATGCGAGTCGACTTGAGAAGCAAAACGACCCTCGCGCCATCTGCAGGAAAGCGTGAGATCGCAATTGGAACCTATGTCCCGTCAAACCACTCGCTATTGAACTACTTTGACATCAATGCATTAGATGGGATGCTGGTTCATAAGGAGACAGGTCATCAAGTGATGGCCTACCAAGTTGCTCGAACGCCTGACAGTTTCGTGAATTCATTTCGCGATAATGCCAGCCCCGTCTTAATCGCTGGGGACAGTTCCCCAATCGTGCTCGACGATCACCGCCTGTTCATTCCGAATCATGCGTTTGGGATTTCGGCGGATATTGTTGAGATTCCCTCCGGGAAGTTGTTGACGCGAGTTGTACCGTTATGGTGGGTCCCTGGGTTCGTCGTAGTCATGGTTTGTTGCTATGTGCTTGGAGTGTTCGGTTGGATCCGAGCTAGCTTACTTGACGGTGGATGGGCTTGGCTGGACGCTCTACTGGTCGCAGCTGTACCCGTGGTTCCCCTATCGATTCGCGCGTTTGCAGGTGATACTTTCGATCTCCATAGGACGCCGCATTTGATCGTACAGGGTGTTTGCGCGGCCGGATTGACCCTGACAGGAATCTGGTTGGTATTCGGCAAAACCCGATGGATCTTGCGCTGGCTTCCATTCCTGTTGGTGATTTCCTTGGTTATCGCACTGCGAAGTGCAGTTTTGTACGAACGCCCTTTGCAAGTCTGGCGAAGTCTTGGTCTGATCGTAGTACCCGTTGTCTATGCGTTTCTCGTTTTTAGTGTCGCCAAGTTTTTCGGTTGCAAGCTCAAAAGGATCAGCAGCCATAATGCTGAAGGGCGGCTACAAGAAGTGAGTGCATCAACCGTAGGGACATGGGGACTTTTTGAAACGATGCTCGTCGTTGCCGCCTTCGCCGTATTGTTCGCGGCCCTAAGGCCTCTATTTCCAACCATGGCCGCTCTAGCCAGCGATCGCTGGCTAGAGCGGCGAACGCTGTTGGAAGCATGCATTCTATTGATTATTGCCGCTGCTCTAATGTCACGGGGCCGAATGATATGTCGCATCGCGGTCTGCGCCGTCCTGTTGACTTCCGGCACGATTCTTGCGAATGAACTCGTTCTATTTATCTGTGGAGTCGAGTTTTCGCGATATGTGTTCCACGTTTTGACTCTGGCTGGATTCACGCCCTCCATCGGCGCGACATGCATGATCCTGCTATTGATCCCCTACCGACTGCGCGGCTGGAGGATAGGTTGGGCCTAGCGAATTAATGTGGTAGAATCCAATAACGACGTTGGTTGCAATACAAGCATCCTTACAAGGGAGCGCGTTCGATGGATACGAGTCATGACCTTGAGACTGGGCAGTTTTTGACGCGTCGCGTCGCGATTCAGGCGGGAGCTATTGGCATTGGTTTGGGCATGAGCGAAGTTGCAAAACTTCGTTCACTGAGCGCCGCAACAGCTTCGCCTAAAGCCAAGTCCGTGATCTTTGTTTTTCTGACTGGCGGGTTGGCACAGCACGATAGCTTCGACCCGAAACCTGAGGCGCCGAGTGAGATTCGGGGAGAATTTCAGCCGCGAGCGACCAAAGTGGCCGGGATGCAGATTTGCGAACACCTGCCAATGTTGGCCGAGCGTGCGGATCGTTATGCCTTGGTCCGATCCATGCAAACAGGCAACGATGGTCACGAAATCGCTTGCCACATGATGCTCACCGGTCGACTGGATTTGCCTACAGGTTTCTCGCTGGACAACGTGCCCAGCCCTAACGAATGGCCTTCGATTCCGGCTCAAGTGACCTACGCGTTTCGCCAGCGGCCGGGGGCATTGCCACCTGCAGTCGTTTTGCCGCAACCCAGCGTCAACGAGATCGGCAAAGTGCGCCCGGGACAGTACGCTGGCAAGTTGGGCAACAATTGGGACGCTTGGCACATCGACCTAGCTTCGCCCTGCGCGCTGGGCAATGGCGCATGCCCCGACTGCTTTCGATTTGAAGGGACGCCGTTCCGACACGGCTCGCCGACGGTATTCGACACACCGCAACTGCTGCTTCCCAGCGGCGGTCATTCGCGACTCTCTGGGCGCATCGATTTGTTAGGCAACATCCAGCGTCAACAACAGGATCTGCAGCGTGCCGCGGATCGGTTCGGTCGTTATCGCCATCAAGCCTTATCGGTGTTGACCGACGAGCGCATTCGCGGCGCTTTCAACGTCGAGAACGCCGATGAAAAAACTCTGTCACGTTATGGTAAGAATAAATTTGGATTGTCGTTGCTGATGGCCAAGCGGTTGGTGGAAGGGGGCGTCAATCTCGTCCAAGTCAACTTGGGTAAGAATTCGTCGTGGGACACACATCGGCGCAACTTTGTGAACTTGAAAGAGAATTTGCTACCTCCGCTGGATCGTTGTGTATCGGCTCTCCTGGACGATCTGGCGGAGAGTGGATTGTTGGACGAAACTCTGGTCATAGTGACCGGTGAGTTCGGGCGAACTCCCAAGATCAACAAGGATGCTGGACGCGATCATTGGGGGCGAGTGAACTCGTTACTCCTGGCCGGCGGCGGTGTGCGCGGCGGCACAATTGTAGGTGCATCGGATCGACTTGGCGGCGATCCCGTCGCCGATTTGCAAACACCGGAAAATCTCGCAGCGACGATTTACGAAACGCTCGGCATTCCGCGCGACGCCACGTGGCACGACACCGATGGTCGACCCTACAAGCTGTATCATGCACCACCGATTGCCGGACTGACATGATGTGGTTGCGGACCGACAGTCGCACTTCGTGACGCGTTGTTGACCACTCAAACATCAATCGCCCGCGTTACGAATTTGCTCGATCATCCAGAGCCGCTTTGCTATCTGGGACTCATTCAAATTAGCGGCTATCATGCGCAGCCTAGTGACGACGTCAAGAAACTCACACTGAAGTCTGGAGCTACCAATGAGCAAATGCCGTCATCGATTTATTCGGATGAGATGGAAACAGGCCAAACGGTCGGCGCTCACTGCATCGGTCAGGATTCGAAGGGCAACATCTACATCGGCAACATCTACGGCGAGCGTTGCCAGAAATTCGTGCCTGTTTCCAAGCGTTAATCTCAACTCAAAAAAATCGCTAGTGTGCCGGCCGCCGTGTGCAACAAGTACCGGTCGACCGAAGGAATCTGCGGTCTTGGCAATCCCGATGCTGCCCAACGGTGCTCCTGACCGCGACCAGATGTGCGAAGCAACTTCCATCGATGTCAGCCTGGGTGGTATGGCCTTGGCAGTCGTCAATCGCGAGCAAATTCCTAGTCGCAATTGGATTCTGGGGATTGAGCAAACGTCAGGCCAAATCGGATACGTCAACGCCTTCTTACGTCGAGTCAATTACCACGTCGATCAACTTCAAGTGGGAGTGATTTTTCAGAACGACCAACACGACTTCTTGGGTTCTAGAAACCTGACACCCGATATCGATCTGCAATCGAAGAGATTCAAACACAGTACTTCGGACGACGTTTTGCGGCAGTGGGCCGAGGTGGGCGTACTTCGACATGAATTATTGCATCGAGCGAAACTATGTCCGGAGTGTCATGCGGCCCCGGTTTTTGGCATGGGTTGCAGTGAATGCGGTTCATTCCGCATCCAGTTCTCCGATCTGATTCATCATTTCGCGTGTGCGTTTGTCGATGAAGCGGAGCGATTTCGGCAGGGAGACGCGTTAGAGTGCCCCAAAATGTTTGTGTGGCAACTTGGTCGCTGGAGTTGATTTTGAAATTGTCCGCTCGCGATACTCTTGCTTGCAATGTGAACACGTTGGCGAACAGGTGATAGAAGTCGGCAGTTGCCTGGGTTGTCAATTGCGATTCCCTCAGGCGATGGCTGTTGAAACGGAAATATACGGGTACCATGTTGAACGACTGGACGTACTGGCTCTCGTCGATTCCGCGCGATGAATTGGCTTGGCTATTCGCCCCGATCATATTGATCGACGGCATGCGGTATACGCTCACAGGCTTGTGCGTATGGTTGTACGATTGCATCGATGGCCTGTTGAAAAGACTTACCGGTCGCGAGCTGCGTGTGACTTTCGATTATTGTCCATCAGTTTCCGTAGTGGTTGCCGGCTTAAATGCAATACCGTTCAACGAACGTGGGATAAGCTTCCAGCGCTTCCAGCTTGTCAATATCTTGTGCAAGCAATGGCGAAACTCCGCTACAGGTTGACAAGCTGGAAGCCTCTGTATTACCCACAATTTTTTCGTTGAGCATCGGCACCTCGGGCGATAAGCATGAGCTTTTCAAAGCCACG
>SXGS01604307.1_pt1 | contig 29685 bp, 28 predicted proteins | sample 3174681 | NCBI WGS metagenome assembly SXGS01 (sample SAMN11356861, study PRJNA531348) | freshwater metagenome | isolation source: freshwater sample F1-80 | place: China: Fuxian Lake, Yuxi | collected 2017-12-25 | reverse complement strand
GCCACTGCTACCGCCGGCTTCCGCGGGGGTGTGCTGGTTCACCCCCCAAGGGCACCCGCACAGCCACCCGGGAACGCCGGCATCTTGCCGGCCCGGGCACGCGCGCCCCTGCGGATGCCCCTCTGCGCTCCTCTGCGTCCTCTGCGTTGGCAACTCCGGGGGTCGAGGCGGTCAGCGCGGACCCAGCGCCACAGCCGGCATCTATCCAAGTAAACCCGGTACCGAATCGTAACGGAATTACAGCACGGAAGTTCAGCCTGGGTAGAGCTTCAATCACCTTCCCGATCGTCGCCCCCGAATCGGCTCCGACTTCCCCCAAGAGTTCGGTGGTGGCGCGGCAGACAGAGAACCACCTGGAATTCCGGGTAGCAGGAACTGCAAGTCCGGGCACTCTGAATGAGAATCCCGTCCCTACTCCGCGCGTGGAGCGCGGGCGTCGAATGTCAGCCCTTCTCCCGGCCCGACGAGCGTAACCGCGGCGGGGTGAACGGGTTGAGCGGAGAGCGAGCCCCGATGAATCCATTGACCACGCGGCTGACTGCTATGGGCGTGGGCCTGTTTGTCGTGTTTGCGGTGGTTGCCGCAAGGGTTGGGGCTCCGACGGAACCGGGGCCGCTCCGAGCAGCGAACGGGAACGAGGCAAACCGCGCGGGCCGACGCGAGGTTGAGTTCTTCAGCTCCATGAACGACTACGGCGTCGGGACTCAACCGACTGCCCCCACACTATTCACGCTGTCCCGGCCGCACATCATCACAGCGATCACGACCTATCACTGGAATGGGGGCCGTGGTACCGGGAAGGGCACGATTGCACTCGTTGATGACGGCGGCAAACTGATCGGGTCGTGGTCCGCGACCGGAACGCCCGGGCAGGGCGGGGTGCCCAACGCGTACTGGACATGCACGCCCGGCGTCGCAGTCCCGGCCGGCACGTACCGGGTGGCAGACTCGGAGCCAGCGACCTGGTCGCAGAATGCCCAGTCAGGTGGGCGGGGCATGGCGCTGGTGAAGGGGTATCCGGTCGAGTCCGCCGCACCCCAACCGGCGGGCGCCGCCGCGGTCGCGCCGCGCGCCGAGTCGGTGCTTGTCGAGGCGCGAGTGGGCCCGGCGGGTGGGACGGTAGCTGCGCCGGGGCAGATCGCCGTGGAACTGCCGGCCGAAGCACTCGCCGACACCGAGAAGATCACCATCACCCGCTCCGACCCGGGCTCCACCGGCTGCGGCTACTTCCAGATTCACCGCGAGGGAAACGGTTTGCTGCGCAGGCCCGCCACGGTTCGGTTTCCGGTAGGGGAAGGGGTGGCCCCTGCCGGTCTCTGTGTCGTCCACCAGCTTGTGGGCGACCTGGCGGTCGTCGTTCCGTCGAGGTTCGACCCGACCACGCGGACATTGAGCACCACAACCCTGTCGTTTTCGGGGTTCGGGTGGGATGACTGGGGAAAGCTGGTCGGCGGACACCAGATCGCCGCGGGCGCCGCAGGGGTCGGCGTGGTTATCGTCGTCGCCACCTGGGCGGGGGCAGCGGTGACGGGCTGGGCCCTGGGCTCGGCGGCACTCTCCGCGTGGGCCGGGAAAATCGGGCTCGCCAAGGCGGCGATCGGCGGCCTCATCTTCGGCACCGGGGGCTTGCTGGCGGAGAAGCCGCTCGCGCGTCGGGGCCTCGATCGCCAGTTGGTGGTGCGGCCCGACCCGGCGCGGGAGAGCGCCAGATTTCTACTTTGCTGGGACAGCAACGGGGACCCGCCCGCTCTCTTTCGCGACTGCGTCACGGCATTCTTAGACTCCGAAGGCCGCATCGCATTCTGGGCGTCCGGCGCGGTCTCGGACCAGGTGTGGCGGGACCTGACCACGGAACTGGCCCGGACGCATCCGCAGCCCGCTTCAATGCTGCAGGTGGCCAATCTCCGTCCGGTGAGCGTACCGCGTGCGATCCTTCAGGCCGCGGCGGAACTCTGCCTCAGTCGCTCCATTCTCCAGCGGTGCAAGCTGCCGGTGCCGGACCAGGTGGAAGTGCTGTTCAAGACCCCCGACACCGGTGACTCCGGTCTGTGGGCGGCGCCGTTCCTGTACCTCGATCCGAAGCAACTCGCTGTCCGCGACACGAGCGGCTCCGGCCTCCGCACCCGCCGCGCCACGCTGCTGCACGAGTACTACCACGCGTGCTGCGCCCTGCAGCGGATCACCAACAATACCTATCCCTGGCTGGAAGAAGCGATTGCCACGTCACTGGAAGCGGAGTTCGTCGGCTGTGAAGACTATCTCGACAAGCAGGACGGCTATGATTGGCCGGTAGCCGGTCCGGTACTGGGGTCGGGGTTCGTGCTCCCCCGGACCGAACGCGAGGGCGAAGGCGACCGGGTGAAGCGCGGCTACCGGATGTGACCCTGGCCACGGTGGATTACTCACAGCAGCGGATTCGACACCCTGTGGCGGGCAGCCCGGGACGAACTCTCGCCGGCAGAGGTTGCAGGTCTGTTCGACGGCCTGGCGATGTCGCTGGTGAGCGCAGACCGGTCGCTGGCGGACCCGGCGACCATCACCTATCCGTGGGGCGCACAGGCCGCGGTGAGCACTGCCTGGAATCGTCGCCGGTTGGCGCACTTCATGCCGGACACCCCAGGCTCTCCCGGGCAACCGGCGCTACCCGTCCACCTGGCGTCGCCACGCCCGTTGTCCATCAACGTGATCGGCATTGCGCTGGCCGTGCACGGCGCCACCAGCGGACCGCTGGTCGTACGGCGATCGCAGGTCAGCCCGGAGGAAGCCTACTGGCTCATGCCGCCTGCCTCGTTGGCGACTCTGCAGCCGTCCGCCTCATTCCGCCGGGGAAACGGAGGTCTGGTCGTTCCCGGCACCGTCGTGAAGGACGGGGGAACCTGGCCGCTGGCCCTGGTCAATCACAGCGCCGCAGCCGGCGCCCCCAACCCGCTCCTGCTCTACCGACTCAACCCACCGACCGGGCTCAGAGTGACTACGCTGCCCGCAGGGGGAACCACTCGCCTGCAGTGGACGTTGCCCGACGTGGAAGCTCCGCTGAAGCACTCGGAATGCCTGCTCGGGTACCGGCTCTTCGGGCGCACCAGAGAGGGAAAGGAAGACCTGATCGGAGAGCTCTACTTTGACCTGCCAGAAAGTTCCCTGGTGCAGCTTCCCGGCAAACTGGTGCTCAGCATCCCGTCCACCCGGACGCAGGTCGAATTGCCGGCCGCTGCGACGAAACCCTACGCCGCGCTCGGTCTGCAGAGCGCGGAGAAGGTGCTGCGGCAGGACGGACGGCTCGTGCTCTCACGCATCGAATGGAGTCCCGCGCCCTGCGTGCTCACCATCGAGCCGGCCCGGTTCCAGGGACAACCCAACAAGCCTTACACCTTTACGGCGCGGGCCGACTTTCCCCCCGCCGACGCCCGGTTTGAGTGGACGCTCAATGGTCAGCCGCTCAAGAGCACCGGGAGTGCGGTACGGCTGACCTTCCCGTCACCCCGCGCCCTAACCCTGGTTGCAAAGCTGCTGGACGGCAGCGGAGCAGTTCTCTGTACCGCCACCGCAACGGGAGTGATCGAGGCTCCCGCAGAATCCAGCGCGCCGCCCGCGCCGCCGCAACCCACGCCGCCGCAGCCCGCCCCGCCGCGGCCCGGAGCGGTCCCGGCCACGGGCGTGTGGGTGCTGACGAACCGTACCGTTGAAAAGGGCAAGTCGGAGAGCACACCGGTGTTTACCACCGATGTCGTAGTAGGCGGTACGACGGCAACGGCAAAGACCCGGCGCCAGATCAGGGCCCGGACTGCGCCCGGCCCGTATGCTCCGGAGGGACTCAAAGCCGATCTGCACTATGATTTCCAGATGGCGTGGAGCGAACTGCCGAGCCGCTTCGTGCCGGGTGAGCCGATCAAGACCACGGCCACCGTGACGAATACCGGGTCCCGGGTGGCGGTCCTCGAGGGCGATGTCAAGTACCTGGGCGATGGGCGCGCCGGGTTCGCGACGCTGGAGGTCTATGTGGCCTCAGTGGGCAATTCGGTCACCGACCTGGATCGGATCCCCTCACCCGTCGAGAACTCCTTTAAAGGCGCGCACCTGAACGCACCCTGCGAAGTCCGCGTCTACTGGGACCCGAAGAAGACGGGCGGCCCGACATCGCAGACGAGAACGCTGGAGTTCAACCCCGCCCGGTGGGCAGATCCCCAGAAGTCCAGGATGCTCCGCATTACTGTACACGGCGTCGGACATTTCACCGGCTTTTTCGTCCGCTACGACTACTCATTCCAGCCGCCGACGTCAGGAGGGCAGGGACGCCCCAACCCCTGAGGCACAGGTTGGCGGCGGCGGCCCGGCTTGAGCCCCACCGGGGCTCCGCCGGGGGGTTGCTTCCGACGAACGCCGGCGGAGGCCCGGCTTCGGGGCATCCCGTCAACGACAGCCGGCAGCATCCCGCCTCGCCGGTGCCGGCGGGTAGATACCCCACAGCACGGCCGGGGATGGAGTGTTCCCAGGCGGAGTCCCTCTACCTCACACGAACCGACGGTCTCCACCTCCGACAAGAAACCTGGGCGCCATTGGCAGGTATAATGAAAACCGCGTCCGCAGACCGCAGCCCAGGGAGTCAGCCGGGGCTCCGGAACGAGTGCTTCTCGCCGCGTTGAATGCCGCTACCCAGCCACCTGAGCCCCCGTCAAGAGACCGCACTGATCCAGGCCGCTCAGGCTGGAGATGCCGGCGCGTTCGACCGTCTGGTCGAGGAGTACCGAGATTACCTGTACCGGCTCATGGTGCGGGCCTGTCATCATCCAAACGACGCCGAGGAAGTCGCCTCCGAAGCGTTCGCCCGCGCCTACGAGCGGCTCTGCCAATTCGAGGGCCGCTCCTCGTTCATCACCTGGCTGGGGCGCATCGCCACGAACCTGTGCTTTCGCCGGCGCGAGAAGGCCGAACTCCCGTCCGTTTCTCTGGAAGACCGGGCTCGCGAAGAGGAAGGGCATCCCGACCGCACCCCGCCGGCCGACGGACCGACACCGGAGCAGCGCGCCCTGCAGGAGGAGATGAAGCGGACCATCCTCGGCGCCATCGCGGCACTCCCCGAGCCGGACCAGACTGTACTGCGCCTCCGCGACATTGAGCAACTCACGGCCGCGGAAACGGCCGAGAGGATGGGGCTCACAGTCGCCGCAGTCAAAGCCCGCCTTCACCGGTCCCGGGTCCGCCTGCGCGAGCACCTGAACGCCTACTTCTTCGGCGAAGAGTAGCTGTTCAGACGCCGACCTTCAGGTATGCGAAGCCGGCTTCCTGTTGCCGAACCAACTCCGCGACGGCGGCGTCGACGGTCTCCACGAATGGGAAGAGGCTTTCCTGCGTTACGTTGAACCGCCTCATCGTGTTCCGGCACAGACAGAGCCGGACACCGCCTTCCTGCAGGGCCCGCAGGCGTTCCCCCATCGCGGTGTTCGTTTTCTGGAGCAGCGGGTACGCCTTTCCATGAACCACCACCCGGGCTTCCACGTGTTCCGGCCCGAACGCGAGCCGCAGGTTTTCCACGTTTCGCAGGGCAGCGTCCCACCGCTCCGGGGCCTCCGCCGTCAGGTCGAACACCGCACGGTGCATCTTGCCGGCCAGCGCCGCCGCCGTGCGGCGGCCGGTCAGCACGGCCGCCGCGCCGGTGAACAGCGCCATCAGAGATGTTCGTCTGTGCATTCCTCGTCCTCCTCATTGAAGCGTGGCCCGTAACCTCCGCATTGATACGGCGGGCCTATGACAGGGTTCAGGGCTGGACCTCCATGCTACTCCGAACCCTCCGGCGCACCGGGGCGCGGATCTCCAGGACCGCCACATCAGTGCCGCGGCGTCCGGGATCATGCCGCCACCGGGAGCTTCTCGAACAGATCCCGGCAGAAGAGATCCTGTGAGTCCGGCTCTGCGCACTGCCGCTCTCTGTACGCGGACCAGCCGCCCCGGACGTTCACCACGTCCGTCCGTCCGGCCCGCTCCAGCAGGCTGGTCCCGATGGAGGAGCGATAGCCGCTGCCGCACATCACCGCCATTGGCCCTGCCGGGACCTCAGCCAGCCGCTCCGGGAGTTTCGCCAGCGGGATCCGGACCGCGCCCTCAACCACGCCGGCGTTCCACTCACCCGGCGTCCGCACGTCGAGGAGCGTTCGTCCTTCCTTCACCCATGCGTCCACGCAGCAGGGCTCCAACTGCGCCGTCTCGCGCACTTCCAGCCCGGCTGCTCGCCACGCTGGTGTGTCGGCTACCAGGTAGGCCGCGGCTCGCTCGTAGCCGATCCGTGCCAGCGCCAGCCATGCCTGTTCCGCGTCCTCGGGCCCTTCCACCACCAACACCAGCGCCTGCTCCGGTTCGACGAAGGTCCCCACCCATGTGGAGAAGACGGGAAGCCGCAGTCCCACGTGCAGGCTTCCCAGCAGGTGCCCGGCTCCGTAGGCGTCCACGCTGCGCGTGTCCAGGATCACCGCCGACCCGAACCGCGCCTGCAGAGTTTCCGGCGCAATCTGCTCCGGCTTCGGCACCTCTGCCAGCGGACGGGCTCCTGCCAGGTTCGCGAAGGGGCTCCGGCGAAAGAAGATCGGCCGATCCGGCAGGTTGGAGAGCATCGCTTCCACAAACGCTTCCCGGCTGTCGAAGCGGTTCGCCCAGTTCTCCCGCTTCTCCGCTCCGATGGTCGAACTGGGGGCCGAGCCCAGCCGCCGCCCGCAGAGTGACCCGGCGCCGTGCGCCGGCCAGACCACCGTGTCCTGGGGCAGTCTCCAGAAGACCTCGTGCAGCGTGTCATAGAGGGCCTCCGCCATCGCCCGCGGATCACTGTGCATGTCCCGCAGGTCCGGCCGCCCCACGTCCCCCACGAACAGGATGTCGCCGCTAAAGACGACCCGCTCGTTCCCATCCTCCGCATAGAACGACATCGAGTCCGGGGAGTGTCCCGGTGTATCCAGCGCCCTCACCACCATGCCACCCACCGCCACCTCGTCGCCGTGCCGCAGGGCGCGATGGGGGAACTGCGCGGGGTACTTGCTGGAGACATAGATCGGAGCGCCGGTCCTCTCCGACAGCTCCAGGTGACCCGACACGAAGTCTGCGTGCGGGTGCGTTTCGAAGATAGCTCGGATCTTCGCCCCGTGCCGCTCCGCCGCGGCAAGGTAATCGTCCACATCGCGCTTCGGGTCCACGACCACCGCCTCACCGTTCTTGACGATCACGTAGGAAGCGTGCGCCAGCCCCTCGACAAAGAATCGCTCCGTCAACATTGCCCTTCTCCCTCTCCTCGCGTGCCCGGTTCTCCGCGGGACGCCTGCTCACGGCGCTGCTGCCGGATAGATACGGTGCGGTCCGAAAAGGATGCACGAACCCCTCAGGTCAGCAATCGCCACAGCGGCCCTGCATTCATTGCGATCAGGCAGGCAGCCACCGCCAGCGACATCCCCCCGAAAACCATCTTCAGCCCCGCGGGCTGCATCCGTCGCGCCAGCGTGAGGCCGGCGAACATCCCCCCCACCGCCACCCCGATGAAGGCCGCGGCCACCCCCAGAAGTCCCTGCATCTCCGTAAGGTGCTCCAGGAAGCCGGAGGCGCTGTTCGCCGCGATGATCAGCAGCGAGGTGCCCACTGCCTGCCGCGTCGGGAGCTTCGCGAAGCGCAGCAGCACCGGAACGATCAGAAAGCCGCCGCCGACTCCCAGGAATCCGGTCAACCCCCCCAGCATCAGCCCCACGAGGGCGCACTTGAGGACGTGGCACTCCGCCCGGAGCGGCTCGTCCGGCTCGTCCTGCCCACGGAGCATCCGGAGCCCGACGGCAACCAGGAGAGCCGCAAACAGGACCATCAACACCGGCCCCGGCACCAGGGGGGTGAGTCGTGCGCCGCCTGCAGCGCCCACCATCCCCGTTACGCCGAACACCGCCGCCGCCTGAAGGTGCACGTTGCCCTCCCGGATTTGCACGGTAGATCCCACCGCAGCCGTGGCCCCGACGATGGCCAGCGAGAGCGCTACGGACTGCGGCACCGAAAGGCCGGCGACGTAGACCAGAATGGGCACGGTAATGATGGAGCCGCCCCCACCGACCAGACCCAACGACAGGCCGATGGCGGCGCTGAGGACCAGGGCGGCGATCACTCCGGCGGTCCACATGGGGGCTCCTACTGCCCCGCCGGGCAGGCGGAGCCGGTTTTGGGCCGGTTCCAGGGCAGCTTCGCGAGGAGCAACCCCATCGCGCAGGTATCCGTCACTCCCGCGAACACCAGTCCGGCGCCGACGAAACCGCTGCGGAACCGGGCGCCCGGCACGAAGAAGTCCAGGAGCAGACCCGTCAGGACGAGCGCTCCGGCGGCGATGCGCACCTGCCGCTCCAGGGAGATGGGTCCCCGCTCCTTACGGGTCGGGAAGCCGGCCCGCGTCCACGCCTCAATGCCTCCTTCAACGATCACCGGCTGCACGCCGGCTCGACCTTCCAGAAGTGCCGCGGCCTCGCGTGCCCGGCGCCCGCTCCGGCAAAGGAGCAGCACTTCTCCCTCTCCCGCCAACTGCGGCTGGCGCTTCAACGCTTCCAGCGGCACCAACCGACTGCCCGGCAGGTGTGCCTCTACGTACTCCGGGTACTCCCGCACGTCGACGACCCTTCCGCCGCGTTCCGGGCGCTCCTTCAGTTCCTGCACCGAACAGGTCTTCACCGCACTCATCTCTCGCTCCCGTCTCTCTGTGCCGATGTTCCGACGTCCGGATGGATACGGGGCGGGGAGGAAAGGATTCATCCAGTATTCAGAGCCGGTGTCATTGCCAGCGACGCGGTGTGCAGTACCAACGCCTTGCTCACCCGGCCCACCGAAGGGAGGTTGGCGCACCGTGCGGTGCGGAACCATCTCCAGGTAGCCTTTCGCCTCGTCCGGCTCAAGCGTTAGGAGCATCAAGAGAGGAAATGTCCACTCACCGACTTCGGCTGACACAACTCCGTCCCTTCTTTGCCGAGATTCCGTACTACCTGTGGGGCCAAGTGAACTACGACTCCGAGGGCAACTGCAAATCCCCCACGGACCGAGAGTGGACCTGGCTCGACCTGATGAACCGGGAGACCAATGAGCACCTCAAAATTGGCGGCCACGGGGACACCTGGGTGGTCACCGGCCACGACCCTCTCGCCGCACGGGCCGCCCACTTTCTGGCGTCCCGTTGTTGTGGCGAGTGGATCGGTCCCGCCGCGGTCGAGCAGTTGAAGGGCTGGGATCATGGCGGGGCAGCCGCGAGAGCGGCACGGGTGCGGGAGGAGTTTGAGCGACCGGAACTGGCACCCTTCGATGTCGGCCATTGGTTCTGGGGTAGTTGGAAGTGGGTGGGGTGGTTCGCCACGGACTTTACCCGGGTCGGCCGTTTGATCATGCACTCGGTCCTCACCAGCGACACGCGAGCCGTCTATCTGTGCGCCGAGTGGCTCCGGGACGGGACGGTCGACGAGTCACAGAGCCAGGCACTGCGGTACGCCCTTGGTCGTCTGACCGGGCAGTCCTTCGCCACAGACAGGGAGTGGGTTGACTGGTACTACGCCGGCGTGGGGATTCAGGAGTACCGCAAGCCGGACTTCAAGCGATGGCACGCCGATCTGAAGGGTCAGGTATCCAACGCCGCGCCAGGTGCTGCGCCGGACGGCGGGGGCATGTAGGTTTTCTCCGACCACAGCGCATCGGTGACCCGCCGCCGGTGAGTCGGGTCGTTCGCCGGTGGAGGGCTTCTCCAGAGTCTAATCGACTGGAACGCGATCAGGGTGCGCCCGAACCGGAAGGGCAGGTCATCCGCTCGCCGAACTGGTACCTGCGAGCCTCTGTGCCGAAGGGTATGCCGCGCCGCCAATCCTGCTCGACCCAATTAACGTGCCGTTCAAGCTGTCCGCCCGGCCGCACATCTCGATCATGGAAGACGAAGCCCCCTGGCCGAACAATGCCGATGGGGGGACCGCGTTCGCCGGCGAACGGGTCAGGTTCCGCTAATGCCCCGACCTTCGAGGTGAGAGTGGGCTGCACTTTTGGGTTGACCGCCACAGTCGCCGGCTGTGTGAGATGCGGGAGCACTTCTGGTGGGTCTCGTTGAGGCGTGACGACGGGGCATAGCTGGTGAACTTTTCACTGACAATTGGGCGACGGAAGCAGTCTTTCGAAGGGCGCAAACGACCGCAACTCCGGCTGCGTTCGCAGAGCCACCTCGACGTGGAGACGAGCATGCAACACCGGTGGTTTGTCGGGCGCAAAGTGGCACTCGCCACGAAGGAGTACTGGAATCCCGATCCCGCGCCGTCCCCGCCGGTTGTCCGCTGTTCCTGGCTCTCAAAATCCTCTCAAGCCCCTGAGTCGATTTGTTGAGGGTGCCCGCGTACGCTCTCTGTGACCCGGCGATGGGTGGCGCGGCCCTGCACTTTCGCGTGACAGGCCCGCCATCCGGGCGCCGGTTGATCAGGAGCAGCAAACCCATGACTCGAGATTCCCTGCGGCACGGGGCGAGCCCCGCTCGCGCCCTTCTGTGCTTCACCGTAATGGCCGCCGTTGTCGCGCTTCCCCTCCCCGGGCACCCGGCGCCGGTGAAACCCTACACCTGTATCGCGCTGGGCACGCTCGGCGGGGATTACAGTTCCGCCAAAGCCGTGAACGACACGGGCGAGGTGGTGGGCGTCACCACGTTCGTCCCCGGCACGGTTACGTTCAACCGGGACGAGCGCGCCTTCGCCTGGAGGGACGCGAACGGCAACAACGCTTCCGATCCCGGCGAGATGGTATTTCTGGGATCGCTGGGCTACAACAGTTGGGCCAATGGTCTGAACAATCTGGGCGAAGCGGTCGGAAGCTCCAAGTACTCCAACACGGTCGCCACGGACCAACGGGCGATCCTCTGGGACATTCGCCAGAACCCGCCGACCATGACCGATCTGAACACGCTGCTGACGCCGGGGATCAGGCCGCCTACACGCTGCTGGGAACCAACGAGATCAACGACCGGCGTCAGGTAGTCGGGTGGGCACGGCGGAACGCGGACGGCGAGCAGGTTGCCTACCTATTGGATCTGAGCAGCGGGTTGTTGACCGACCTGGGCCCCACCACCCAGACCGCGCTGGGGCTGAACGGTCTGGCCAGTCCGCTCGTCGTGGGGAGCGGCAAGACCAGCGACGGGTTCCTTTTTGACTCCGCCCCCAGCGCCCTGTTGAGTTTGCTTCCGCTCACGTCGGCGCGGAGCGTGAACGACCACAGGGAGGTGGCCGGCGTGGTGAACGGGCATCCCGCCTACTGGAAGGATCTGAACGGCAACGGGACAGTGGAAGCGATCGACGAGGTAGTTGATCTCGGCACCTTCGGACTGGCGAGCACGGGGGGGGCTTGCGGACGCCATCAACAATTCGGGGCTGGTGGTGGGCAACACCGGCGGAGCCAAGCGAGAGCTCGGGTACGTGCTGCAGCGCGCGTTCAAGTGGCAGTCCGGAACGCCCTCCTCCAGCAAGGCGGATCTGAATGGGTTGACGAGCGCGCCCTTCGTCCTCCGCCACGCGCTGGACGTCAGCGACACCGGACTGATCGTCGGCTTCGGGAGCAAAGGCACGCTTGCCAACCCGAGTTCGATCGACAAGGCCTACCTGCTGAAGCCGAATAGCTAGCTATGCGTGCCGGTCACCTGCTCTCCCCGCCCTTCGTCAGGATGGGTGTGATTGCCGTCACGTTGGGATGCTGGCAGTTCATCCGGGCCGACACCTATGCTCCCCATCCGTTGCCTGCGGTAACGGATGGGGAGCGCGCGCTTGCCATCAACAACGCCGGCCAGATCGTGGGCTGGGTGTCCCAGCCGAGCGGGGATCACCGCGCCTGCCTCTGGCAACCGGTCCCGGGGCGTCCCCGCCCGTGGACGCGGGTAGACCTGGGCCCGGGCGAGGAAAGTGAGGCGATTGCTATCAACGATCTCGGACAGGTAGTGGGCTACACCCGGGGGCCGGACCGGGTGCGGCAGTCCTTCCTCTGGCTGCCCGACACACCCAACGGCACCCGGGGGCTCTATGTGGATCTGCGTATCTCCGATCTGGACAATCGGCCGTCCGGGATCAACGCGCAGGGACAGGTGGTGGGGCACACCCGTCTCCCCAATCGGCTCTCCCGGGCGTATCTCTGGACCCCTCGGAATCCCGGCCGGCAACAGGGCACAGTGATGGACCTCGGGCTCGGCGCACACCCGGGCAGCCTCCCGCTCGGAATCAACGCAGGGGGGCAGGTGGTCGGCTGGACCTCGCCGGGGGGCAGGCGCGACAGGCCTTCGTGTGGACCCCCCGGGTCCCGAACGGCTCGGCGGGCACCCTGGCGCGGCTCCGACCCTTTGGGGCTCGCCGCTCCCAGGCCACTGCGATCAACGACCAGGGGGAAGCGGTGGGTTTCGCCCACTGGGGTGTGTCGAACCGGGCATTTGCCTGGCGTCCCGACTGGCCCGGCAGTGCCTCCGGCGCGCATCAGGATCTCCACCCGCCCGGGGCCGTGAGCAGCTTCGCCCACGCGATCAACGAAGCGGGCGGTGTCGTCGGTTTCGCCGACACCGCCCGTGTCTCCGGCCGGGCCTATCTCCTCCGTGCCGCACCGACGCGGCAACCCACCCACCGTTCCCCATTCCCTGCTTCCCAGCCGCTCGACAACGGGTCCCTGGAGTTCTCCGCGGCCAGCGACCTCAATGACCGCGGCGAAGTCGTCGGTTGGGCGTGGCGCGGCCAGTACTCGGAGCACGCCCTCGTGCGGACGCCGAAAGCTTCTTCGCCGCTCCCGCCCGGGGAGGGGCGCACTCCGGCTACGCGGATGGGGCGGTCCCATTCGCTGGGACGGGGATCTCTACTTCATCCAGTGCCTGTGCCCGGGCGGCCTGCCGAATCCAGACCGCCAGATCGTCCAGGCGCGCCTGCGCCAGGGAGGGCTGCATCGTGTAGGCGGCCTCCCCAAACTTCCCCAGGAGCAGGTCGAGCAACGCATCCCGCATGACCGCCTCGCCGCGGGCCTCACCGCGGGCCTCGCCGAGTTCTTCCCTTACCTTCGCCATCGAACGGACCATGGTCGTCACTCCCTGGCGGAACCCGAACTTCGAGTCCTGCCCCCATTGTTGTACCACCGGGAACAGCCGATTGTACTCCCAATCGCTCCTTCGGTGGAAGAGGTGCTGTACACAATACCAAGCGACCCGCCAGACCTCCACTCGTCGGGCGAGGTCCGCCGCTTCCAGCCCCGCCAGCGTTTCCAGCATGGCGGCCTCATACACTGACGCATCGGACCACTCTGCCTGGGTGAGGCGCAGCCCCCACGCCGTCGGGGTCCCGTTCCGGCGCAGTTCGTGGGTGGGAAGACGCCCCAGGTCGAGGTGAGACCATTGCCAGAGGCTGCTGCTGGGCGCCAGCGCAGGCGGTCCCACGATCAGTTCGTGCAGGTCCGGGGTGGAAGGCCAGAGCTCCTTGCCGGTGTACGCCAGCAACACCACGGCGGGTGAGAAACGGGGCGCCTGCGGATCACCCGGGTGGGTCTGTGGGAGCTGCCGGTTCCAGGTGGGCAGGAGGTAATCCAGCGCCTGCAGGGGGGCGGCGGGATCCCGCAGGGCTTTGTGTTCTACCAGCACGAGCGCGGGGACATCCAGATGCGTCCCGGGTACCCCGGGGAGGAACGGAATGGAATAGAGGGCGTCGTTCTCGATGTTGCGCAGGTCGTCCGGCTGGGCCCGCCGGGACAGTTGGGAGGCCCTGGGCAGGTCGAGCAGGGGCGCCAGGTCGGGCCGCAGGAGCGCCAGGAGGAGGATCAACATGTGCGTACCCTGCAACAGCCACTGGAAGCCGGCGTCGGGGAACTGCTTGAGCATCGCCGCTGTGGGCCGGGGCAGGACGACGCGAGTGTTCGGACTGTGGCGCATGGGATCTCCCCCCTGGTGATCGGTCGCACCGGGTGCTTTCACGCCTGAGAGTCGGCAGTACGCCGGTTCGCCCTGGTGCCTGAGTCACCTCTTTCCGCTCACACTGAGCGATGGGAAACAAGGGGTGAGCCGCCACCCCCCTCCGGGTGGCGGCTCGCTGGAAGGGGGTCAGCGCGCGGTCACCGAAGCCTGGTTGGAGTAGGCGCTCGACGTTCCGGCGCTGGTCACCGCAGTGACGACGTAGTAGTAGGTCACGCCCGAACGGACGGTGGTGTCCGCGTAGGACGTGGTGGCGCTGATGGTGGCCCGCAGTTGGTAGCCACTGCCGGAGGTGGTGGACCGGTAGATCCGGTTCCGGTTGACCCCCGGGCTGGTGGACTGCCTCCACGTCAGGTCCACCTTCCGCTTTCCCCGGGGCACGGTGGCGATGAGGTTCGTCGGGGGCGCCGGAGGAATCGTGACGGTGACGGACTACGAGAGGCTGCTCTCGCCGTACGAGTTGGACGCAGAGACCACATAGGTGTAACTGACTCCGCTGGTGACGGTGGTATCCGTGAACGTGGGGCCGGCCACGGTCCCGAGCGGCGTGAAGGAGCCGCCGCTCGCGGGCGCCCGCCGGACGTGGTACTGTTGGGCCCCGGAACTGGGGTCCCACGTCAGCGTGACCCGGGTCGCCTCCGGAACCGCGCCGAGATTCACCGGCCGGACGGGGACTCCGGAAGGAGTCAGGACGTAGACCCAGCCATCCCAGGCGTTCGCGACGATTTGCCCGGAAGCATTCACTGCGGTCGGGGTCTGCAGGGACAGTTCGAGGTCGTTGACCAGTACGTCGAGATAGCGGGCTCCGTGGGTCGGATCCCAGGCGTAGGCAGCCGCGTAGGGTCCGCCCAGCCCGTCATCAAAGTAGTCGGAACCGACCACGGTGCGGGAGGCATTGATGCCCCAGGCGGTGCTGCCGAAGGACCCGGGGAGCGGCGGGAGGGTGTGCGCGCCGGTGGCGTCCCAGAGTGTGGACCAGGAATCAATCTCGTTCGCCGCAATCGCCTCACCCACGGCCTCCCCGCCGGCGTTGATCCCATAGGCCGTGTTGCCGGCGACCGGGTGGAGCGCGACCATCGTGCCCGTCGTCCCGTTGGGAACGGTCGGCGTCCAGCGGAATGCCCACGGCTTGCCGTCCACGTCCCGCACATTCCCGACCACCTGACCGGATGCGTTGATCCCATAGGCGGTGCTGGCAGCGAAGCCGGGGGGCACGCCCAGATTGTAGGTCTGGCCGTTCTGCCACAGGGTGGCGCATTCCGCACCGGCGGCGTCCTCGGCGCTGCCCACAATCTGGCCGGCGTCGTTGATGGCATGGGCGGCGCTGGACGATCCCCCGAGGGTGCCCAGGTCCTGCATACTCCCGCCGGGGTTCCAGAGGAAGGCATGTCCGGCGCCGGACGGAGTGAGCGCCCAGCCGACCACCTGATCCCCATTGTTGATGGCCGCGGCGGAGGACTCCGCGCCCCCCAGGGTCCCCAGGTCAGTGAGTACCCCGTTCGACCAGAGGAAGGCGTGCTGGTTGTCCCCCACCATATACCCGCCCGCGACATGTCCGGCGTCGTTCAGGCCGCTGCTGAACGTGCCGGCGCCGCCGATCTGGATAGCGTCGTAACTGTTGGCGGGCGTTTCCGTTCCCGCGCGCGAAACAAGCGGCGCCGTCAGCGCCGCGACCAGCAGCGTGAAGGCGATCAGGAAGCGTGGTCTCATCGGAACTCTCCTCCACCGGGAGGCGGTAGTGTGCGCCATCGGCCCGGTGACAGAGAGAGTGTGGCGCACCACCCTGACGGAACCCTGAAACCGTCGGGCCGCGCCTTTCGCGAAGCTGTCAAACGATCAGGCCGGGTGACCTTCCAGCGCGAAGACAACGGCAGCATCCCAGGTCATCTCCCGCCCGGCTTCGAACTCGGCGGCATATCCGGCCTCGCCGAGAACGGCGCGAGCGGGGCTTTCGAAGCGCTCGATCCAGGCATGCAGGGGAGCCGGAAGTGGAGTGGCGAGAGCCCGGCGCAGGTCGTGTGCGGCGCCGAACAGACGGGCTCCCCTCCGCGCCCCCGTCTCCTCGCCCGGCGTCTCAGACCCTACGACGGCCAGCGCGGCGAGGCCTTCCAGGCTGTTGATCCCCCCGAGCCGGTCTCCGAGGTCTCGACGCAGGGTGAGACTTTCCAACAGCCGCAGCCGTGCTGTTGGGTAGTCCTCTGCCGAAACGGCGACGCTGCCGAGGTTGTGCAGGGTGTCGGCGATCCCGACTCGGTCTCCCAGCGCCGTACGGAGTGCGAGCCTCTCCTCGTAGTGGCGGCGCGCGGCGGCGTAGTCACCCGAGAGATCCGAAAGGACGCCGAGGTTCATGAGTGAGGCAGCGATGAGCATCCGATCATCCAGGGCGCGGGCGATCTCCAATGCCTCACGGAGGAGTGACTCCGCGGTTGCGGGATCATTGCTGTTATCAGCCAGGGTCGCCAGGTTGATCAGGGCGGCGGCGATCGCACGTTTGTCCCCCAGCGCGCGGCTCAGAGCGAGACTCTCCTCCAGCAGCAAGTGGGCTCTGACGTGATCCCCGTGGAGCGTAGCGAGCCGTCCCAGCCCATTCAGAGAGGCAGCGACGGCGGTCGGGTCGCCCGATTGCCTGCGGAGCGCCAGGGCCTGCTCGAGCAGTTCGCGCGCTGCCGGAAGGTCTAGCTGGCGGCCGGCAAGGCCGCCGGCCGCGGTGAGCGCCAGGGCACGATCCGCCGGATTCACAGCCTCGGTCGCCAGCAACTGCGAGAGCCGCTCCCGCCCCTCCGCAAGGTGTCCACGTCGTATCCAGAACACTTCCAGCAGTCCGGCCAGCCGCACGCCGGAGGAACGCGGGTCGAAGTCGCCGCCAGGCGCCGCCGCAGCAGACCAGGTCAGGGCTGCCCGCAGGTTGTCGTGGTCTGACTCCAGACGCAGCAGCCAATCTCCGGGGCCACCGGCGCGCGTCTGCCGGTCCGCCTGTTCTGCCAGGTCGAGGAAGTGGTGTAGGTGCCGGTGCCGGAGCGCCTCGACCTCACCCCGCTCGCCCAGGTGCTCCTGCGCATACTCCCGCAGCGTCTCCAACATTCGGAAGCGAAGCTCGCCGACGGGACAGTCCGCGTGGATGACCAGGGAGCACTCTCGAAGCTGCTCCAGGTAGTCCAGCGCGAGCGGCTCTTCGCACACCGCCTCCGCCGCCTGCACGCTCCAGCCGCCCCGGAACACGGAAAGCCGCGCGAGGAAGCGTTGCAGTTCCGGAGTGAGGAGACGGTAACTCCAGCTCAAGGCGGCGCGGAGCGACGCCTGCCGTTCCGCGACGTCCCGTTTGCGGGTGGCGAGAAAGTTGAGCCGTTGCGAGAGCTGGGCGAGCATTTGCGCCGGCGTCAGCACCTGGACCCGCGCGGCGGCGAGCTCAATCGCCAGGGGGATGCCTTCCAGGCCATCCACCAGCGCGGCTACTGCGGCGGCGTTGGCATTGGTCACCTGGAAGTGGGGCATCACCTGCTGCGCGCGATCGAGGAAGAGCTGGACGCTGTCGTACAGAGAGAGCAGCTCCGGCGATTCGGCGGAGAGCGGGGGGGGAAGGGGGGCGAGGGCGAACTCTCGTTCCGCGGAAAGGCCGAGGAGCTGGCGGGTGGTAGCGAGGACCTTCAGCTCGGGTGCTCGCGCCAGCAGAGCATGCACTACGTGCGCCGCCCCCGGCCCGAGCTGCTCCAGGTTGTCCAGCACCAGCAGGTGCGGTCGGCGAGACAGGGCCGCGGCGACCTGCTCCACCAGGCTTGTGTGCGGGGAACGGGGGATTTGCAGGCTGTCCAGCACGGCGCCGGCGATCAGTTCCGGGTCCGAGAGTTCGGCCAGCGGCACGAAGTACACGGCGCCCGCAAACGGGTCGGCGAGCCGCTGCGCCACCTCCAGCGCCACGCGGGTCTTCCCGTGTCCGGCGGCGCCGGTGACCGTCACAAGCCTCACCTCGGGCGAGAGCAACCACTCCCACAGTACCGCGATCTCCTGGGCCCGACCGAAGAAGCGGGTGAAGCGGGGGGGCAGGTGGGTCCGATGGCCTGCCGCGGCGGACAGGCGGCCGAGGTCCGTCGGAGGCATCCCGGCATACTCGACCTGAAAGAGGCGCCGTTCCCGGGGCAGGTCGCAAAGGCGATAGAGGCCGAGGTCCACCAACCGCATGTCTTCACTCGCCGGGGCGGGGGCAAGCGCAGCGGTGGCATCGGACACCAGGATCTGTCCGCCTGCGGCGGCTCCTAACAGCGCAGCGGCATAGTGCAGCACCGGTCCCGAGCCCTCCCGCCCGTAGCCCTCCCCATGCACGTCTCCCGAATGCACCGCCATGCGCACCTGGAGTGGTCCGACAGGGCCCGGCCAGAGCTCCGCCGCCACGGCCTGTTGCGCGCTGACAGCCGCGGCCGGGGGGCGAGTAACGTTGGGGAAGGTGACGACGAAGCCGTCGCCTGTTTCCTGCACCTCGGCCCCCCCGTGGCGCGCGAACGTCTCTCGCAGCAGCGCGTGGTGGCGCTCTCGCGCGGCCGCGTAGGCGCCTGGTGCCTGCTGCGCCAGGCGCGGACTCTCTGCAATCGCAGTGACCAGGAACGTCAGGGTGGTCGGCCCACCGAGCGCCGGCGTCGCCACCGGGCGCGCCGGGTGGCGGACCTCAGCGCGGGGCGCCACAGGGCCACCGGTCCCAGACTCAATCCCGCGCATAAGCCTGCGGAGGGAGGCCGAGGGTCCGGACCCCAACTCCTCCTCCAGCAGCAACTCGTACTCCTGGAACCGGCGCAACGCCGCGCCCGACTGTCCATCCGCGGCGAGCAGGCGGATCAACTGCGCCTGTGCCTCCTCGCGCAGTGGATCGATGGCCACGGCGCGGCGGGCGTGGCTCAGGGCCGCCTGGACATCGCCGCCTTCTTCCAGGAAACGCACCAGGGCTCCCAGGGCGTCGCCGAACAGCCCGGCGAGCCGCTCCTGCTCGGCGGCGATCCAATCCTCGTACAGCCCGGGCAGCAGCGGCCCCTGATAGAGTTCGACCGCCTGGGTGAGGTGCTGCGCCCGTTCCAGGCTGCTGCCCGCCCGCCCCGCCTCCTGAAGCGCGCGCTCGAAGTCGGCCACGTCGGTGGTGACCAGGGCCGGGTTCAGGCTCACGGAGAAGCGATCCGCCCGGAGGATCGTGCCCTGGGGCACCCCCGGCGGCTCGAACTGGTGACGCAGACTGGAGAGCGCGACGGAGAGACTGTTCCGCAGCGTGGGCGCGTCGCTCTCGGGCCAGAGGAGTTCGATGAGCACCTCTCGGGGATGCGCCTGGCGGAGATGAAAGGCGAGATAGGCGAAGAGGGCGGCGACCTTCTGGGTCTTGAAGCGAGTGATGACCCGCTCTCCCTGCTGTGCCCGCAGGCCGCCCAGCAGTGTGACGCGCCAGGGATCGCTCATCGTGCCCGCCTCCTTCCTCTGTGGGCCGGGTCCCGCGAACAGCGGCCGGTGGGGAGTGATGTCCCACCGGCCGTCTGGATCCGTTACGGCGCCGGTTCGTCGATGCGCCGGGGCGCGCCCGCCGGCAGGACCTGGAACGCGACCAGTTCCAGGTTCACGTTCCCCTCATTCCGGACCAGGTGCGCACCTTCCCCGTCGTCAACGAAGCTGGTACCTGCGGCATAGACATGCGGCACGCCCGGGGCGTCACTGTCGTACCCCGTGGCGACGCCGGACCGAACCGAAATGATCGAGGGCCCCGGATGGGAGTGCCAGCCGGTTTGTCCGCCGGGTGCGAGGATATTGTATGCGACGTAGACGTTGGAAGGCCCTTTGGTCTTCAACCGGAAGGCGTGGTCCAGGGGCACGTTGTGCGTGTTGAGGTGGACTTCTTCCAGCCGCGTGGGCCCGGAGACAATGGTGGTGTTGAGCCCGACGTTTGGCGTCGCTGAAGCCATCCGCAGCGCGAGTACGCCGCAAATGCATGCGCCCACCACACCCACGGCGATCGTTTTGAATCTCTTCCGGTTCATGGGTCTGCTCTCCTCTCGTTCGCACCGGCGGATCCTGTGGTCGTCGTGAGTGTAGAGCGGCCCCCTGACGAAACCCTGAAATTGCGAGCGAGCCCGAAAATCAGCCGGTGCCGGCGGGGCACGGTAGTGCCGCCCCGCCCTGCCCAGTACCGACCGCGTCCCCTGCCGCGGGCCGGCGGGCGCCGGTTCGCACCTGGGCCATAATAGATGGAGGAGGAAGACGACGGTCATGGCCAGATACAGACGCAACCTGCCTCAGCTCGGTGGCGATTTCTTTCTGTCCGATGGGGGCATCGAGACCACGCTGATCTTCCTGGATGGCCAGGCACTCCCGCACTTCGCTGCCTTCCCGCTGCTCACGACCCCCGACGGTGAGCATCTCCTGCGAACGTACTTCCGGACCTACGGAGAGCTTGCCAGGAAGTTCGGCGTCGGACTGCTGCTGGAAACCGCAACGTGGCGGGCCAGCGCCGGCTGGGGAGAAAAGCTGGGCTACGATACCCAGGCTCTCGCCGAGGTGAATCGCAGGTCCGTGGGTCTGCTGGAAGAGATCCGCGACGAGTACGAAACCGACCGGGCGCCGGTCGTCATCAGTGGGTGCATCGGGCCCCGGGGAGACGGATACGTCCCCGACTCCGCGATGTCGGCAGAGGACGCGGCGGACTACCACGGGAGGCAGATCGAGACGTTCGCGCAGACTGCCGCCGATCTGGTCACGGGCATCACCATGAACTATGTGGAGGAGGCGGTCGGGATTGCGCGAGCGGCGCAGCGAGTGAACATTCCGGTCGTCCTCTCCTTCACCGTGGAGACCGACGGCCACCTCCCCACGGGCCAGCCGCTGGCCGACGCGATCGGGCAGGTCGACGACGCCACCTCGGGCTACCCGAGCTACTTCATGATCAACTGCGCCCACCCGAGCCATTTCCAACACGTAGTGGAGGGCAATCAGCCCTGGACGGCGCGGATTCGCGGCCTGCGCGCAAACGCCTCCCGGATGAGCCACGCCGAGTTGGACGAAGCCACAGATCTGGATGCGGGCAACCCGGCGGAGCTGGGGCAGGAGTATGCCGCCCTGAGAACGCAGCACCTGAGGCGCCTCAACGTGATGGGCGGCTGCTGCGGCACCGATCATCGTCACCTGGAGCAGATCATCCTCCACTGCCTGCCGGCATTCCGCCAGACGAACTGACCACCTCGCGGCACGCCGCCACCGGGGTGGATCAACCCTGTGCCCTCTTCGGGGACTCAACGCCCGCGATGCCGACAATTCGGTTCAGCCTCGAGTGGCGCGGAAGCGGCCGGGGGGGGTGATGTTTCGGGCGCCGCGTTCGTCCCGGGGTGGGAGCGGGAGTCATCCCGCTGCCGCCGGGACCTCCCCCGTTTCCTGCGAGCAGGGGGAGGCGGCACTCAGTACAGGCGCCGGCTCACCGCGTGGAGCAACACGGGCGCAGGGTCACAGGGAGGAGAGGGATGACACTGAAGAAAGCACTGGCGGAACTGGAACGGCACGGGAGTCCGAAGGTGCGCGCATTGAACGCCCGGAATGGGGCGCCCGAGAACCAGTTCGGCGTGCGGATGGGCGACATTCGCAACGTCGCCAAAGCGATCAAGACCAATCATGCACTGGGACAGGAACTCTGGCAGACGAGAAACGCCGATGCGCGCCTCCTGGCGATCCTGGTCCTGCGTCCTCGGGATCTCTCGAACGACGAGTTGGAGCAGATGGTGGCCGAGGGTACGTGTGCGCAACTGGCAGACTGGCTCAACTCCTATGTCGTTAAGCAGCATCCACAGAAGGAAACGCTGCGGCAGCGCTGGATGCAGTCGGACGATCCGTGGCTCGCGCGGGCGGGCTGGAGCCTGACGGCCGAGCGGGTGGAGAAGAGCCCCGACGGCCTGGACCTGGAGGCCCTGCTGGAGCGGATTGAGCGCGACCTGGTTCGGGCGCTGGCGCCGACCCAGTGGACCATGAACGGTTGCCTCGCCGTCATCGGGATCGGGTTCGTCGCGCTGCGGCAACGCGCCCTCGACATCGGAGAGCGACTGGGAGTGTACCGGGACTATCCCTGCTCCCGGGGGTGTACGTCTCCGTTCGCCCCGATCTGGATCCGGGAGATGGTGTCCCGGCAACCCCAGGCCTGACCACGGTGCGAATACGGGAGGAGTGAGGATGACTGGCTTCGGGTGGCAGGTCGTGCTGTTCGTCCTGGCTGGGGTGATGCTCTGCGCGCCCGCGGTCCAGGCGGGCCACTTCTCGGCCGGTGCGGAAGCGGCGGTGAAGATCGGCGTCCACGAAGTCCTCCTCACCGGGAATGACCGCGTCGCGAACCATTTCGGTGTGGTCGCCACGGTTCGCTTCACCCCGCCTTCGGGGGCCGCCCGGGCCACGACGGTGTGGGCGTTCTATGACGGTGACAACAACTGGCGGGCGAGGGTGTACGCCAGCGAGACCGGCGGGTGGACGTGGTCCTCGTCGTGCGCCGGCGACCCCAACCTGAACGGGTAGTCCGGCAGGTTTCGCTGCGAACCGTCTTCGCTGTGGGGAAGGTTGCTCCCCCCCAGGAGCCGGCGGCAGTGGCGCACCGAGGACGGGCGCGGGTTCCTGACCCTGAGCGACACGGCCTGCTTCCTGCTCTGTCGCCAGGGCGGGAACGGCGACCCGGTCTTCGATCGGGATGCGCTGCGCTACGTCCGGGACGATGTCACACAGGGGATCACGTCGCTGCGCTGCTTTCTCGCCAGTGGCCAGACAGGCTTCCGGGAGTCGGCGGGGCAGTGGCGCGAGTGGTAATTCGAGGACGGGACCCTCGATCGGCTCAGGCTGGACAACCTCCAGTGCGCGGACCGCCGGCTCCGTCTGCTCCTCGACACCCGTCCGGATGTGGCCATACAGCTCATCCTGTTTCCGCTGTAAGCCTACAGCCGTGACGACCGCTTCTGGCATGCGCTCTCCCCGGCGCGGCGCGAACGGCTCCTGCGGAATCTCGTGGCCTGGCATGCGGCCTATCCGCAGCTTCTGTGGTTGATGACCGACGATGCCCACTATGGCCCCACCTTCCGGCACAGCAATGCGCTGGCCCGGGAGGTCGGCGCGTTCCCGCAGCGGCACGACCCGTGGCAGCATCCTCGTTCTACCAGACACGCTCGGCGCCTCCCGTTCTTCTTCGGCGGCGAGGAGTGGGCCACGTACGTTCATGTCGAACACGCCCATGACCTGGGCGCCCACGAGTACGAGGCGTACCACGCACTGGGGAAGCCTGTGTTCCTCGGGGAGGACCGCTACGAGCAGGACCACGGCCCCCGCCTGGATCCCACCCACCTGCGCTACTGGCAGCGGCGGTTGTCCTCGGCCCGGCTGCTGGCAGGTGGCGCCGCGAACCACGTTGGGCGGTGGTGGGCCGTGCAGCCCTACGCCGAGACCGGTACCCGGCCGACGACGTAGCGTCGGCGACCGAATGTCACGTTCCGCGTTCCGCTCGCCGGCCTGGACTCGGTTCGGCTCCTCCGCGACTATTTCCGGGAACGGGCCATCGAGTTGTCCGGTTTTGGGCCGGACCAGACTCTGGTGAGTGACGGGGATGGCGCAACGGGTGCTCGTGAGTCGAAGTTGATGCGCCGTACCCGGGACGAATTCCTGATGTAACCACCCCCATGCTGCGGCGGACGGGCAGGAGTCCCGTCGGGAGGGGTCGCGGACCGCGCATTCGCTTCTGGATCCGCCGGTGCCAGTGGGCGGGCTTCGACGCCCGTCCCGACCAGCCCCATCGGGCGCAGTTCCCTGATGGCGGGTACAATAGGTGCGAGGAGAGACGACCCACCGCTGTCCATGGCTTTTGACGATGGCTCGCGCGAAGTGCTTCAATTCATCACTCTACTCGGCGATCACAAACTACCTGGTGTTTCGCGTGACGGACGCTGATGCCCGGGCGCTCTCCCAACAGTTTGTACCGAGGAGCGAAGCCCCGCGACTGGCAGGGCGTTTGAAGCAGCTCGATAAGTACACCGCGCTGTTCGTCGCGGAGGGTGAGGGGCGGTTGTTGATACGGCTGCACGGATAAGCCGCCAGGCGAGGCAAACGGACGCGTGGACATCTCCTGCAAGTAACGGCATGCACGCAGCGACACCGTCTGGAACCAGGTAGCACAGCAATCCGGCGCAAAACCCACGCGCGGTTCGGACGCAGTGCCGTCGGGTAACGCCGGGCACAGGAGCCTTCACCGGGAGCGTTGTGCATGAACCACAGAGACCGCGGGCAGCCGACCCGGCCGGTGGCGACACTACCGGCGCCGCCGCGATACTTCCCGGTCGCAGCGGATGGGTACCGGATGCGGCCCGGGCTGCGCCCGTTGGGCACTGATGTCGGCGCCGGCGCCCTGGATGGGACGCTGTTTCAGTTCCACTCCGGCTTCCCCCGCTACCGGGAGAACAAGCTGCGCTGCCGGCGGGAGGATTACACCCGCTATGTCGGCGCCTCGCGCCTTCCGGGCCCGGTAGCGGCACACGTCGCACGGTTTCTGGCCGCCCGGCTTGCGACCGAATGGCCGGAACTGTTTGTGCAGGAGCCACTTGGCGATGGGGGAGTGCGCCTCACCTGCACACTCACGAGCGAAGTGCTCCGGTTCGGATCTGCGATGGAGTGGGTCGGACTGGAAGCCGGGGTGAGCCCCGATCCGCCCTACCGGGATGCGTGGGACGCGCTCGCGTGTCAGATCCCGGAGGACCTCGCGGTGGTGTGCCGCGCTCCCGACGCGACCGACTGGCTGGCTGCAGTGCACGTCTGCGCGCCGAGCGACTGGGCGCCGGAGGAGAAGCTCGGGCTCGAATTTGCCGCAGTTCACCGCCCCGTGCCGGGCATCGCCCCGTTGCTGCGTGCCTCGGGGGTGCTGGTGGATGGAATGATCCGTCGCCCGCCGACCGTGCGCCTCGTCTGGGGATTGGCGCCGGATGACCGGCTGAACCGGCACCCGCATGCTCCGGGGGTCCAACGGCAGATCCCCCGATTCGCCGCGCAGGACACCGACTCGCCGCCTGCTTATCTGCGCGTCGAACGGCAGGGGATCTGGGGCTTTCCGGCAGTGGACGCGGCGCTGTTCACCATCGGAGTGACGGTCACCGACCTGCGCCGCATCCGCGAGGTTCCCGAGCAATGCACCCGCCTCGCCGCCGCCATTCGTTCGATGGATGCCGCCACCCGTGCCTACAAAGGCGTGGGGGATGGTGACGAACTACTCGCCTGGCTCGCACAGAACCGGGAAGCGCACGGGAACGGCGCGTGATGGACCGGCCAGCCAGAGCGTACCACCGCCGAGCACACGGGCGCAGACTCCGTGCGGACTCCCGCAACTCAGATCGCGGGGGTCGCCTCTGCCGTGGAGCGATCTGAAAGCTCATGCTGTCCGGCCCCGCGCCCGCGCTCTGGCGGCCGTGGGCGTCGAAGCGGTGGGCGGTGGGAGCACTTTGTCTCGTGATGTCCGTCAGGTAGCGGGTGCTGGCCGGCCAGTCCGTATGGAAGAACGAGTCCGTGTTGTTTTTCTGCTGGCTGACGCCTGCGGTGTAGACCGTGCACTCGGCCGTGTCGTGCAGGAGGCCCGCGCCGAAGCTGTGGATGTGATCGGCGCCGTTGAGGCGGGAGCACACCCGGCCCCCGGGATCGTGGGGGAGGCCAGTGGGGCTCTGCGCGGGACGCCCGCGCCTGTGCGTCCCCGCCATCGGAGCTGCGGGAGCGCATCGTGGGTCCCGGCGTCCCCGCAAACGGAGTTGCGGGACTCCACATCCGACCGCCGACGATCTTTGGCCGTGGTTTCCGGAGCGCGCGGGCTTCCCGCACCCGACCCGCTATGGCGTCCCGCAACTCCGTTTGCGGGAGGCTACGTGCCGGGAGGCGACTTGCTGATACGCATTACTCCGCCCGCCCGCTGCGAACGCCCGGAAGCGCTATCCGATCAGCAGTCGCCCCTTCCCGGTCTTATCTCCACTCCTCTGCGCCCCTCACGCATCACGCGACCCAATGCACGCGGACCGAGTCCATGTGGGCCACAGCATCCTCGGGGCGAATCTCCGCGGTGCCCCGCGTGGTGACAATGGCGGCGGAGACGGCGATCGCCCAGCGGAGCGTCTCGGGTTCATCCCAGCCGCGAGCGGCGGCGAGCGCCAGGCAGGCCGTCATGCCGTCGCCCGCGCCGGCGGGGTTCACGACAGGAACCGGGAGGCCGTCCGCCCACCACGCCCCGCGCTCGGATGCCAGCAGCGCGCCCTCGGGGCCGAAGGAAGCCAGCACTCGCTGTGTGCCCCGGTGGAGGAGTTCGCGCACCGCCGCCAGGCGGCCCGCCAGGGTCGGCGCCGGTCCGGCCAGACCTTCCAACTCTTCCTGGTTCGGCTTGATGGCGGTAAGGGGACCCGCTCCCAGCGCGGCGGTCAGTGCGGCCCCCGCCGCGTCCACCACCACCGGACGGCCGGCCCGGGTGGCCGCCCGGACCAGCGCCCCGTAGTGCTCCGGCGGCCACCCTTCCGGCAGGCTCCCGGCAATCACCACCGCGTCCGCCGCGCTGGACCAGCGCTCGATCCAGGTACACAGGGCGGAGGGCGCGTCCGGCCCCGGCGTGAGGCCTCCGGCACACACGGTGGTGTGCCCCCCGTTTCGTGTCTCAATCAGCACGGTGTTCACCCGCGTCTCACCGCCGGTCCAGACGAAATCCGGGGTGACCCGGCCCCGGCGCAGCAGGCCCTCCATCCGGCGGCCGGCCTCTCCGCCCGCCAGCCCGGTCGCGACGGCCTCCTCGCCCAACTCGCGCAGCACCAGTGCCGCATTGCACCCCTTCCCGCCCATCGCCTCGACCACTTCGCCCGCCTGGTTGCGCCGGTTGCGCGCCAGTTCACCGAGGAAGAGCACGCGGTCCAGCGCCGTGTTCGGGGTGACGGTCAGAATCATGCGGGGGGACGCAGCAGGCGCGCCATCAGCACCATGTAAGCGTTCCGGTCGAGCCGCTCCAGGGTGTCGTAGGTGATGTTCAGGTCCAGGCCGACGAGGAAGATTCCGTGGCGGGGAATCAGGGTGGCGATGGGGTGCTGGGGCAGTGCTTCGCGCTGCAGCTTCAGGGCATCCACAACGTTGTCGGCCAGGGCATCCGTGTGCGTCGCGGCCCATTTGCAGAAGCCGAGTTCGCCGAACTTGTCCGTCTGCTCGCTCAACGGAGGTATGGGCGCCTGCAGCGCAACGAACGGCATGAGGTTCAGCGAATGCGCGTGAAACACGCACCCGGCTTCGGGAAACTCGCGGTAGCACGCGAGGTGTACTGCACCCTCCCGTGAGAACTCCCCCTCGCCGGCGAGGATGTTCCCGTCACAGTCGAGCACCAGAATGTCGTCCGGGCGGAGGTTCCACTGATAGCGGGCGCCGGAATAGCTCCGGGTCATGTAGATGCGATCGCCGAAGCGGGTGGTGACGTTGCCGCCGGCGCTGTCGAGGAGCTGCCGGTCGTAGGCAAGCTTGCAGATGCGGGCCAGATGTACTCTCGGGTCTTCCATAGTCAATGGAAAGCTATCGCGATCTGCGCCGGAACGGCCCTGAAAATTGGGAACCGGCCCCCATCAGCCCGGGTCTTCAGCGTGTAGGGGGGACCACGAGACGCACCCCCGCAGGATACAATCAAGAGGGGGGTGCTGGATGGGCATCGCTTCGCAGGTGGTTGCCGCCCTTCCCCGCGCAGCGGGGTGTGCCGGGAACCGGGAACGGGTGAGGACCGGCGCACAGAGGCAGAATTTGGCGGTTCAGAATCCCCAGATTGAATGGGTGCGCCGCGCACAGCAGGGAGACCTGGCTGCGTTTGAGCAACTGTTCCAGCAGCACCAGCGAGGCGTCTACAATCTGGTGTACCAGATGGTGCGGAGCGATGCGGATGCATCTGATCTCACCCAGGAGGTGTTTCTGCGGGCATGGAAGGCGCTGCCGCGGCTCGAAGCGCCGGAGGCATTTGTCTCCTGGCTCTACCGCATCGCCACCAACCGGACCCGCAACTGGATCCGGGATCACAGCCGGGTCCGCACCGAGTCGCTGGATCAGCCGTTCGGCGGAGACGACGACGAGGGTTCTACCCGCGAAATCGCCGACGTTTCGAGCGATCCGGCGGGCGCGGTACAGACGCAGGCCACCCGCGAAGTGGTTCGGAGCGCAGTGCAGACGCTGTCGCCGGATCATCAGGCGGTCGTGACCCTGCATCATCTTGAAGGGCTGTCGGTAGAGGAAATCGCGCAGGTGATGCGCTGCTCAGTGGGCACAGTGAAATCGAGGCTGTCCCGGGCACGAGACCACCTGCGCCGGAAACTGGCTGCCTACGTAGAGGGGTAGGGCGATGAACTGTTCGAGAGTACGGGAAATACTGCCGGACTTCTCGGTGGAGCTACTGGACCGGCGCACGCATCAGGGGGTGGAAGCACACCTCGCGCTGTGCGACGGCTGCCGCCGGGAACTCCGGGCATTGGATCAGACGATGGAACTGGTCCGGACTCAGGGAGCGCTGGAGCCGCCGCCCGGGCTCTTCAACGCCATCCGGAATCAGATCGAGGCGGGACAGGTCGCCCAGGACCGTCCCGTCTGGTGGGCGTGGTTCAACCGCCCGCCGGTCCGCTTCCTTTCGATGGGAATCGCGATGGCCAGTGTGGCCATCGCGCTGTTCATTCCGCTGGGGCAGCCGCACCTGCCGCCCACTCCGGATCCGCACGCGGGGGGGAGTATCGGGCAACTGGCCCGGGGACCGCTCGCACATTCCATCCGACAGCACGCCCGGGCCTCGGCGGCCGGTCCGCTTGCGGATCGGATGGCGTGGGAAGCGATGGCGCAACTGGCTGATGCGGAAGAGCGGCGGTCTCGGCGCAGCGACGCGGAACGCCGGAGTCGCACGCTTGAGGAGGATCGCTCCACACCGTGACCCGCACTGCCTCGTGGCTGCTGGTCGCGGTGGTCCTCTTCGCGGCGGCCGGAATCTGGATCCTGCGTGCGACGCGGGTGACCGCAGCCCAGCACCGGACGATCGAGGAGATGGTGCGCCGCGGTTGGACGGAAAGTCGCCTGGTAGCACTGGAGGGCGTGCAGGACATTCAGGTCGAGCAGGGGAAGCCGCTCCGGGCAAAGATCTTGACTTCCCGCACCGGCGGCCTGCGCATCGAGTATCTTTCACAGCCGCTCCAGGGGGTCACGTTGTGGGAGAACGCTGAGCGCACGTACCGCTATCACCCGGGTGGAGGCCGGCTGACGGTGGAGAAACGGACTGTTTCCCCGGACGAAGAGGCGGGTCGAGAGGTCCAGTTTCTGCGCAACTACACCATTCGCCAGGTGGGCACGGAGCAGGTGGCCGGGCGTGCCACCGTGGTGGCCGACCTCCGCCCGCGCAGCGGGAAGGGCGGCTGGAAGCGCGTCTGGCTGGACCGGGAAACGGCCGTCATCCTCCGCAGCGATGCGCACGACAGCGAAGGAGATGTGCTGCGCAGCACCCGCTTTGTGTCGGTCCGTTACCTGACGCCGCCCGAAGAGCCGGGGGACGCCGCGTTTGCGCCGCCGGAGGAACTGCGCCGCCGCCACGAAACTGCGACCGAGTCCGACTCAGAGCGCCTGCCGCCCGTCGACCTGGGGCGACGCACCGGGTTTCGGGTGCGACTGCCCGCCTGGCTGCCGCGCGGCTACACCCTTACCGGCGCCTATGAGACCCCCTGCCCCTGCTCCGCCCCGCACCCCGCCGCCCGCCTGGAGTT
>SXGS01293089.1_pt1 | contig 29685 bp, 26 predicted proteins | sample 3174681 | NCBI WGS metagenome assembly SXGS01 (sample SAMN11356861, study PRJNA531348) | freshwater metagenome | isolation source: freshwater sample F1-80 | place: China: Fuxian Lake, Yuxi | collected 2017-12-25 | reverse complement strand
TGACGGACCGCGGCCGTACCATCCTGGGCGACACACTGCGCACGTATCGCCGCTACAGCACGCAAACCGCATAATGACAACACCATAGAGGCTTCAAATCTTCTCCGCAAGCGAAGGAGAAGGCGAGAAGAAAGATACTATTGGCGATCCGCCTTGACATCTTTCCAGCCTGCCATTATTCTCCCTCGCCTCACTCAAGGACGAGGGGACGCCATGACATCCAGGCTGTTGCTGTTGCTGTTGTTGATACCGTCGAACGGCTGCATGATGCTCGAAGACTTGCTATTCGTGGATGGCGGTCCGCCCGGCTACCGCCATTACGCAACCGCCGAACCGCCGCTGGGCACGTGCAGTCAAGCGGTCGTGAACGTCGCTGCTAGCCAAACGGTCGAGCCTGAGTTGTCGCCTGCGCCAAGGTGAGCCGAATCAATCATCAACCGCGCCGCCCGTGTCATCTCCCAGCATTCCTAAATAACTGAAGTAGCGCTGCTCGCTCAGATAGCGCAAGGCCACCGCGTTCTTGAGGGCGCAGCGCTCCTCGTGTGTGTGCGTGCAGTCAGGGAACGCACACAGCGGCACGTAGGGGCGGAACTCCGGAAAGAAGCCCTCCGCCTCCTCCGGTCGCGTGTCCCACAGCTCGAATTGGCGGATGCCCGGCGTATCAACGACCCAGCCGCCGAACTCCAGGGCGATCAATTCCGCGGTCGTCGTCGTGTGCTTGCCCTTCTGATTGACGTCGCTGACTTCGCGAACGCGCAGACCCAGCTCCGGCTGAATCACGTTGAGCAGCGACGACTTACCGACCCCCGACTGTCCGGAGATCACGCTCTGCCGACCCTTGAGCGTCGTGCGCAACCGCGCGACGCCGACGCCGGTGCGAGCGCTGGTCAGGAGCGTCGTGATGCCGAGCTGGGAGTAGTAGCCGATGATGGGCTGAATCTCGACGGGATCGACGAGGTCGGCCTTGTTGAGGCAGATGATGGGCCGAATGCCGCCCATCTCGGCACTGGCCAGATAGCGGTCGATGAGGTGCAGCTTGAGTTCAGGTTCTTTGAGCGCCATGACGATGACGACTTGATCGACATTGGCGACCAGCACGTGCTCCCGGCCGCGCGAGGCGCGCGTCAGAACGCCGTGGCGCGGCTCGACGCGTTCGATGAAACCTTCGTCGTTGAGCGCCGGGCGAATCCACACGCGATCGCCGGTGGCGACGATGCCGCGCTCGTCGGTCAGGAGGCTCTTCAAGAGGCGGCGCACCTTGCAGCGAAAGCGCCGGCCGTTGTCGGTCTGCACGAGATTGTCGAGGCCGTAGCAGCAAATCACGCGGCCTGCCAGATGGACCGTGGGATCGACGTCGGGCATCGCTTGATCGGCATCACCCCCCATGTCGATGGTGCGTTTGCGCGAGAGATCCCCCTTGGCGCGGACGCGTTCACTCGACACCGACGCATCACCGGCGTCGCCGTGCTCCGCGAAGGTGCGTTGCCAGCCCTTTTCGCGCGGCGGCTTCGTGCGGTTCTTGCGCAGCTCGACGCGTTTTTTGTTTTTCGCCATGCAAGCATTATACCCAGGACAGGCATCAAGTTCAGGATGCCGAATGCACGATGTCCGCGCTTGCCAGTTTAGCCAGTTCGACCAAGATGGGCTTCAATGCATGCTTTCGCGATTGATACGCGGACAGCTGCAGTAGTTTGCGCCAGTGGGCTTCTTTGTGCGGGTCACGCTGTTTTGCTCTCGCCATGATCGTCCTCCTTTGGTTTGGGCACAATCCGATTATCACGCCACGCAAGACGCTGTTTATCGGACGGATATCGAAAGCCTGGCAAACCGACATAGACGTTTGACACGCCTCGATCGCCTACAGGTGCAACGTCGATACCTTGATGAAGCACTACGCCGCCTTCGACGAGTAGCAAGTAACCGGTGACGTATTCGCTCGGAGGAACGAGAAAAAGGTGAGCTAGAAATCGGCGGAAAGTGTCCGTACAATGTGCTTGGCGCGGAACTTATGTGGAACTTATCGGTGACAAATGGAACCCAATACCGACTAGCCGTGACTAACTATGCGAAAAGGACGGTCGCCGCAAGTGGGACGGATTTAGGGAGATTTGATAGAGTCCTCGATTTTTTACCCCGTAGTGTAACGGTAGCACAAGAGATTTTGGCTCTCTTTGTCCTGGTTCGAATCCAGGCGGGGTAGTTCAACAGAAAGCCAATCACCGAAGCAGGTTATGCTTGCCGTCTGACGGTCAGACGTGCGGTTGATACCACCTGATTCTGGGGAACTTTCCCCGAATAGGAGTATTTGCCTATTGCACGTCAGCGCAACACCGTTCTGGGGTATCAAAAGCATTCATCAGGCCACGCTTGCGTCCGCACTTACGATTCGAGCGGGAACCGCGTCCAGATCGTCCTGCCCGACGAATAAGGCAGCGACGAATCAATGGCGGAGTACGAACGCATCCTTGCCCGGCTTCGCGCAGGCAACGGTAGGTTGCCTGCCGATAAGTCATCGGCTGACATGACCGTGGCGGAGCTTGTCCAACGCTTCATGCGGCAGGCGGCGCGGTAATTAACGCTCACCAGTGCGCTTCCAGCTTCGGTGGCGGCAGATTTTTCTGCTTGCGCAGGTGCAGCCAAAACATGCCGAAGGACGCGAGGATCGCCACGGCATGCAGCCGAAGCGCGATGGTCTCCGCCATCAGAATTGAACGGCTCGGTGCCGATGCGAGCGTCCAATGAAGGAAATCGTAAGCCAGAAACAAGAACGCCAGCCCCAGAAACATAGCGACAAACAGATTCTTCCACATGACCACCCGCACGAGCACGGGCGGCAACGGTACGGTGTCCAGAATGGCGGCGATCAGCGTGAGCAGAAAGCTCAGGATCAGCAGAACCGAATACGTGGTAAGTTGCCATTCCACCGGCGAGTTGAACGAAAGGCCCCACAGGGATTTCGTGGCCGACCAGTTGAAAAACGACAACACGAATAGGATCAACACCATGCACCCCGGCGGAACGAACATCAGCCATTGTGCGCGCAGACAGCATGCCTGCATGCGCGTGTACTCGCCCGGCGGAAGCGGCGCGGGCGGCGGCGCAGGGGGCGGCGCCGGCTCGCTCGACAATGGCTGCAAGCGTACCTCCGCGGGAAGCTGGAAAGGCGGGCTCGCCGGCGTTGACTCGTACGTCGGGCTACTTGTCATCGGCGCGCTGTATGGCGGCGCCGGCGGCGGTGCGGGCGGCGGCGCCAGCGACGGCGCCATGAACTGCTTCGCGCACAGCGGGCAGCTCATCACTTGCCCTGACTTGTCATCCGGCACCGAGACCCGTTTCGTGCAATGGGGACAGAAGAGATCCATGATCGTGACGATTCCTGAACGAGGATTGAACGAACGCTGACGCCATTAGACCGCCAACCGACCTCCGTGACAAGAAGATTGAGTAAAAAATGTGAACCACGGGGAGCACCGGGAACACGGGGAAAGGCCAGAGAAATACCGAAGTGACGATAGGCAAGCAATCCATCCATTTGGTGTGTGAACTATGGCAGCGGCGTTTTCCGTGCCTGACGCTCTTTGGATTCCCCGTGTTCCCCCGTGGTTCATTTCCCTTCCACACAGCGCCGGATTGCCGCCGGTAGAAAGTCGAGCAGGTCGGTCGCGATCAGGCTAATCTCGCCGACCTGGTCGCGTGCGAGGTCTCCCGCCGCGCCGTGTACATGGACGCCGAGCTGGGCCGCGTCGAAGATCGACAGCGCTTGCCCGACCAGTGCGGCAATGACGCCGGTCAGCACGTCGCCCGTGCCGCCGGTTGCCATGCCGGGGTTGCCCGTCTGATTTTCGAACACGCGCCGGCCATCCGTGACGATGGTCGCGTGCCCTTTTAATGCGACGACGCACTCGTGATCGCGCGCGAAGGTCACCGCCAGCTCCTGTCGGCGTGTCTGTACGGTTTGCGTGTTGAGCTGTACGAGCCGGGCGAATTCGCCGGGGTGCGGCGTGAGGATGCGCGGGAAACCACCGCAACGCAGCTTGTCGGCTTGGCCGGCGAAGGCGTTGAGGCCGTCCGCGTCGAGCACCATCGGCTTGGGGCAGCGCGTTGTCAACTCGGTCACCAGGGCCGTCAGTCCTGGACCGCGATCCAGCCCTGGCCCGATGGCGAGCACGTCGTGTGTCTCCATCTGCTTCATGAGTGGCGCCAGGGCGGTCTCTGCAATGCGCCCATCGGCGTCCTGCGGTAGCCCGAGCGTGGTATAACACGGATTGCCCGCGGCGACGATCGGCAATATTTCACTCGGCACGGCAACCTTGACCAGCCCGGCCCCCGCCCGCAACACCGCGCTCGCGCAGAGAATTGCCGCCCCGGACATGCCACGGCTGCCGGCCACGACAAGCACGCGCCCGAAGCTCCCTTTGTTGCTGTCCGCGGCGCGAGGCAACAATTTCGGCAGAGCATTGACGATTTGGATTGTAGGCGCGGCGAGAGGCATTGCTTGTTACTCCCGGCGGATGCTCCTATACCATTTGTATCGTTTTAGTGCATGCCGCGCGCCGGAGAATTGCCGAACGGGAAGGACCCATGTCGTATCAACCCGCGGACAACCTCACCAATCGCACCTTCGTCGGCCTCATCGTCGCCCAGTTTCTGGCGGGTTTCAACGATCAGGCGATCCACGCGGCGGCGATGTTCTACGCAATGCATACGAAGATTCTCTCGCAGTCCGACGCCATCACACTGATGCCGATCCTTTTCTACTCGCCGTGGGCGATCTTCTGCACTCTGTCGGGCCATTACGCCGACAAGTACTCGAAGACCGCGACGCTGCGCGTGTGGAAGATGTCCGAAATCGTCATCTCGATTTTCCTCATGGCAGGATTATACCTGGGCTCCGACGCCCGGATGCCGGTCGTCGGCGGCTGGATCGTCATGGCCTGCGTCTTCATGATGGGCACGCACGCCGCCTTCTTCGCCCCCGCCAAATACGGCGCTATGCCCGAAATTCTGCAGCCGCACATTCTCTCGAAGGGCAATGGCATCCTCGAATCGACGACCTTCCTGGCGAGTATCCTCGGCACCGTTGCAGGCGGCATCTTGTTTCAGAACTTCCGCGAGCATCCGGTCGTCATCGGCATCATCCTGCTCGTGTTGTCGCTCATCGGCGCGGCGGCGAGCTTTCTGATCGCCTGGCTGCCGGCCTCATCGCCCGACAAGGTCCTGCCGGCCAATCCGTTCAAGCCGCTCGGCGAAAACTTGAAGGTGATGCTTCGTTCGCGGCCGTTGGCGCTGGCGATGCTAGGCATTGCGTTCTTCGTGTTCATGGTGTCGTACATGCGTGCCTCCATGTACATGCATGGCGAGACGCGCAACCCGCGCTGGAGCGAGGAACACACCAGCCTGATCGTCGCCACCGTCGCGCTCGGCGTCGGTCTCGGCAGTCCGCTCGCCGGCTATCTGTCCGGCGGCAAAATCGAGTTGGGTCTGGTCCCGCTCGGCTGTCTGGGCATGATCCTCGCGCTGTTGACCTCCGCCGCCGCCATCGAAAACACCTATGTGCTCGTCACGGCCCTGATAATGATCGGCTTCTTTAGCGGCTTTTACATGGTCCCCCTTTACACGCTGTTGCAGCACCGTGCGCCGAAAAAGAGCAAGGGGGAACTCGTCGCCACCAGCAATTTCATCAACGTCACCGGCGCCATCGCGGCGTCGATCCTGTTCAAGGTGCTCGTCTTGCTCAGCATGGTCAGCGGCTTGACGCCGGAGTTCCAGGTGCGCGATCGTGTTGCCGTCGGAAAACTCGAAGAAATCCAGTATGACGAGCACGCCCACCAGATCATCCAGGTCGTTATCTTCAAGGAAAACGGCGAGGTCTTCCAACTCAAGGCGAAAAAAGCGAAGGAACTCACGCCGGCGCAGTGGCAGGCGTTGAGTGAAAAGTACGCCATCGCCTATGACCCGGATACGGCGGAGTTTCAGGTCATCGATGCGAGCACGGACGTCTTCGATGTTGTGAGCGGCGTTGCGCCCCAGAAAGGAGATGATGTTGTCGTCAGCAGCTACAATCGGAACGTGCGCGAACATTTCCTGATCCGCAAGGCCGACCAACCGGTGCAACGCATCTACGACACCTCATCGCTGCCGACTTATCTCTTCATGGGCGCCGCGCTGATGACGCTCGGCATCCTCATGCTGCTTTGCCGCAAGCTGCCCGATTTCTTCGTGCGCATGGTCTTCTGGTTCAAATCGCTCGGCAAATTCCACATCAAGGCGGTCGGCATGCAGCATTTGCCGACGGAGGGCCCGGTCATCTTGACGACCAATTGCAATGACCTGGCGACGTCCTTGCAGCTCATCTCGGCAACCGATCGCACGACCAAGATGGTCCTCGTCGGCGACCCGGCCACGTTCCACGACGGCGCTCTGCTTCTGTGGATGGCGAAGAACGCCAACCTCATCATCGTGCGGCCCGACGAGGACGCGACGCACGCCAGGCAAGCGGCCCTCAAGACTCTCGAAAGCGGTCATCTGCTCGCCGTCAGTGTCGTCAACGAAAAACACACTGCCGGCATTGCCGCGCTGCTCGACGAATTGCGGCAAAAGACGGGAGCGCCGATCCTGCCGACCTTCTGCGGCTCGCTCGACGAAGGGGCGACGGGCGTGACGCCGCGGGTGCGCGTGGTGTTTGGTGAACTAATGACATCCCCGCCAGTTGCGTTGCTGGACGAGTGCAAGCAGTCGATTGCGAAGCTCGGTGACTGGATTCGTACCAATGACGCGACGGCAGGGACGGAGCATCATTGAATGTCTTGGTTTAGCGCTCACAGACAAATATCGAGCGAATTGGCGTTGGTCTGCGAGCGCTAAACGAAGGCCTGATCTCATTTCAACGACTCCAACGGCCGCAACCGCATCGCGCTCCACGACGGCAGCATCCCGCCCAGGGCCCCCATCACCACACTGAAAATCATGCCGATCGCGAGAACGGTAAAGTCGAAGGTGATGCGCAGAACGACCGACTTGCCGCCGCCGCCGGGGCCGCTCGAAATGAGGCTGGTCACCGTCTGCCCGTCGGTGCCAAGGTAGGCGACCAGGCAGCCGAGCGATCCACCCAAAAGCGCGATGAGCAGCGACTCAAACTGAAACGACAGCAGGATCTGCCATCGCTGATAGCCCATCAATCGCAAAACGCCGATGTCCTTACTGCGTTGACTGATGGCGGCGTACATCGTGTTCATGATGCCGAGCATGCCGCCAATCGCCAGGATGACGGCGACGACGTAAATGGCCGCCGAGAATTGTTTGCTGGTGTCGGTCATCTTCGCGTAATACTCGCGTTCGGTGTAGGATTGCAGGTTGCGCTCGCGTTTGAAGTTCTTGATTTCTTGGACCGCCAGCTTCGCCTTGTCGGCGTTGTCCGTACGGACGATGTACGAGCTGTAGGAATTTTCGCGGCCGAAGTATTTTTGCATCTGGGTGTCGCGGGTCCAGATTTCGGAGCCGAAGGAGTTGGTCCCTTCCTCCATGATGCCGGTGACGATCCACTTGCGTGGACCGAGGGTGACGAGGTCGCCGGGTTCGAGCATGCTCTTGCCGAGATCGGTGCCGAAAGTGCGCGCGACGCCGGCGCCGACGACGATTTCGATCGCGGTCTCGCCGGCGCCGATGTTTTGCACGCCGGCGTTGGGCCAACTCCCCTGCGCGAGCTTGACTTCATGGATCAACGCGGCCACGCCCATATCGCTCATGCCCCGCAGCTGCACGAAGCGGCGCTGGCGGGACCCCGCACTCGCATTGGGGATCATGTACATGACGACGACATAGACCTCCTGCGAGATCAACGGCGTCTTCTTGCTCGGATCGCCGGGATCGGCCTGAAGCGTGACGATCTCCTTCTGTACGTCGGAGGGGAGGTCCTGGGCCGAAAACGACGGCAGATTGCTGAACGCTTCATCGGTGGCGCCGTCGGAGAGGACCATGACGTTGCCTGGATGCCCGCTCGACTCGATGAGGCGATCCATGCCCTTGACGAACGAGAACATCCCGGTCAAGAGCGCGGTGACGAGCGTGAACGCCAGTGCGGTGACCAGCGTCGTCATCCAGCGATTTTGCAGATTGCGCAGATTGTAGACCAGCGGCACCTTGCGGATCGGCGTCAAGTACAACAGGATCGGCGCGAGCGCCGCCAGCAAGAGCAGGAGTCCGACGAGCGCGAACGCCGCCGACTGGGGATGCTCGACGATCCAGTTGAGGAATGGATTGCGAAACGTGCGCATGATTGACAGCTTCCTGGCCGCTTGCGACTTGGCGCTCGTGTGACGCCAAGCCGCAAGCGGCTCATGTGACCTTCGAGAACACTTCCGACACCTTCACCGAGCGCGCCGTCCACGCGGGAATGGCGCAGCCCACGAACGAGGTCAGCGTCCCGATCGCCAGGCCCCATAGAAACGCCGACTCCGGAATGCGAAACACCGGGAAGAAGCCGATGCGAAACGGAATGCCGCCCCAGATGAAATTGAAAAACGCGAACGTTGCCCCCGCCGCCAACAGACCCGCCAGCGCGCCGACGAACAGCGACTCGCCCAGGACCAACAGCATCACCTGGTCCGGCGAATAGCCCAGTACCTTCAGCACCGCCATCTCGGTCCGGCGTTCGCGCACGGTGATGCTGATCGCGTTGGCCATCACCAGCGCCATCACCGCAAGCATGCCGGGCACGAGCAGGTAGCGCATCGCCACGAAGATCACCTTGTACGCCTCCAGGAACGAGCCGATCAGCGACGACGCCGTTTCGACTTTGACCGGGTAGGTCGATTTGAATTCGCGCGCGTCCTCGACGATGCCGCCGATCTTGTCGAACATGTCCCGATCGGCGACGCGGATCCAGATCAGGTTGAGCCGTTTCTCCGCCAGGGGATGCGGCCGATTGTTGTTGTTCCTGGCGTATTTGTCGAACGCTTGATTGAAGTAATCCATGCGCATGATGGCGCTGGAATTGTAGCGCCCTTCGGGCAGGGCGCCAACGATGTCGAATTCGAGGTCGATCCCCTTGTAGTTGAAGCTCGTCACCTTGATCGACTCGCCGACGCGCTTGTTTAACGCCTTGAGTTTGTCGACGCCCAGCAAACAGTTCTGCTTTTTTTCTTTCAGCTTGCGGACCAGCAGCGGATCGAGATCGCCGAGGTCGTCCATCATCGGGATAATCTGGTCGGGTTCCATGACGAAGAAGAAGAGGATCGAATCGGCCGTCATCTTGGTGAGGTCGGTCGAGCCGCCGTAGAACGACCAGATCATGAAGTCGTTCGGCCCATAGAACGGCTTGCCGGTCCTTTCGTCGCGCAGGCCAGGCAGCAGGGCCGACGAGGATGGGTCGAGGTAATCCGCGTGCGTCATCGGAATCTGGCTGGGGACGGACCATTTGTAGGTAACGATGACCTTGAGATCCTTCGAGCGCTCCGTCGAGATCAGATCCATGAAGTAGAGGATCGTCCAGATGGTCGTGATCATGATGGCGAGCACGCCGATCGCGAGGGCGGTGAGCATGGTGCGCAGCCAGTTGCGGCGCAGGTTCTTCAGCCCCAGGAGAAAGAGACGCGGATAGATGCCGACATACGCGGCGCCGAGACCGACGATGACGACCGCGAAGATCAGCGCGGCGACATTGACCCAATCGGCCGCCATCTGCCCGTAGAGACGCGTGAACATGAGATCCCTCTTACCGCTGGCGGCTTACAGCTCGCGGGGTTGAGATGCTTGTTTCCGTTTTTTGACTGCGAGCGCTAAGCCGCAAGCGGCTTGTTGTCCTTCCCTCACCCCCGGCCCCTCTCCCCCGGGGTACCGGGGGCGAGGGGAGCATGGGGTTGAATTCCCGTGCTGATAGCCGTCGGCAGCGCCAGCCCCGCCGCCTCCATCTGGGCGGATTCGAGAAGCTGCCCCTTTTCCAGATGGACGACGCGCTGGGCTCGCTCGGCGGCGTGCGGGTCGTGCGTCACGAGCAAGATCGTCTTGTTCATGCTCTTTTGCAGGGCGCCCATCAAGTTCAGGATCTCGACCGCCGAGCGCGCGTCGAGATCGCCGGTCGGTTCATCGGCAACGATCAGCGTCGGATCCGTGACGATAGCGCGAGCGATGCCGACACGCTGCTGCTGTCCACCGGAGAGTTGCCCGGGCCGATGGTGCAGTCGATCCGACAGGCCCACCAAATCGAGCGCGTTGAGTACCTGATTCTTGCGAGTCTGCGCGCTGAGCGGCAACAACAAGAGCGGCAGTTCGACGTTCTCGTACGCGGTTAGCACCGGCAGCAAATGATAGAACTGAAAGATGAAGCCGATGTTGCGTGTCCGCCATTTCGCGAGCTGCGATTCGGACATTTTCGAGATGCACTGGGCGCCGATCCAGACCTCGCCGCGGTTGGGCTTATCGAGCCCGGCGATGAGGTTGAGGAGCGTCGTCTTGCCGTACCCGGACGGGCCCATGATGCCGAGGAACTCGCCTTCCGCGACCTCGAGGTTCAGATCGCGCAAGACGGTGATGGATTCGCCGCCGCGCGTGAACGATTTCGTGACATTGCGAACCTGCATGATCGGAGTCGTCGCCATTTGCAGTCCTCAGCCTTCAGCTATCAGCATTCAGTATCTGGCTGATAGCGGATAGCTACTTCTTGCGATTCAGGAAAGTCACGATCGCCCCCATCTCAGGCCGCAGGTACTCGCCTTGTTTCTCCATCGGCAACGGTTGGCCTTTTACGTCGCGCGCCGGGAAGTCGATGATCACGCGCACCGGCACCGCGCTTTTGCCGCGATCGCCCATCGGCATGACGCGCGATACGTGCCCCGTGTAGATGCGGTTCGGGAACGCCTCGGCGCGGATGCGGCAATCCTGGTCCTTGAACACCTTGGCGATGTCACGCTCGGCAATCGAGAGATCGACCTCCATCTTGTAGAGATCGGCCATCTCGCACAGGCTGGCGGACAGGCCGTTGGAAAACGCTGACGGATTGACGATGTTGCCTTCCTCCGTCTTCTTGCTCAAGATGACGCCGTTAATGGGCGCCTCGACCTTGGTATTGTTATAGCGCCATTCGGCCTTGCGCAAGTCCGCTTCGGCCTGTTCGATCTCGGCGCGGGCGCCCTTGATCTCCTCGTCGCGCGGGCCTTTCCTGAGCAGATCGTACTTCAACTGGGAACTCTTGACACGCGACTCCATCGACTTGTAGCTGCTCTCCGCACTCTCGAATTCCTCCGGCGCGGCGGCGCCGCGCTGCTTGAGGCCGATATAGCGTTTGAAAACCGACTGCGCCTTGTCGCGCTGCGAGATCGCGTCATCAAGCTCGGCCTTGGCTTGTAGCGTCTCCTCTTCGCGATAATCGTGCAGTTTGCCGAGCCGGGCCCGCATTGATTTTTGCACGCCGACGTGCCGATCGTACTCCGATTTGTACTCGATGTCTTCAAGCTCGGCGAGCACGAAACCTTGGCTGACTTCCTTGCCCTCTTCGACGTTGAGTTTCATGACGGTGCCGCCGATCTTTGGGCTGACTTGAATGAGGCGGATGGGCACGATGTAGCCCTTCGATTCGAGCGAAATCTCCGTCGCGGCCGAGTCGGCCATACCGGGGATCGTGAGGTTCGCCAGGCCGGGGCCGCGGGCATCCCCCTTGCCGAAATCAAGACCGCGCTCCGCGGCGAGCTTCTTCAGCGTGTCCTCATCGATGGGCGCAAAAACTTCCATGGCGAAAAACGCCGACACGCAGACGAGGGCGCCGCACAGCGCCCACGGCAGCCACGACAACCACGGCGAGGCGCTGGCGTCTTCCGACTCGGGGAGCCGCAGCGAACGCACGCGATCGTTGAGCGTCTCCGCAGGGGCTTGCGCGGGCGTGTTACTTCCGGATTCGTTCATGTGGCACCCTAATCTTATCGTTGCGAGGCGCGGTTTTTCGTCGCTCTTTTTTTCCGGGAACCCACAAGTATGTACCCAGCATGTCGAGGCAAAGATGCACAATTTCGCGCGTGTCGATTGATTGCGGATCGGCCGCGCGCTGCATCGCCAAACCGTGAAAGATCGCCTGCACCACGGTTGCCAACGCGCGCGGCGACACGCGCCGTTTGGCCGGCCGCTTCCTGAGATCGCGCTGGAGCGCCTTGGCGCTGCGGCGGCGCCAGTTCGCGTACAATTCCGCGAGCTTGCGGCGAAAATCGTCGCGATGGTTGATCTGCGACAGGAACGTGTACTCCAGCGTCAGAAACTCCGGATGGGCCGGCGGATCCTGCAAGACGAGGAGCAAGATTTGCCGGACAATCTCGAGCCAGTCGAGCTTATCGAACTCGGCCTCCGGGTTTTGCTTCGCCATGAGTTCCAGCATGTGATCGAAGACGGCGAGCAGGATATTTTCCTTGGCCTTGAAATAATAGGTCAACTGCCCGCGGCTCATGCCGACCTTGGCTTCGATCTCGGACAGCGACAGACGCTGAATCCCCTGCTCGGCGATGACAGCAGCGGCCGCCTTGACGATCTCGGCCCGGCGAATCTCGGCGATGGTAACGTGCCCGTTGTGCATGGATTTTCGTGTAGCGCTCGCAAGGAAGCATCGGCGGCTTGACGCAATAGACCGCTTAGTATGATTTTAGTCTGATCGGTCTAATCGTGTCAAGAGGCCGGCCTGCCCGGATCGTTGCATTCACGCAATCCGGTTGTATAAGCGAAGGCGACACCATGGAGGCAAAGCTCGCCAATATCTGCGAAGCCATCCCGTGTTATTTGGACGGGCCGGACCAGCTGGAGCATCCGCCGATGGTTGTCCCTCGCCAAGGAAATTAATCCCATAAGACGGGACCGCCGCGCGACATCAGGAAGAACGATAGCCTGACGGACATCAATCTGTCATTCTGCGCCACACCCAGTCGCTTCTTCCGTTCCCACACGCTCGTCCACTTACATGATGGGGTTGCGTCAACCATTCCTGTTTCTGCCAAATTTTTCCATCGCCCGCTTGTCATCCGACGAATGCTGGTCTATGATTGATCACGGATAGAGATATCCATCAGTTCTCCCCTCGAATCCACAATACCTTGATTGGCATCCCCCAGCGGAGATTCTGCGCATGTTGAATTTTTTCGGCTTTGGCCGGACCACGCGCATCGGCGCGCGTCGCACATCGAAAAAACGGGCAGGCGCCAGGCCACGCCTGGAAGTTGAGCGCCTGGAGGAGCGCCAGGTCATGTCGGCCGCGACACTGTGGGACATCGGCGGCGGCGTCTACGATCTGGCCCAGACCTTTCAGCTGAGCAGCAATGCCAGCGCGAAACACACCATCTATCTCGATTTCGATGGCCACACCAACGGTGACGTCTATGGCACCGGCTGGGACAACATCGTCAGCCCGGCCTGGGACTATTCCGCCAACGGGGCGTCGTTTACCACGACCGAACAGCAGATCATTCAGAAGATCTGGGCCCGCGTCGCGGAAGACTACGCGCCATTCAATGTGAACGTCACCACGCAAGATCCCGGCGTCGAAGCGCTGCGCAAGGTGGGCACGACCGACGACCGCTGGGGCATCCGCGTCGTCTTCACCGGCAACGATCAGCCGGCGCCCGGTTCCGGCGGCGTCGCGTACATCACCTCGTTCAACTTCAGCACCGACACTCCCGTCTACGTTTTCAACGTCGGCGAGAAGGGCGCCGCTGAAGCCGCCACGCACGAGGCCGGCCATTCGCTCGGCCTGGGCCACGACGGTACGGCCACTCTCGGATATTACGGCGGCCACGGTTCCGGCGTCACCTCCTGGGGGCCCATCATGGGCGCCTCCTACAATCCCAATGTCACCCAGTGGAGCAAAGGGGAATACGCCGGCGCCAACAACCTCGAAGACGATCTCACCAAGATCACCACGCAGAACGGCTTCGGCTATCGCTCCGACGATTACGGCAGCACCCAGGCCAGCGCTTTTTCGCTGCTGCCGCAAGGTTCATCGGCCGTCTCGGCGACCTATGGCATCATCGAACGCAATACGGACGCCGACTATTTCTCATTCTGGTCCAATGCGGGCACGATCGCGCTCAACGTCGACCCCACGACGCTCGGCCCGAACTTGGCCGTGCGCGCCGATCTGTATGACGCCGCCGGCACTCTGCTGACCACCGTCAATCCCGTCGGCGCGCTCAACGCGTCGGTCAGCTTCACGCTGCCAACGGCGGGCCAATACTTCCTCAAGGTCATCGGCACCGGCAAGGGAGATCCGCTCACCACCGGCTTCACGAACTATGCCAGCCTCGGCAACTATCGCATCACCGGGACGGTTCAAGCCTACACCGGCGGCAGCACGGGCAACGTCGGCCCCGTCGCCATTGCCGACAACGCCACCACCGTGGTCAACACGCCCGTCACCGTCAACGTCCTCGCCAACGACAGCGACGCCAACGGCGATGCCTTGACCATCACCAGCGTCAGCAGCTTCGTCAATGGCAGCGCGGTGATCTCCGGAAATTCCGTCGTCTTCACGCCGAATGCGGGATTCACCGGCACGGGTTCATTCACCTACAGCATCAGCGACGGGCACGGCGGCAGCGCGTCCGCCACCGCGAGCGTCACAGTCAACCCTGGCAATACGCAGAAGTCGTTCACGAACGATGCCAACGTCACCATCAGCTCAAGGGTTGCCTCGACCGTCACCTCCAGCATCAACGTGGCGGGCTTGTCCGGCACGCTTCAAGACGTCGATGTGAAGGTCAACATTCTCCACACCTACGTCAGTGACCTACGCTTGACGTTGATCGCTCCCGACGGCACGCGCATCATCCTGTTCAATCGCCACGGCGGCAGCGGCGACAACCTCGTCAACACGACCTTTGACAGCGCCGCCAGCGTCGGCATCGCCTCCTCCGCCGCACCGTTCACCGGCTCGTTCCGACCCTACGCCTCTTTGTCGGCATTGAACGGCAAGAGCCCCAACGGCCGGTGGAAACTCGAGGTGCGCGACAACTACCGTCTCGACGGCGGCTTCCTCGACAACTGGACCTTGAGCGTGCGGGTCGGCGCAGCGGGCACGGTTTCCAGGACAGAGTCCTCGGACCGCGGACCCGACCATGGCAATCGAGAAGTCACTGAAGTCGCGGTCGGCAACGCATTCCAGTCGGTCGGCACAACGGCGCTGCCCGCACGGGTGTACGAATTCGTCCAGACGAATCGGCCGGGCCTCGAAACCAACGCGCCCAAGCCGCCAGCCCCGGGCAGTGCCGCGAACACCGCTCACCTCAAGGCCATCGCGCAGTGGCTTGCCAGCAACGCCCCCCGCAACGGCGTGACTTTCGAGTTGGAGGGCGATCTGCCCGCGTGGAATTGGTAGTGCGTCGAATAAGAACGACGGCTCGCCGGCAATGCGGCGTTTTCGCCACGGTCGCTGGGCAATTGGCCCTACGATCGTGGCGCTGTCGTTTCGGAGCTTGATGAAGGGACCGTACGCGAAAAATCGCCGCGGCTGAGCGTGAACAGCAACCCCACGCTAAACGTGGCCAACGTCATGGCGAAAATCAGCAGGAAGGCGCTAATGAACCCTGCCCGGCCAAGCGGCAGCGTGGATGTGAACCACATGCCAAGAATCAGGATGGCCGAACCGAGCGCGTAACTGCACCATTCCCACATGCGCACGCGCCAGGGTATCTTCATCCTCAAAGCAGCCGACTGGACTCGATGAGACAGACCGCCGTACATCACCGAGATCAGGCAATTCAATACAGCCAGTCCCAGGCCGAGAGAAAGTTCCGTTGCATTGGCGGCGTGTCGGGGCAGCGCCAACGCCACCAAGACCAGGACGCCGACGCCCACCGACCAACTTGCCACGCGCAGCAGCCAGAGATCGATGGACGTCGATGTCAGCGAAAAATTGAGTATGCGGAACAAGCGATTCATAGGTTCATCCTCCCGGCGATTCATGTTATCATATACCGACTACGATCAGTCATGAAACTCCTGTGAACTGGCGCCGCTTGTGGTTCGCCAATACCTGGTGCTGACATGAAACTGGCCGCGCACATTCTTTTTTTCCTCGGAGCAACCGCCTTTGTTGGCGGCCTCTTTCTTCCATGGGAAGGCGTGTTACGCATTTATCGAGACGGCAGGCGTCAGGAAATAACCTACATGGCGTTTGCCGCACAGGAGGAAGCGAAGGCTGCAGCAGCCATGGGAATCGGCATCATCGTTCTTTCGTTGAGTACCGCGTGGATGAAGAGGGGCATCATGGCGGTTAGCTTGATCGAGATGCTCCTACTGATCGGATTGGTGGTGTTGATTTGTCTTCACGCAAAAGATGCCCTTGCCTATTACGTCAACGCTAACACTTACACTTCTGCGGGTATACGAGTCATGGGTCCGTACGTCGGCTTGTGTGCTTGTGCGGTAATGTTCATCAGCAGGATTTTCAAGATAGCCGGGCGAGACAAAGGACCGGCCAGCTGAGCATAGCGCTTGATTTGCCTGCCACGATGCAAGGCCCTGCAGCGGGAAATCACACCCCATATCGCTTGAGCGCATCCCGATTCAACTCGATCCCCAACCCCGGCTTCTCTGGAATCCGCAAGAACCCCTCCGCGTCCGGCTTGAACGGAACGGTGATCAGCTCATCGATGTAAGGCGTCGGCGTCAGGTACTCGACGTAACGCGCCACCGGTACCGCCGCGACCAACTGCAAGTCGGCCGCCAGACCGATCGCGGTGTTCCAGCCGTGCGGGACGTACCAGATGTTGTGCTCATACGCCATCCAGGCGATGCGGATCGCTTCGCTGATGCCGCCGCACTTGGTGCAATCGGGCTGGATGACATCGACGGCGTGTCGCTCTAGCCAGGGGCGGAACGTTTGCCGGCGCGTCAAACACTCGCCGGTCGCGATCGGCAGCGGGGCGTGGCGGCGCAGCTCGATGAAGCCCTCGATATCGTCCGGCGGCAACGCTTCTTCGAACCAGACCACGTCGTAGTTGACCAGCATCTTTGCCGTCTGCAGCGCCCACTTGTACCCGTGCGGCCAAAACTGCTCGCTGCCGCCGGCATCGACCATGAGCTCGACGTTCGGCCCAACGGTGTCGCGCGCGGTGTGAATAAGCTGCTCGTCGGTCTTGGCGTCGCGCCGGCCAAAGGGACGCCAGCCGAGCTTGATCGCCTTGAAGCCGCGACTGACCGTGGCTTGCAATTTGTCGCGCAGTTTGGCCGGCTCGTCGAAGAGGATGGAGCCGTAGGGTTTGATCTTGTCGCGATAGCAGCCGCCGAGGAGGCGCGCGACGGGCTGGTTGCAGATTTTGCCGAACAGATCCCACAGGGCGATATCGATGCCGCTGATGGCGTGTTCGACGGCCCCGCCGCGGCCTTGCCAGAAGGTGGATTGCCGCAGGCGTTCGCTGACGCGCATCGGCTCGTCGGCCCGTTCGCCGATGAGGAAGGGCCGCAGCAGCTTGACAGCGCCTTCGACGAGCGACTTCGACGTGAAGACGCTGCCGACGCCGGTGAGTCCTTCATCAGTGAGGACTTCGACGATGGTGTGGACGTCGTCTTCGGGCTTGAGTTCGTCCGCCCAGCCGCCTTCGACGGTGCCGCCGGCTAGGCCCGTGATCTTGATGTCGATGATTTTCATGGGGACAGCATACATCCAACTCCCATCAACGGAAACCTGCCTGCGTTCGCGCTGTATGCCGCCTCGGCAGTTTCATTCGTACCGCATCGGGAATGTGCCCGTAACCGAGTTGCTACGGCGCGGATTCGACGTTGAAAGTGAAAGTGGTTTTTCCGACACCGACGTCGGCGGTCAGCGTGGTCTCCTGATTGTATCTTGTGGCAAGGTAGTTTTTCGTGAGCGGTTCGCCGTACATATTTTTCGTGTCGAGAATTGGCTGATCGGCAGTGATGCGAATCAGGTGGTTGCCCTCTTTGACCCTGAGACGGAACCGGCCGTCCTTGATTCGGCCATGATCGGGGCCGTAAGACTCCGTGGGGGTCGGTACGTGCTCAAATAGGATCTCCCCGTCCGGCAAAGGCTGGGCTCCATTCAGCGTGACGGTGCCGGAAACCTCGTGCATGCGCGGACCGGAATCGCAACCGAGAAACAGGGCCAGGCTCAGGGCGAGCGTTGTTCGTTTCATGGCGAAATTCCAATCACGGCAGACTGACGACCTCGCTGCCGTCCCGGCTACCGAGACCTTGATAGACAGTGGCGTTGATCGTGTTGGAGGTAAAGCGGACCGCGCCATCGGCATAAAGACTATTGACGCCGCCGCCGTGGAAACTGCGCGCGGACTGCACCAAGTTGTCAGAGCCACTCGAACAGGGAGCCATGGGGTTGGTATTGACGCAATAACTCGAGCGGTCCGGAACGAGTGTATTGGGCGGGTACAGGGTGCTGAAAAGGACATTGCCTTCCCATGTGTTGTAATATCGGCCGCGCAAATCATCTCTCGAGGCTGAATCGTGTGTCAGGATGATCTCGCTGCCCATGAGGGTATTGGACGAGCCATCGCTGATATTGCTGAGGCAGGTCGTGGAAAGAGGATAGAAGAGTCCATTGAGGTTGAGGCCGCCGCCGGTGGTGCCGAAGGTGGTGTTGCCGGCACACAGGACATAGTTGCCGTGCGCCCCTTGTGAATTCTGAGGGCTGCCGCCGCTGGAACCTCCTCCATTGCGGTGGTAATAGGTGACGTTCTTGCCTCGGGTCGGGTCCGCGGGGCACAGGAATACTGCCTGGGAATTCCAGTTTTCTGGGATCTGGGTCGCATAAGTCACGCCCCACTGACTCCACAGTTCGTAGCTGGGAAGTAGATCCACAAACGGCAGGAGCGGCTGCATCCAGCACGAGCGGTTAAAGGGATTGGCATCCCGGCCGAGCGGATTGTATTGGCCAGGCGGGAACTTCTTGAATGCGTCGTGATAGCCGTGCAACCCCATCCCCAATTGCCTCAAGTTGTTTTGACACTGAGTTCGCGCCACCGCATCGCGCACTTTCTGCACGGCCGGCACCAGAATCGCGATCAAGATGGCGATGATGGCGATGACCACCAGAATCTCGATCAGTGTGAAAGCGGATCGCATCCTCGAAGGAGGAAGACACATGATTGGACTCCGCGCGCAGATGGAAAAATGACACCCTGCAGTCTAGCGGAGCCGCGGCGAAAAGTAAAAACAATAATTCCCAACCAAGAAAATTGTGTCGAACCTTCGTCGGTGGCAATCACCGGGAACTGGCGATTTTATTGTGGCGTTTTGATAGCGTTGCGAGTTTAATCATCTGAAACGAATCGCCACACATGCACGGGATGAACGCCATGAAAACGACTCTTCTCACCACAACCGCGCTTCTTCTCCTCGGCGCCCCGCTTCTTGGCGGCGGCGATCCGCCCAAGGGCTTCGACGCGCTCTTCAACGGCAAAGATCTCACGGGCTGGAAATCGACCGGCAATCTGAAAGTCTGGGGCGCCGAAAACGGCGCCATTTTCTGCGACAAGGGCGGCGGCGGTTGGCTCATGACCGAGAAACAGTACGGCGACTACGAGCTCCGCCTCGAATACAAAATGCCCAAAGGAGGCAACAGCGGCGTCGGCATCCGCTCGCCCCTTCAAGGCGATCCCGCCTATCAAGGCATGGAAATCCAGCTCATCGACGACGAAGGCTGGCCGGGCAAACTGGCAAACTGGCAAAACACCGGCGCCATCTATAACGTCGTGCCGCCCAAGAAAATCAACAATCGGCCCGTCGGCGAATGGAACAAGATGACTGTCATCGCCAAGGGCCGGCAAATTACCATCATCAACAACGGCGAAACGCTCGTCGACGCCAATCTCGCCGACTACGAGAAAGAACACGCCAAGAAGCATCCCGGCATCCTGCGCAAGGACGGCCACATCGGTTTTCAGAGCTACAACAAACGCGTCGAATTTCGCAACATCGTCTTGAAAGCGCTATGATCCACGCCGCTGGCGGTCTAGCGCTCACGCGACGCCGCCGGCGGCAAATACGGGGGACTCTCATGAATCGCATCCTCATCACGACACTGTTCGTCGCGCTCGGCGCGTTACCCCTCGTCGCCCAGGACAAGGACAAACGCCTGACGACGCCGCCGAAGCACTACAACCTCAAGTATTTTCCGTGGGACCCGCCCGCGACCAAAGACGCCTGGGAGGCACGCAAATCTGTCCTCAAGGAGCAACTCCTCGTCTCGCAAGGCATGTGGCCCTTGCCGGAGAAAGTCGCGATGAATGCCGTCATCCACGGCAAGATCGACCGCGACGACTACACCGTCGAAAAGGTCTTCTTCGTCAGCCATCCCGGCCATTACGTCACAGGCAATCTGTATCGGCCGAAGGGCAAGACGGGCAAACGCCCCGCCGTGCTCTACACGCACGGACATTGGTCGAACGCTCGGCTCTCAACCGCCAATACCTGGAAAAAGGACAAGGAGACCGGCGCCGAGGCAACCGAGGAAAGCTCGAAGTTCTTCCATCAAGCCGGCTGTGCCATGCTCGCCCGACTCGGCTGCGTCGTGTTCCATCTCGACATGGTCGGCAACTCCGACAGCATGCAGATCACGCATCGCGACGGCTTCAAGGACGTCGACGCCCAGCTTCGTCTGCAAACGTTCATGAACCTGCAAACCTGGAACTGCGTGCGCTCGGTCGATTTCCTTCTGACCATCCCCGAAGTCGATCCCACGCGCATCGGCGTCACCGGCGCGTCGGGCGGCGGCACGCAGTCGTTCGTCCTCGCCGCCGTCGATGATCGTGTTGCCGCGTCGTTCCCGGCCGTCATGGTGTCCACGAGCATGCAAGGCGGCTGCATCTGCGAGAATACTTCCTATCTGCGCGTAGGCACCGCCAACATCGAACTGTCCGCCCTGATCGCGCCGCGTCCCCTGGGCATGACCGGCGCCAACGACTGGACCGTCGAGATCGAGAAGAAGGGATTGCCCGAGCTCAAGCAGATCTACAAGATGTATGGCGCCGAGGACAAGGTGATGGCGAAGCACCTCAGCTTCCCGCACAACTACAATCAGCCGAGCCGCGAGGTGATGTACGACTTCTTCAACAAGCATCTTAACTTCGGCGTGACGGGCGCGATCAAGGAGAAGCCGTTCGCGCCGGTCGATCCGAAGCTGCTGTCGGTTTATGATGACAAGCACCCGCTGCCGGCCGACGCCGCCAATGCGGTCGCGCTCAAACGGACTTTGACGGAAGCGCAGGAGAAGCAGTTGCTGGCCGCGACGCCGAAGGACGCGGCCAGCCTGGCCGCCTTTCAGAAGATGGAGCACGCGGCGTTGCGGGCGATGATGACTGATCAACTTCCCGCGGCGAGCGATATCGATTTCGTGGAACCCGGCGAAAAGGTCGTCAAGGCCGGCCTCAATACGCGGTCGATGACGATCAGTCGCAAGGGGCAAGGCGAGCACGTCAAGATCCTGATCGTCAGCGGCAAGAATTTCGACGGCCGCGGCGTGATTTGGGTGCATCCGGAAGGCATCACGAGCCTGTGGAAAAATGAAAAGCTCGTGCCGGCGGCGCAAGCGATCATCGACAAAGGAGCCGGGATTCTCGCGGTCGATCTCTTCCGCACCGGACCCACCGGCAAGGAGGAACGGCCGACGACGAACATGACTGTCAGCAAGCTCGCCTATGCCGGCTACTTCTACGGGTACAACCGCGCCCTGGTCGCCGAGCGTGTCCACGACATCCTGACGACGGTTGCGCTCGTGAAATCGTATGAGAAAACGAAGACGATCCATCTCGTCGGCTTCGAGAAAGCCGGCCCGTGGGTCGTGCTGGCGCGCGGCCTGTGCGGCGATGTCGTGTCACGGACGGCGGCGGATGTCAACGGCTTCCGCTTCGAGCAGGTCAAGGACTTCGACGACGAGATGATGCTCCCCGGCGCCCTCAAGTACGGCGGACTCCTGACGCTGGCGAGTACGATCGCACCCAACGAGCTCTACCTGCACAACGCCAAGGGCGCGGGCCTGGCGACGCAGCTGACAGCCGCGTATCAAGCCGCGGGCAAGGCGGATCGCTTGCAGCGCAGCGACGCGAAATCGGATGCCGTCGCCGTCGTCAATTGGCTGTTGCGCTGAAGTCCCTACCGTTTAGCCCCGCCTCGCAGAGGCGGGCGGGCGCATATGTCCGGTGCCCCCCCGCCTCTGCGAGGCGGGGCTAAACATTGAAGACACTCCCTGTGTCCACACAATGGCAAGGGGGACGTCAGCGAGGCCGCCAAGCTCTTGGGGCTGCATCGGCCAAACCTTTATCACAAAATGAAGTTGTTGGGTATGGAAGCGAAGATGTAACTGGGCTAGCGACAGCTATCCATTCGTCGGCGGATTCTTCCTTCTGATCGGCGGCGTTATGGCGGGACGCGATAGCGCGGCACTCGGCAGGATCACACCTTCCTGTTTCGTGCCGGGGGTTACCTGTGAGGTCGCCTGCATCGCCTGGCTGAGGGGCCGCTGGCATGAATTCAACACGGACGCCGGCATCTCCTCCAGGGTCGGCGGCACGATCGGGTCAGTGAACGGCTCCAGCGCCTGCGCCAGCTCGATCGGCGTCGGATAGCGCCGCCCCGGTTCCTTGGCGACGATCTTCTCGAAGACGCGCACCAGTTCCTCGGGCACGTCGGGCCGCAGCGTGCGCAGCGACTTCGGATGCCGTACCTGATGCCAGATGATCTTCTGGGCGTTGGTTCCTTCTTGAAACGGGCTCTTGCCGGTCAACAAATAATACATCGCACCGCCGAGGCTGTAGATGTCGGCGCGGATATCGACCCGGCTATCGACGATCTGCTCCGGCGCGATGTAATCGCCGGTGCCGATGATGTAGCCGACCTCGTATTCCTTGATAAACGCTGGCGAGTCCTCGTGGAAGAAACGCGCCAGACCCATGTCGAGCAGCTTGACGACGCCTTGCCGATCGACGAGCAGATTGCCCGGCTTGATGTCGCGATGGACCAGCCCGGCCTCGTGGGCGTGCTGCAAGCCCAGGGCGGCCTGGCGAATGTAATTGGCGGCGCGCTGCGGCGCGAGCGTGCCGTTGCGGCGCACGAAGTCGTGCAGGTTGCAGCCGTCGACGAATTCGAGCACCAGGAAGTGCAGCTTGTCGTCGTTATCGATATCATGGGCGCGGACGATGTTGGGATGGTCGAGCCGGGCGACAGCGCGGGCTTCACGATAGAAACGCGCGAGGGACGCCGGGTCCTCGGCTTGCTGCACGGGCAGGATCTTCAGGGCGACCTTGCGGCCCATCAAGACATGCTCGCACAGATAGACCGCGCCCATGCCGCCGGCGCCGAGCCGTTCGAGCAGACGATATTTGTCGTTGATGAGAAAGCCACGCCAGCGCCCGGCGACGAGCTTCTCGGCCTGAAAGTGCGTGAGCAAACCTTGCTGGATGAGAACGTCGGCAAGCTCCTTGGGCGATTGCGGCGTGACACCGTCGCGCGCCCATGTGGGACGGGAGGCGTCTACGGTCGCGCGTTCGAGCAGACCGCTCTTGAAGCCGAGTTCAAGGAAGCCATCGATGGTGGTCGGTGCCGGCATAGACGCACTACGCACGCGGTTTCGGGAAGACTGGGAGAAGCGAATGATTCCTCGCCATCATCCGCTATTCTTGACGGAAATTCAAGGGGTTAGCGCGTAAAATGTCATACCGCAATTGAAACGTCCTCATTTTGGCTTCATTAGAAATGTCCGATTACATTTCCCTGTGCCTTCTTTTTGAAGCCTTTGCGCCAAGGGTGATTCGTGGCTGGGCACCAAAGCCCTTTTTTGGTTTTCTCGTCCTCGCCAACAGCGAGGATAGGCCGGAGACGCCGCGCGGCTCTTGCGCGTCATAGAGATTATTCCCGATCGGCGTCAAGGACGGATTGTTGCGGCCGTGGCGGTCGTTTGGTTCAGAGACGATCTTGAATTCATGCTTACATGGCCTCCTGGACGCAGGATGTTGCTTTCCAGCGCATATTTGATTGTGTCGGAAGAGCAACCCAAACGGAGTCTCTTCCCCAGGAGGCTGATCCATGTTTCGCCATTGCCTGGTTGTCCTTGCAGCGGTACTGGCCACCGCTGCTGGCGATGGCATCATGCAGGCACAGCCGAAAGACTCGCCCAAGTCCTACGTCAATTCCCTGGGCATGAAATTCGTCTTGATACCCCCAGGCGAATTCATGATGGGTAGTCCGAGGGAGGAGTTACTGCGAAACAGCGACGAAACGCTGCACAAGGTGACGCTGACCAAGGCGTTCTACATGGGGATTTACCCCGTGACCCAAGAAGTATGGCAAGAGGTGATGGGCAAGAATCCGAGCCGTTTCCAGGGCGAAAAGAACCTCCCGGTCGAAACCATTTCCTGGAATGATTGCCAGGTGTTCATCAAGAAATTACGCGAGAGGGATAAGAAACCCTACCGGCTCCCCACCGAGGCGGAATGGGAATATGCCTGCCGCGCCGGTACGACGACGCCATTCCACTTTGGGGCGCCGATCTCCACGGATCTGGCGAATTACAACGGCAACTTCATGAGCCAGCTGGCCAAGAAAGGAAAACCTCGCAGTAAAACCACACCGGTGAACACGTTTCCTGCCAACGCCTGGGGCCTACATGACATGCACGGCAACGTCTGGCAATGGTGCTGGGACCACTATGCGGATTATCCGCAAGGGAACGTCGTCGATCCCCAGGGACCGCGGAAAACGGGCGTCCACCTGGCGGGCGCTGCCCTGGGCAACGTCCCCGACATTCGCGTGTTGCGCGGCGGCTCCTGGAGCAACTCCCTCGACTACTGCCGCGCTGCCTATCGCCACTGGCTCTCGCCCGATCACCGTTACATCTTTATCGGCGCGCGTATTTGCTTCACCGCGGATTGAGCCGCGCCAAACGGCAAAGACGATGCTAACGAATGGTCATCTGTTTGCCATTGTCGCGTGAATTCAGTGCCAGGATGAACGGCACCGCCTTCTCGACCCACTTCGCCGGCGACGGATGCCGACTCGCCGCCCCGCCGAAACAGCTGCGGAGCATGTCCGTGTCGATGATGCCAGGGTTCAGCGGAATCGCCCCCATGCCGCGCGGCAATTCTTCCGCTAGCGCCAGGGTCAGGCCTTCGATGGCCCATTTGCTCGCGCAGTAAGGCGCCACATCCGCCGCTACGGAACGCCCCCAGGTCGAGCTGAAATTGATGATGAGTCCCGATTTCCGCGCGATCATCGCCGGCACAAAATGGCGGATCACGTTGGCGACTCCCTTCACGTTCACGTCGAACAGCCGGTCGAATTCATCGGCCGGCACTTGCCAGAGCGGCGCGTTCTGATTGATGATGCCCGCGTTGTTGATGAGAAGGTCGGGCACGCCATGACTCGACAGCAGCCGGGCCGCCCACGGCTCGACTTGACTTTCGAGCGCGACATCGAGCGCCGCGAAATCATGCGGGGGTCGAAAACGCACGCGCAGCGTTTCAACCACGTCGCGCGAGCGCCCGCAGCCGAGCACCGTATGACCAAGTTCGATGAACTTTTCCGTCATCGCCATGCCAAGACCACGGGTAACGCCCGTCAACACGATGACCCTGGGATGATTCCGCGCCACATTGACCTGCCTTTAGCGTCTGGTGGGAAAACTGAATCGCGCTGGCGGCAAAAAGTCGCTGCGTCCGTGATTTTCCGAAGAGGCGAGACCATCCCTTGTCCGCGTCAGGGTTTTTGTATAAAAAAACAGGCTTTTTGGCGCGGAACCGGGACTAATCCGTAACCCGATGAATTCCGTAACATGTTTTAATATTTAATCTTGCAACGATTTTTCAAATCGGGAACAGAATCATCGACGCTCGGCTGGAAGGGCCTGAAACGCGGACGTGCACCGCGCCACGATTTCTCGTCGCTCGCTTGCGGTTTCGCGCGGGACTTGCCCGCGTCAGTGCGGGTTACGTACGCCCATTTTTCGCTGGCGGATCACATCAACGCAATGGTACGATTACCGCTCGTGTCGCTCAAACTATGCCAAGGAGGATCGGCCATGATTTCGCATCGAGTCGCGTGGTTCGCGCTCCTCATCGCGTTGGCGTGCTTCCTCATGCCCGAGCAATCGCTTCACGCCGCCAAGAAAGTCGCTTCGCCGAGACGATACACATTCGCCATTGATGAGAAGGCGCCATTGAAGGACCTGCTGCCGACGCCGCCGAAAACGCCGCGACCGGCGCCCGTTCTCAACGAGGATTTGACGTTGGTCCCCGAATTGATGTTTGGGGAGCCGATGTCCAAGGACGAGAAGGACACCGAAAAAGCGATGGCCCACGTCATCGCCAAGATCAATCATCTCAACAGGAAGAATCCCGACGGCTTCATCGAAACCCTTCTGGCCCATCGCGCCGACCTGCGCGGACTGCCGTTTCGCATGGGCAAGGATTGTCGCTCCGATGACAAGCATGCCCGGCTCTTCGGGGAAGTCGTCAACGAGACGCAACACGCGCTCGCTCAGATTCACGAGGAGCAAAGAGTCACCGGACTGGTGGCGGAGCAAGAAAAGGGCACGTCCAAAATCGAGAGCGTGCCCGACGAAGCGGCGTGGGCGAAGACTTTCTGGAAGCGCCTCGACATCGCATTGGTTCGCTCCAAGTTCGACGTCGATTCCTTCCTAAACAAGGCCGCTCAGCCTGAAATCGATCGCGCCACCGTGGCCGCGATGATGCAAATGCACGGCCCGCGCGGCGAGCCCTATCGCATCAACATGATTCCTTTCCTGGCCAAGATCAAGCACGCCGACGCGGCGCGTGCGCTCGCGCAACTTGCTCTCTTCTCTCCCGAAGACGCCGTGCGCGCCGCGGCGATCGACGCGCTCAAGCCGCGCCCCGCCAAGGATTACTCCGACGTTCTGCTACAGGGGTTCCGTTATCCGCTCCCGGCGCTCTCCCAGCGCGCAGCCGACGCTCTCGTGAAGACGCAGAACAAGGACGTGCTCGTGGATCTCGTCAATGTGTTGGAGCAACCCGATCCGCGCGCCCCCGCAAAACAGTCGATCGACGGCAAGGAGTCCGTTGCGGTGCGCGAACTGGTTCGCGTCAATCATCATCGCAACTGCCTGCTCTGCCACGCCCCGGCCAACGTGGGTGGCGTATCTCGACACGTCCTGACCGTTGGCGTGCCGCTGCCCGACGAAGCGCTTCAGTCTGCGGGAGGTTACGGCGGAAACTCGCCGGATATTTTCGTGCGTACCGACGTCACTTACTTACGCCAAGATTTCTCGATGATGATGAAGGTCGAAAACGCCAAACCCTGGCCCGAAATGCAGCGTTTTGATTTCTTCGTGCGGACGCGTGAACTTTCCGCCGAGGAAGCCACCGTGATCGAGAAAGCACTCGCGGGCACGTCGCCTCCGAGCCATGCCGCGGCACATTACGCCCTGCGCAAGTTGACAGGTCGCGCGCCTCAAGAATTCTCCGCCCAGGCTTGGCGTATGTTGCTCAACTTGTCCAAATGACTCCGGTTGAATCGCGAAGGTCATCGCAATTCGACAAAATAAAAAAAATTCGCCGCTAGCTCTTGCCCCGAAAGCGAACTGACGATATAAACTAATGTACACTTAACATAAGAACACTCCCTATACCCAGACTGAGGAGGGACGAACGATGGCCGCAGAACAAGATCGTGAATTGAAAAACGCCCTGCAACAAATCGAAAAGCAGTTCGGCAAAGGTTCCATCATGCAGCTCGGCGCCGACAGCGCCGCCGACGTGCAGGGCATCAGCACCGGGGCCTTGAGCCTGGACATCGCCCTGGGCGGCAAGGGGTTGCCGCGCGGCCGCATCATCGAAATATACGGCCCCGAGGCCAGTGGCAAAACCACCGTCGCCCTCAGCGCCATCGCCAACGCCCAGCGCAACGGCGGCGTGGCGGCGTTCATCGACGCGGAACACGCTCTCGACCCCACCTGGGCCAAACGCGTCGGCGTCGATCTCGAAAGCCTGCTCGTAAGCCAGCCTTCCCACGGCGAAGAGGCGCTCAAGATCGCCGAGATGCTTGTCAAGTCGAACGCCGTCGATCTCATCGTCATCGACTCCGTCGCCGCCCTCGTGCCGCGTTCCGAGGTCGAAGGCGAGATCGGCGACACGCACGTTGGCCTGCAAGCACGACTCATGAGCCAGGCCATGCGCATCTTGACGCCGACCATTTCCAAGAGCAAAACCTGCATGATCTTCATCAACCAGATTCGCCAGAAGATCGGCGTCATGTTCGGCAATCCCGAAACGACGACGGGCGGCAATGCACTCAAGTTCTACGCTTCGCTACGACTGGATGTGCGAAGAATCGATAAGATCACCGAAAAAGGCGCCGATGAACAGACGATTGTCGGTAACCGCACACGCGTCAAAGTCGTGAAGAATAAAATCGCCCCTCCCTTCAGACAAGCCGAATTCGACATCCTGTACGGACAGGGAATCTCCAAAGAAGGAGACATTCTCGACCTTGGCGTGAAGTACGGCATCATCGAGAAATCAGGTGCGTACTTCAGACACGGAGAAGAAACGATCGGACAGGGAAGGGAAATGGCTCGTCAGTATCTGAAAGAGCACGGAAAGCTCTCTGAAAAGCTTGAAAAAGAAATCAGAGATGCATACATGAAGGCGAGTGCGATATAGCAACGAAACAGTTGGAGGGACGCGCAATGTGCGCGTCTCTGCCAATGCTGCAGATACTTATTCATCATCCTCAGCGAAAAGAGGTTCTATCGGTTCAGCATCCGGATCAACCGGCGCGGGAGGGAATCTCCTTGTCAAAGCCCCCGGCGGCAATCCTCTGTGCATCAGTACGGAAAAAGGTGCATGAGTCGAAGGACCCTTTGGCTTCTCTGGAACCCCGTTTTTTGTTGTGTATTCAATACGAATCCTCACCTTCGCACCTGCATTGAAGTGAAGTGGAATTGCACCTCGATGAACGGAAAACTCTTCTCCAAGATCATAAACTCCCTCGACCCCCCAATCGTCGAGTCGAACCTTAATGTGAAATGGGTCATGAGGATAAGGATCTTCAACGATGATCGCTTCTCGAAAAACAGTGTGCTGCTGATAGAGGATTTCCCCCTCGACTTTCTGCTCCTGAGCACGTCTCATACTTGGACGCTCTGCAGGAACCGGAGAAAAAGCCCGAGGAGTCACTGCAGGTTGCTGTGACATCGTTGTTGCAATCGCAGCAAAACGAAGCCAATCCTGTACATGACGAAGAAAATCAGTGCGGGGCGGCGGGGCAAATGCAGCTTGGTTTAATGACATCTCCAGCCGAGGAGGACCGCGTTTAGAGATACTCAAGCACTATTGGAATACCACACCATTGAATGCAAAAGCAAACAACTTCGCCTACAATAATCTTCCGCTACACTTCCCCCCTATGGGTTCAGCATTTCTCGACGTACAGCCAAGCAGCCTCGAAGCGGAGCAGACCGTGCTCGGAGCCCTGCTCATCGACCCTGAGGCGATCATCAAGGTATCCGACCTCTTAAGTCCGGAGGACTTCTACGATCCGACGTACAAGATGATCTACGCCGCCATCGTCTCGCTATACCAGTCTCACCAGCCCATCGACATCGTTACGGTGAGCGCCGCCCTCGCAGACAACAAGAAACTGCAGGAAGTGGGGGGAAGCGCACTGCTTGCGGAGCTCGCTTCGAAAGTCCCGACCTCCGCGCACGTCTACAAGTAC
>SXGS01510684.1_pt1 | contig 29688 bp, 18 predicted proteins | sample 3174681 | NCBI WGS metagenome assembly SXGS01 (sample SAMN11356861, study PRJNA531348) | freshwater metagenome | isolation source: freshwater sample F1-80 | place: China: Fuxian Lake, Yuxi | collected 2017-12-25 | reverse complement strand
GACGATGCGATCGTCGTCGTGGAGGCGGTCGAGCATCATATCGAGAGAGGGCTCTCGTCACGCGAGGCCACGCTGCTCGCGATGCAGCAGGTCTCGGGCCCGGTGATCGCGACCGCCCTGATCATGGCGGCGGTCTTCGTGCCGACGGCCTTCATCCCCGGCATCACGGGCCAGCTCTACCAGCAGTTTGCCGTCACGATCGCTGTCTCGGTGGCGTTCTCGGCCTTCAATGCCTTGACGCTGAGCCCGGCCCTCGCGTCCATGCTGTTGCGGCCGCGCGTGCCCGCCCGGGGTGCCCTGGGCACATTCTTCCGCGGCTTCGAGAGTGGCTTCACGCGAGTGCGCGATCGCTACGTGCAGGTCTGTCACTGGCTGATCGTGCGCTGGCGGCCGACGATGCTCGCGCTTGCGGGCTCGGTGGTGCTGATCGCGATTCTGGGCGCGCGGATTCCCGGCGGCTTCCTGCCGGAGGAGGATCAGGGATACTTCTATCTCAATGTCCAGCTCCCCGATTCGGCGTCGCTCCAGCGTGCCGATGCCGCCGCGCACGAGATCGAGGGGATTCTGGCGCGTACGCCTGGGGTGCAGTCCTACAACACCGTCGTCGGCTTCAGCCTGCTCAGTCAGGTCAACACGACGTACAACGCGTTCTTCTTCGTGACGCTGAAACCGTGGGCCGAACGCGATCCACTCGGGCTCACGGCCGCCGCGATCCAGCGGCGGGTCAACCTCGAACTCCTCGAACTGCCCGAGGCGCAGGCGTTCGCTTTCTCGCCGCCGGCGATTCCCGGTGTCGGTACGGCGGGGGGCATCACCTTCCTGCTCGAGGATCGGGCGGGCAAGGGTTACGATTTCCTCGCCGAGAACACCGGGGTCTTCATGACGGCACTGCGCGCCCGGCCCGAGTTCTCGACGGTGATGACGACGATGCTCGCCGGCGTCCCGCAGCTCTTCGCCGATGTCGATCGCGAGAAGGCGCTCAAACTCGGCGTCTCGCTCGCGGATCTCTACAAGGCCCTCCAATCGTATCTCGGCGGCGCGTTCATCAACTACTTCAACCAATTTGGCCGGGTCTGGCAGGTCTATTTGCAGGCCGAAGGCGACTATCGGCGCGACACCCGGCGGATGGGCGAGTTCTTCGTCCGCAACTCGACCGGCGAGATGGTTCCGCTGACCACGTTGGTCGAGATGAAGTCGAAGTTCGGGCCGGAGTTCACCATGCGCTTCAACGGCTACAGTGCCGCGCAGATCAACGGTGTGCTCGCGCCGGGATACAGCACGGCTCAGGGCATGGTGGCGCTCCAGGAGGTCTTCGCCGAGACGATGCCCTCCGAGATGGGCTACGATTACTCGGGTATTTCGTACGAGGAGCAGAAGGCGGCCCAGGGCGTCTCGCCGACCGTGATCTTCGGCCTCTCGCTGTTGATCGTCCTGCTGATCCTGGCCGCCCAGTACGAGAGCTGGACGCTGCCCTTCAGTGTGTTGCTCGGTGTGCCAGTCGCCGTGGTCGGCGCGCTTCTCGGGCTCCTGGTGCGGCGCTACGTCAATGATGTCTATGCTCAGATCGGCCTGGTGATGCTGATCGGCCTCACCGCGAAGACCGCGATTCTGATCGTCGAGTTTGCCAAGCTCGAGCTCGAGTCGGGCAAGGACCTGATCCAGGCCGCGCTCTCCGGGGCGGAACTCCGCCTGCGACCGATTCTGATGACCGCCTTTGCCTTCATCCTGGGGACCTTGCCGCTGGCCACGGCGGAGGGGGCGGGCGCGATTGCGCGTCGGACCCTCGGCACGACGGTCATCGGTGGGATGCTGGGCGCGACGCTCATCGCGGTGCTTCTGATCCCGGTGTCGTTCTACGTGGTCGAGCGTTTTGGTGGCGGTGCGAAGGGTCATGGCGAGGACCCGGCCGGCGGCGCGGCGACGACTCCGCCCGCAGACGAGCACGATGGTGGGCGGGAATGAGTTCGCGAGTGGCGAGGCGTTTCCATGGGGCCCTGCGAGCCGGGATCTCCGTTGCGGCTGTGGCCACGCTCACGGGCTGCCCGGTCGGTCCGAACTTCGTGCAGCCGGAGCTGAACGAGCTGCCCGCGAGCTACCACGGCGAGCGCGCGCGTTCCGAGGCGGCGTCGTTCGCGGACCTTCCGTGGTGGGAGGTTTTCCGCGACCCGGCGTTGCAGCGTCTCGCCGGCGAGGCGATCGAGGCCAACTACGACCTGCGCATGGCCACCGAGCGCGTGGTGCAGGCGCGCAATTTCGTCATCGTCGCGCGCAGTCCGCTGCTGCCGCAGCTCAACTACGACGGACTCGCTTCCCGTCAGCGCTCGACCATCACCAACGCGGGGGACACCGGAACCTTCAATTTCTTCCGCGGCACCTTCGAACTCGCCTGGGAGGTCGATGTGTGGGGCCGTATCCGGCGCGCCACGGAAGCGGCCGAGGCCCAACTCCTGGCCCAGGAGGAGGTGCAGCGCGGCGTATTATTGACTCTGGTCGCCGACCTTGCCCAGGCCTACTTCGATCTGCTGGCGCTCGATGCGCAGCTTGTGATCGCGCGGCAGACCGCCGCGAGCTTCGGAGAGACGCTCGAACTCTTCACCAACCGCTACTTCGGTGGAGTCGGCTCGAAGCTCGAGACGGCGCGTGCGGCAGGCGCGCTCGAGAGTGTGCAGGCCATCATTCCGGAGCTGCGGGCGGCGATCGCGGCGCGCGAGAATCAGATCTCGGTCCTGCTCGGTCGCCCCCCCGGCGCCATCACTCGCGGGGCTCCGCTCGATGCGCAGCGGGTGACACCGGAGATTCCCGCGGGACTGCCTTCTGCGCTGCTGCGGCGGCGCCCCGACATCCTCCAGGCCGAGGCCAGTGTGCGCGCGGCGAACGCCGAGGTCGGGGTGGCGATCGCAAACTTCTTCCCGCGCCTCGGGCTGAGCGCGGCTTATGGCGCGGCTTCGCCGGAGATTGGCGACATCGTCAAGAGCTCGGGTGGACTGTGGGCCATGGCGAGCACGCTTGCCGGTCCTCTCTTTCGCGGCGGGCAGCTCTACGGTGAGCTGAAGGAGCAGCAGGCGATCCACGCCGAGACTGTGCTGGCCTGGGAGCGGGCGGTCGTGCGGGCGCTGGCGGAGGTTGCCACCGCGCTCGAGAGGCGGCGCATGTTGGTGCTCGAGCGCGTGGCGCGCGAGCGTGAGGTCGCGGCGTATCGGCAATCGGTCGAGCTGGCTCTTGACCGCTACAACGCCGGCCTCTCCAACTACTACGAGGTCCTCGAGGCGCAGCAGCTTCTCTTCCCGGCCGAGAATCAGCTCGTCGAGGCCCGACTGGGGGAGCTTGCGACCGTCGCCGAGCTCTACCGCGCGCTCGGCGGTGGCTGGAATCTCGCCCCGGAAGCATGGCTGCCGGGAACGAGTTCCGCCGGGGTTGAGGACGCAGCGGGCGCGGACGTGACGCCTGCGGGCCTCGAAGGCAAGCCACCTCTGCGGTCTACCGGGCGGGTACACGAGCGGGGGGTCGGCAAGAGTCGAGCGCCGCGACAATCATGAAGATTGTACCGTTGGCCACGCCCGCTGCTCCTGCGGCGATCGGACCTTACGCCCAGGGGGTGAGCTGCGGCGAGTTGGTGTTCTGCTCGGGGCAGATCGGACTCGATCCGACGACGGGAGAGCTGATCGCTGGCGGTATCGAGGCCGAGACGCGCCGCGCGCTGGCCAATCTGGCCGCGGTGCTGGACTGCGCGGATGCCTCCTTTGCGTCTTTGCTGCGCGTCTCGATCTACCTCGTCGATCTCGGCGATTTTACCCGTGTCAATGCCATCTATGCCGAGGCGCTCGGCGAAGCACGCCCGGCGCGCAGCACCATCGGCGTCGCGGCCCTGCCACGCGGCGCCCGCATCGAGATCGACGCCATCGCCACCCGTCCCGCCCCCGCTTGACCGCGTCAACAGCGGCGGCCCGGGTGCGCGGGCCTCCCACCCCCATCTCAAAGCAGGGGCGGGCAGCTCCCGAACGGACCTCCATGGGTTCGCTCCGAACCCGCCCCTGACGAGGCAAGTCCCCGACGATCGCCAGCAGGTAGCCCCGGCCGCGCAGCGAGCCGGGGCGACATGGAACCTCTCCCCGTCCCAGGCAAGGGCGACGGCCCCAACCGCCGGCGGTGCCCGGATCCTTTACAGGCACGGGAGCGCTCGTTAGGGGAAGGCTCCCTCTGGAGGATCTCATGGCGCGTTCGTGTTCAGTTTGCGGCAAGGACCGCTCGGTTGGCAACAATGTGAGTCACGCCAACAACAAGACCAAGCGCGTGTGGCGGCCGAACCTCCAGAACGTGCGGACCACCCTCGGTGGCACCGTGCGGCGAGTCCTGGTCTGTACCCGCTGCCTGCGCTCCGGCCGGGTGGCCAAGGTCACGGGCGCGCGGCCGGCTTCGCTCGTCGCGAGCTGAGCCCGCCTACGAGGCACGCCCCCGCGCGGGTCGGTGCCCCGCGGCGCGTTCGATCAAGCGCGTCGTCGACTGCCCGGCGATCAGCTCGACCCGCACCACACGACCGCCGCGTGCCTTGACCTCGGCCGCCCCGACGATCGCGTCGGCGCTCCAGTCCGCACCCTTGGCCAGCACGTCGGGAGCCAGCGCGACGATCAGCCCGAGCGGCGTGTCGTCTGCGAACACCACCACCGCATCGACGCTCGCCAGGCCGGCCAGCACCTCGGCCCGTGCCGCTTCGTGCTGTACCGGGCGCCCGCGGCCCTTGAGCCGTCGCACCGAGCTGTCGGAATTGAGGCCGACCACCAACAGATCGCCGAGACTGCGCGCCGCAGCGAGGTAGCGCACATGCCCGGGGTGGAGCAGATCGAAGCACCCGTTGGTGAACACCACGCGCTGGCCCGCGGCGCGTGCCCGGCGACATAGAGACTGGGTGGCCCGCAAGCTGCGAACCTTGCGCACATGAGCGGTAGCGGCGCGCTGCAACGAAGCCATCGCCCCGACCCCTAGCACGATCGGGCACCCGGCCTCGATGCGAGCGGTGATGCCTGTAGGGAGCACATGATCCGTCCACTCCCGAGAGCAAGTGAAGAGACCGTTTGGGCAGCCCTAGGCGTAGGGTTCGATCCCATGGGATTTGGATTCCGCCTGCAGCCGTTGAGCGGCCGTTACCATGGCGGGTCGGGGCGGCGGGCGAGGGAGAGAGTCTGCCCTCTCCCCCGCGATGACGTAACCGAGCTACTGGCAAAGCAGCGTCGAGGCTGAGCCGTTGAAGGCACAGATTCCGCTCGGTGGTGTCCAGGTCGCCAGGCCGCAGCGACCGGCCAGCGCCGACGGGTCGAGCCGAACCTCGGCTTGCAACGGCAGGTCGGCCGCCGTCACCGCCAGCGACAGGTCCTTGCCCGTGAGGTCGAAGCCGCCCTCTCCGCTGGCGTCGTCCCATTCGAGCTTGACCTTGTCGATACCAGCGATTCCAGTCTTGCTCTTCCACTGCGCCTTGCCGCCACGTGGACTCGTCTGCCAGCCCTGGCCGGTCTCGCGCGAGTACGCACCCGCCGGCAGGGTCACCTGGTAGAGCGGCGTCTCGGACGCCGACAGAATCACGAGTTCGAAGCCACTGGTTGCCGGCTCGAGGCCGCCCGCAATCGGGCCGCCGAGATCGAACTCGCCCTTGATCTTGAGTCCCTGCGTGCCGGCGGGATTGTCCATCCGGGTGGCAATGATCCGGGCCGTGGCCTCGCCCGCGCAGCTCAGGTCGGCGAGGGCGTAGGCCGAGAAGTGGCTGACCTCGAAGCAGTAGACGTTGGCCACGACCGAGCAGCAGGCCGCCAGCGTCGGATCGTTGAGCGTGCCCGGCACCGTCGCCGGCAGGCCGTTGGGGCCGAGAGCGCCGCAGCTAGCCTGCAGCCCGCAGCGCGGTCCCAGCACCACTTCGGTCCCGGTCGTCTCGTCGCGCAGCGTCGGCCGGATATTGACCTCCTCGACCACGAAGTCGAGGTTGTCGACCCGGCCGGGGCGGTTGTCGGCATCCTGCCACGCCATGCAGACCAGCAGCGGCGGGTCGAAGATCGCACCCGCCGGCTCCATGAGCGCCCCGGTCACGAAGTTCCCCGTCCCCGTGTTGAGGATGTGATCGCTGCCGCCCTTGGTCATCGGCGTGACCGAGATCGAGGTCGGTTCATCGACCGCACCCGCAGGAATCTCGATCGTCACGGTGGTGCCGGTGGTGGGGTCGGGCGGAGTCTGGAAGCTCACGGCACCGGCCGCGCCGCACGCGGCACCGTCGGCATCCACCGAGACGCCCTCCGAGGCACTGTCGCGGCAGCAGGCGAGCGCCGAATTGTACTCCGCAGTGGCGCACTCGGCCGGCTCGGCGGCCTCGTCGATCGCTGGGCAGATGTCGCAGACATCGCCCCCGCCCGCGTCGCCGTCGGAGTTGTCCTGATCGGGGTTGCAGGCGGTCGGGCAGTTGTCGCAGGCCGTGCCGACGTCGTCGTTGTCGGGGTCGGACTGGTCCGGGTTGGCGACCAAATCGCAGTTGTCGATCTGGTCGCAGAGCGTATCCCCATCGAGGTCGGGCTTCTGCTGATTCGCCGGGCAGGTGGTGGCACCGCCGCAGGTCTCGGTGAAATCGCAAACGTCGACCGCCGCGCGGCAGACCGTCGCCTCCGGCGCACCCGCATCCGCCGGGCAGGCCTGGCCCGCCGTGCCGGTGCAGTTCTCGGCGACGTCGCAGGTCGTGTCCGCCCGCGCGCGACAGGTCGTGCCCGCCGCCGTAACGAGGTCCACCGGACAGGCCGCCAGCGCGACGCCCGTGCAGGTCTCCGTTGGATCGCATTGATCCCCCGAGCCGGCGCGACAGGTCGTGCCCGCCGCCGTAACGAGATCCGCCGGACAGGCCGCCAGCGCGACGCCCGTGCAGGTCTCGGCCGGATCACAGGTATCCCCCGAGCCGGCGCGACAGGTCGTGCCCGCAATCTGCCTGATGTCTGCACCGCATACCGAGCCCGTTCCCGTCGGACAAACTTCGGCCGCGTCGCAGAAGTCGCCGCTGCCGGTGCGACAGGTCACGCCAGCGCGGATGACGTCACTCGGGCAGGTCGCGCTCGACCCGGTGCAGGTCTCGGCGGGGTTGCAGACGAAACCCGAACCGTGGGGGTCGCCTGCGCCGGCACGGCATTGCGTGCCCGCGGTCGTGAACGTGCACTGGGTAGTACAGCAGAGGCCGCTTGTGCCGTTGGCGCCGTCGCCGAGGTCGCAGTCCTCGCCCGGCTCGATTGTGGCATTGCCGCAGGAGGTTTCGGCGAGGACACGCGCGAGGAACATCCGGTCGTCGTCGGGCGTCGCGGAGAACATCGTTCCGCCGACGATGATATGGCGACTGTCGGCCGACATCTCGGCGCTCATGACCCGGAGGCCGGAGAAGCCCGGGGTCGACTTGAACACGGCGATGCCGCCGACGCCGAACGCGCTGTCGAGGATGCCGGTGGCTGTGTAGCGTACGAGCAGGGCGATGGAGCTAAGCGGCGTGGTATCGTTAAACAAGGTGCCGACGGCCGTGATCCGGCCCCCGCGGTCGAGCACGACGTCCTCGAACTCCCCAGGTGACACGACCAGGCCGCCGCTGCCGAACGTGGTGTCGGGCACCCCCGCCGAGGTCAAGCGCCGCACGAAGCCCGACCGGCCGGTTTCACAGAGGGTGTCCCCCGAGCATCGGCGCCCTTGCTTGCCGCTCACCACGATGTCGCCGTCGCTGGCGATCTTGACGCCGGTGGCCGCCACTACGTCGTGCCCCGTCGTCGCAGACCACGTCACCGTCCCACCCGCGCCGAACCCCGTGTCAAGCGAGCCGTCGGCCAAAAAGCGTGCTACGAACGCGAGCCTCCCGACGTACGGCCAAGAGGTTGTAGCTTCAAGAGGTAATACTGCTCCGACGACGACGATTTTGCCATCGCGCTGCAGCGCGACCTCGTATGCCATGGCATCGCCGCCGCTGATTTGGTGCGAGATGATGCCGTCGCCCCCGCCGAATGAGGTATCGACAGTCCCGTTAGGATTGACACGGACCAACGCGACGCGCTTTGGGGTCGAATGGCGCACCCCGACGGCGATGTAATCGCCGTCGGACCTCAGGGCGATGCCGAAGGCCTCGGCGGGACTCTCCTCAATAAAGCTATTGAACAGGACTACATCCGTCCCGGTCGACGGCCCGATCGCGAAGACGGCGAACTTGTCCTTCCCATGGGGGACGACAGGGCCACCCTTGCTCTGGGTCCCTGCCACAGTGAAATGGTTGATGCATATAAATCGCGGGCAGCTCCGCACGGCCACGGCGTCGTGGTAGGCCGTGCCGGGGTCTTCTGGACCGCGATCATTGATCGCGAGCCCATCGTCGTTCGGTGGCACGAAGGTGCCATCAAACGATGCTTGCGGACTGCCGACGGACGAGACTGCAAAGCCGAGGCGATCGCCCCGAGGGTTGTGGCCCAGTACGGCTACGGCTGGCTCACCCGACGCAGGGACGAGCGGGACGGCGACCGCATGGCCCTCGGAGTCGCTGGTGGAGCTGGCTGTTGCGCCAAGGGCGGCCGGGGCCACCACGATTCCGTCCTCTGAGAAGCTTGTGTCGAGGTCGCCGGGCCTGCGGGCCCCGGCCGGCGTTGCCAGCGCTACCAGCGGCACGAGCCCGCCGAGGACCAAGGCGAGGAGTTTGCGCGCCACTCTCCTTCCGGCGGCTCGATCATGGCCGGGGAGCCACGGGGACGCGTGCATGCTGCGGGCAATCGGTCTGCGGGTGGCAGTCGTCGTCATGAAGTCTCTCCCTTGGATGGACATTGTTTCTTGGCGGGGGGGCTGGCGCCGACGCTGGCCCGACTGCCCACCGTCGAGCACGTTCCGACCCGGAACGGCGCCGAAGAAGCGGCTGATCCACGGGCGATCCCAGAAGGTTGCCGATCCCGGGTGGCATCGCGGCGTGGCGCAGGTCTCAATATAGTGAGATGACGAATCACAGGACTCGCCAGATAGGCGCCACGTAGGCTTGTGGCATTGCCACTCTTGGGAGCCATTTCGAGCTTTTATTTTCAGCTTGGGCCAAGAATCTCCCTGTTGCCCCGGTCGACTGCGCCTGTGCCGGGGTTTGACGGGGGCAGGAATCGTAGATTCGCCTAGTAAGTTAAGGGTAATTACCTTTTCTTCTTTGGGCCGAGGCGCTCGAGTGTTGCCGAACGCAGGTAGATCAGGTCGCGCCCCGACGGTGTCCCCGTCGCCGAGCTGGCCGGCGCCGCGTGACGTCGGCAGGGTCGAATCGACGACGGGTCACGGACTTCCCGAGGATGGCCGCGGGCCGGCACGTCTTGATCCGGTCGGCTTCGCCGGCCGGCGATCCGTGGTAGGCGGAGCCGCATGTCGAGCGAGAGTGCTGCGCCCGCCACCGCGCCGCGCGTGGTGGTGCTGCCGTCGCTGGTGGCCGATCAGATTGCCGCGGGCGAGGTGGTGGAGCGCCCGGCCTCGGTCGTCAAGGAACTGGTCGAGACCGCGCTCGACGCCGGAGCGACCCGGATCGAGGTCGAGCTCGAGGTGGGCGGGCGCGAGTGCATCCGGGTGCGCGACGATGGCTCGGGCATGGCCCCCGAGGATGCTGTGCTGGCGCTGCGTCGGCACGCGACCAGCAAGCTGCGCGTGCTCGATGATTTGCAGACCATCGGCACGCTCGGCTTTCGCGGCGAGGCCCTGGCGAGCATCGCCGCCGTGGGTCGCGTGGTGCTGGTGACGCGCGAGCGCGGGCGCGAGGCAGGTGTCCGGCTGGAGGTGGACGACGCAGGCCGGATCGAGTCGCGGCCGGAGGGAGCGCCCTACGGCACCACGATCGAGGTCGCGGCTCTCTTCGGGAGGGTGCCGGCGCGGCGGAAGTTTCTGCGCTCGCCCCAGACCGAGCTGGCGCACGTCACCGACTGGTTTGGACGGCTCGCGCTGGCCCACCCCGAGACGGGTTTCTTCCTCCGGCATGGCGGCCGCGAAGTGCTCGGCTGTCCGGCGGTCACTCGTCACGAGGAGCGGCTCGAACAGGTCCTGGGCAGCGAGCGGGCGCGCACGCTGATCCCCTTCGCGCACGAGGAGGGCCGGGTGCGCGTGCACGGCTGGACTTCGCGCGCCGGCCAGAGCTTCCCCTCCGCAAAACAGATTTCAACCTGGGTCCGGGCGCGCAGTGTGCGCGATCGAGTGCTGCTGCGCGCGATCGGCGACGCCTACCGCGCCTTGCTGCCGCAGGGCCGCCACCCGGTGGTGATCGCGTTCGTCGACCTGCCGGGCACGCTGGTGGACGTCAACGTCCATCCCATGAAAACCGAGGTGCGCTTCGCCAGTGCCGACGAGGTCTACACCTGCCTGCTGCGCGGCCTGCGCGCAGCACTCGACGCGGCGGCCGGTCCGCCGGTTTCCGCGGCCGGCGAGGGGGACGAGGAGTCAGGCCGCGGCGCGGCGTTCGAGAACCGCATCGGTGCGGCGATGGCGCGCTACGCCGAGCGGCCGCCGGGCGGAGGATCGAATGGGGTGTGGCGGGTCGCACCCGGTGCCGAGAGCGCGGGGCGGTCCCGGCCTGGTGCCCGCCCGGACGGCGACGATCTCCTGGCCCGCGATGCCCCCTCGGGGGAAGACGGGTTCGCGAGGGCTCCGGCTTTGACCGGGGCTGCGGGAGCGTGGAGCGGCACGGACCCCTTCCCGGCCGCGGTGGGCGAGGTGGTCAAAAACAGATCGGCCGCGTCGCAGGCGGAGTTACTGGAAGTCGGCGCGGGCACGCCCGCGACGCAGCCCGAGGGCGGGGCACCCCGTTTCCGCGACCTGCGCGTCGTGGGGCAGGCCTTGCGCGGCTGGATCGTCTGCGAGAGCGGCACGGGGCTGGTGCTGGTCGACCAGCACGCGGCCCACGAACGCATCCGCTTCGAGCGGCTGCGCGCGCAGGCGACGACGAGACTGCCGGGGCAGGCCCTGCTCGTCCCGCGGGTGGTGGAACTCGACGCGGCCGCTGTCGCAGCCCTGCTCGAACAGCGCGACGCCGTGGTGGCGGCGGGCTTCGACGTCGAGGCCTTTGGCGAGGGTGCCGTGATCGTGCGCACCCTGCCGGCGGCGCTCGACGTCGGCTGTGACGCCGAGGGATTGCTCGCCGAGCTGGCAGGCGATCTCGGCGAGATCGGGGCGAGCGAACGGGCCGATGCCGCGCGCGATCTTCTGCTTGCACGTGTGGCCTGCCACGGCGCGGTCCGACTCGGCGATACCCTCGAGCTGCGCGAGATGCAGGCGCTCGTCGCCGAGCTCGACACGATTCCGTTTGCCGCGACTTGCCCGCACGGCCGGCCGCTGCTCGCCGAACTCTCCCGTGCCGAGATCGAGCGGCGAGTCCGCCGCTGAGGCCCGCGTGGCGGTAGCAGAACGGATCCCCCTGATCGTGCTCGCCGGGCCGACGGCCGGGGGCAAGACGCGACTTGCTCTCGAGATGGCAGAGCAGATTGACGCGGAGATCGTGTCGGCCGACTCGCGCCAGATTTATCGGCGGCTCGACATCGGCACTGCCAAGCCGACCCCGGACGAGCGCGCCCGGGTACGACATCACTTGCTTGATGTGATCGACGTCGACGCGATCTTCGATGCGGCGCGCTACGCCAGCGCGGCCAGCGCCGCCATCGCCGAGATTCGCGCGCGCGGGCGCGCGGCCATCGTCTGCGGCGGCACGGGCTTCTACCTGCGGGCCTTGCTCGAGGGGCTCGCAACGGTGCCCCCGATCCCGCCCGCCCTGCGCGACGCGTTGCGCGCGCGCTTCGCCGCCGCAGGCGGGGCGGAGCTGCACGGTGAGCTTGCGCAGCTCGATGCCGAGGCGGCAGCGCGCATCGGGCCGCGCGATCACCGGCGTCTTCTCCGCGCGCTCGAGGTCGCGCACGCGACTGGTCGGCCGCTCTCGGCGTGGCAGCGCGAGCATCGCCAGGTGGACCGGCCCCCCTGGCGCACGCTCTTCCTGCTGCTCTCGCCCCGGCGCGAGGTGCTCGCCGGTCGCATCGACGAGCGCACGCGATCGATGTGGCGGGGCGGCCTGGTCGAGGAGACGCGGGCGGTGCTCGGCGCTGGGTTCCCGGTCTCGGCGCCTGGGCTGCAGGCGATCGGCTATCGCGAGGCACGGGCGGTGCTCGCCGGCGAGCAGTCCGTCGACGAGGGCATCGAGGCCACCCGGTGCGCGACGCAGCGCTACGCCAAGCGCCAGCGTACCTGGTTCCGTGGCGTCGCCGGCACGGAGTGTCTCTCGGGCGAGGAGTCGACAGGCGCGGTCATCGCTCGGGCCCGCGCCTTTCTCGACGCGCCGCCCTGAGCGAGGCTGGGGCGGTGCACAGGTGCGTGCAGGCAGCGACGGGATCGCGTACACGGGCAGGCGCGGGAAACGGCGCCGCCCGTGCGCGGTACCCGTTCCGGGGGCGCATCAGGTGACCGTGAAATCCGATCGAAAACGCGGCCCCTCGCTCGAGCGCTTGCGCCACCAGCTCGATGCCGTCGATGCGCGCCTCCTCGAGGCCCTGGCCGAGCGCTCGGCCCTCTCGCGCGAGGTGCAAGCGGCCAAGGCCCGAAATGGTGATCAGGTCTGGGTCCCCGAACGTGAGCGGGCCCAACTCGCTCGCCTCGAGGCGCTCAATTCGCAGCAGCCCTCACCGGTTCCGCCCGCCATGTTGCGCGCGGTCTTCCGCGAGGTCCTCTCCGGCTCACGCGCGCTGCAGTCGCGCCAATCGGTGGCCTACCTCGGACCGGAAGGGACGTGGTCGGAGCAGGCCGCGATCGCGCAATTCGGCTCCCAGGTCGAGCGTCTGCCGCAGGCGACGATCGGCGACGTGTTTCGCGCGGTCGACAGCGGCGAGGCTCGCTTCGGCGTGGTGCCGATCGAGAACTCGACCGGCGGCATGGTCGACGCAACACTTGACGCCTTCGTCACGACCTCGCTCTGTATTCTGGCGGAGCGCCAGCTCCGAATCCGGCACGCTCTCCTGTCGCGGAGTGCCCAGCGCGCGGGCATCACGCAGGTCGCTGCGCATCCGCAGGCGCTGGCGCAGTGCCGCGAGTGGTTGCGCCGCCATCTGCCCGGGGCGGAACTGCGCGAGGCGGCAAGCAACGCCGAGGCAGCCCGGCTCGCGCGCACGCACAAGGGACTCGCCGCGATCGCCGGCCGAGAAGCCGCCGAGATCTACGGGCTCGAGGTCGTGGCCGACGGGATCCAGGATCTCGAGCGCAACGTCACGCGCTTCGTCGTCATCGGCCCCGAACGCGCGGCCGGTGCCAGTGGCGCGGCCGCGAAGAGCGGCAAGGTCTCGCTGCTCTTCGCTGTCAAGAATGAGCCGGGGGCGCTGTCCCACGCGCTCCAGCCTCTCGCGCGCGCCGGCATCGACATGCTCAAGATCGAGTCGCGGCCGATGCGCGAGAGGGTCTGGGACTACCTGTTCTTCGTCGACGTGCGGGGCGAGGCGAACCTGCCCGTGGTCGCGCGGGCGTTCGGGGCCATGCGCCGCCACTGCGTCTGGTTCCGGGTGCTCGGTTCCTACGCCACCGAGGAGACGCCGTGAAACAGCGCGTCGCGGGCGCGACCGCGGGAACCGCTCCGGGCTGCGGGCTCGGGGTTGTGAAGCAGCGTGCGGCAGGCCCGACCGGGGCCGCCGGGGGAAGGGGAACGTGAGCGGGGTCGGGTCGCGCGGCGCCCTTGCCAGCATCGCTTCGCTCCAGCCCTACCAGCCGGGCCGCGCCATCGCCGAGATCCGCCGGCTCTACGGCGTCGACGACGTCGTCAAGCTTGCGTCCAACGAAAATCCGCTCGGCCCTTCGCCGCAGGCGCTCACGGCCCTGCGCGCAGCGCTCGGCGAGGCGCATCGCTACCCCGAGGGGGGCTCGCCCGAGTTGCGCCGCGCTCTGGCCCGGCGCCACGGCGTCGCTCCCGGGCGCATCCTGCTCGGCAACGGGTCGAACGAGATTCTGAGCCTGCTGGCACGGATCTACCTCGCTCCGGGGCGCAACGCCGTGGTCGCGCAGTACGCCTTTGCCATCTACGCCATCGCCAGTCGCGCCGCCGGTGCCGAGGTGCGCGAGGTGCCGGCACGGGCCTACGGGCACGATCTGGCGGCGATGGCCGAGGCGATCACCGCCGAAACCGCGATGGTGTTCATCGCCAACCCGAACAACCCGACCGGCACCATGGTGGGCCGGACCGAGTGGGAAGACTTCCTTGGGCGGGTGCCGCGCGACGTGATCGTGGTGTGCGACGAAGCGTATGCCGAGTTCGTCACCGATCCGACCTACCCGGATGCGGCGGCACGCCCTGACGCGCATCCGGGGCTGGTCGTCTTGCGCACGTTCTCGAAGATTCACGGCCTGGCCGGACTCCGGGTGGGGTGGGGGATCGCATCCGTCGATGTGGTGGCCCTGTTCGACCGGATCCGCGACGCCTTCAACGTCAACCTGCTGGGCGAAGTCGCGGCGCTGGCCGCCCTCGACGACCACGCCCACGTCGAGCGCACTCGCCGGGTCGTCGAGCAGGGCCGGCGCTTCCTCGAGCGAGCCCTCGTGGCGCTCGGCCTGCCCTTCGTCGAGAGCGCCGCCAACTTTCTGCTGGTTGAGTTCGGCGAGGCTGCGACGGTTGCCGAAGCCCTGTTGCGCGCGGGCGTGATCACGCGGCCCGTCACGGGCTACGGCCTGCCGCGCCATTTGCGGATCACGGTCGGGCTGCCCGAGGAGAATACCCGTCTCGTCCAGACTCTGGCCGCATTGCTGGGGCGCTCGGGTCCGGCCGTGGGCTCGCTCGCGCAGGCGGCGCTGGTGGGCGACGCGCGATGAGTGCCCCTCTGGGGCCGCGCTTCGAGCGGCTGGCCGTGGTCGGGGTCGGTCTGCTCGGAGGTTCGTTCGCCCTGGCCTGCCGGCAGCGCGAACTCGTTGGCGAGGTGGTCGGTGTCGGTCGCAGCCGGGCCAACCTGGAGCACGCACTGGCGCGCGGGATCGTCGATCGTGCGGGCGACGACATGGCATTGATCGAGGGGGCGGATCTGGTGCTGCTCGCCGCTCCGGTGTCGAGGCTCGGAGCACTGGCGGAGCGAGCTGCGCCGCATCTGCGCCCGGGGGCGCTGGTCACCGACGTCGGCAGCGTCAAGGAAGGGGTCGTGACGGCTTGCGAGGCGGCGCTTGCCGGGCGTGCGGAGTTCGTCGGCAGTCATCCCATCGCCGGTAGCGAGCAGACCGGGGCCGCTGCGGCGCGCGCCGATCTCTTCACGGGTGCGACTTGCGTCGTGACCCCGAGCGAGGCGACGGCGCCCGAGGCGCTGGCACGCACGGTGGCGCTCTGGAACGCGCTCGGGATGCACGTGACCGAGCTTCCCCCGGCGCTGCATGACGCGCTGCTGGCCCGCACCAGTCACCTGCCGCACGTGCTCGCTTTCGTGCTCGCCCGCCTGGTCGGCGCACCGATCGAGAACATCGACCCGCTCGCGCTGGCGGGGCCGTCGTTGATCGAGGGCACGCGCATCGCGGCCAGCTCGCCCGAACTGTGGCGCGACATTCTTCTCGGCAACGCCGCGGCGGTGGTTGCGGCATGTGATGCGGCGCGGGCCGATCTCGAACGCTTGCGTGCCGCGGTGGCCGCAGGGGACGGTGCCACAATCGCGACGCTGGTTGCCGAAGCGGGCGCCGTGCGCGCCCGGATGATGGCGCCTGGGTTCGCAGGCGCTGCGGCCGCGGGCGAGATCTTCGGTCCGGCGCGGACGCCACTCACCGGCGAGGTCGTGCTGCCCGGCGATAAATCGATTGGCCACCGGGCGCTGCTCTTTGGCGCGATCGCCGAGGGTGAGACCCGGATCACGGGTCTTGGCGGTGGTCAGGACAACGCCTCCACGATCCACGTGCTGCGTAGCCTTGGCGTGCGCATCACGCGGCGCGGAAGCTCGGCTGTAGTCCACGGGCGCGGGTTTGCGGGACTGCACGCGCCGGCCGGGCCGCTCGATTGTGGGAATTCGGGAACGACGATGCGGCTCATGGCGGGCGTGCTTGCGGGGCGGCCGTTCCGGGCCACGCTGCGCGGTGACGACTCGCTCGAGCGCCGGCCGATGGCGCGGGTGGCCGCGCCACTCGCGCGCATGGGGGCGCGCATCGCGACGGTCGACGGCCGTCCGCCGCTCACCGTTGACGGCGGCGCCCTGCACGGCGTGGCGCACGTGCTGCCGGTGGCGAGCGCGCAACTCAAGACAGCACTCGTGCTGGCCGGTTTGCAGGCCCGTGGTGTGACTCGCGTCGAGGAACCGGAACTTTCGCGCGACCATACCGAGCGGCTTCTGCCGAGCTTTGGGGTCACCCTCGGGCGGCCGTCGCCGCTGACGATCGAGATCACGGGTCCATCGCGATTGCACGCCACCGAGATCCACGTGCCCGGCGATCCGAGTGCCGCGGCCTTCTGGGCGGTTGCCGCCTCGATCGTCGCGGGCTCGCGCGTGCTGCTGCGCAACGTGGGCGTGAACCCGAGCCGTACCGGAGCCTTCGACGTCCTGCGGTCGATGGGGGCTCTTCTCGACCTGCGTCACACCGCCAGCACAGGGGACGAGCCCGTCGCCGATGTCGAGGTGCGCCACGTGCCCCTGCACGGCGTCCTGGTGGCGGGTGCGACCATGGTGCGGGCGATCGACGAGTTTCCGGTGCTGGCGGTGGCGGCGGCCCTGGCGCAGGGCACGACCGAGTTCCGCGACGGCGCCGAGCTGCGCGTCAAGGAGAGTGATCGGATCGCCGCCATGGCTCGCGGGCTCGCGACGCTCGGCGTGACCGTCCGCGAGCATCCGGACGGCCTCACCGTCGAAGGGCGAGCGGAGCTGGGTTCCGGCGAGGTGGATGCGTGTGGCGATCATCGCATCGTGATGGCCTTTGCCGTCGCCGCTCTGCGCGCCCGGGGTGAAGTCCGAATTCGCGGGGCCGGGGCCGCGGCGGTGTCCGACCCCGGATTCCTCGTCCGTCTGCGACAACTCGCCGGGTGCGAACAAAGAGCGGCGCTCGGAGAACGGCCATGACCCGGCCTCTGATCGTGGCGATCGACGGTCCTGCCGGCGCCGGCAAGAGCACGGTGAGCCGCGAACTGGCCCGGCGGCTGGGCCTGCCTTACCTCGATACCGGCGCGCTCTACCGCGCGCTTGCTCTAGCCCTCGGGCAAGTGCCCGAGCTTGCCGGGCGGATCGACGGACTCGTCACGGTGGACGATCTCTCGTCCGAAGATCGTGCTCGGGCTGGAGAGATCGCAGGCGCGCTGGCGCTGAGCTTCGAGGAGGGTGGGACACGGCTCCGTCTCGACGGCCGCGATGTGAGTGTCGACATCCGCCGCCCCGAAGTCGGCGAGCGCGCCTCGCGGGCGTCGGCGATTCCCGAAGTGCGGGCCGCATTGCTCGATCTGCAGCGGGATCTGGCGGCGCGGCAGGGGGCCGTGGCCGAGGGGCGAGACATGGGCAGCGTCGTGTTTCCGGGCGCCGACGTGAAGTTTTTCCTCACTGCGGATCTGACCTGCCGGGCGCGACGGCGCGGTGGTGACCTGGCGGCGCGCGGCGAGCCCGCCCCCGAGTATGTGGTCGAACGCGAGATCGCCGCCCGCGACCAGCGCGATTCCTCTCGAGCAGTGGCGCCGCTGCGCCAGCTCCCCGACGCCATCGCGATCGACTCGACCGCTCTCGACGTCGGTCAGGTGGTCGAACGGATGCTGATCGAGATTTCTCGCCGTGGCAGCCCTTGAAATGGACCGAGGGCCGGAGTAAGCCCCGCCCAACGACGTGCGCGCCCTAGCTGGCCTGCGCCCGCCATCTCACGCGATCGAAGGAGGCATCAACCGCATGATGAGTGCGAAGGACGATCCGTCCATCATGGAGGACGATTTTGCGAAGCTCTTCGAGGAGAGCGAACGCGAGAATTCGGTCTCTCCCGGCGAGGTCGTCAAAGGCGAAGTCGTCGAGATCGCCAACGGGATGGTCACCGTTGACATCGGGTACAAGTCCGAAGGTCAGGTTCCCCTGCAGGAATTCTCCTCGCGCGGCAGCCGGGTGAGCGTGCAGGTCGGCGATCTGGTCGAGGTCTACTTCGAGGGCAGCGACGCCGACACGGGTACGGTCTCGCTCTCCCGGATCCGCGCCGAGCAGGTGAAGGTCTGGGGCGAGGTCGAGCGGGCCTTCGAGGCCGGCGAGCCGGTCGAGGGACTGATCGTTGGCAAGGTGAAGGGTGGCCTCAAGGTCGACGTCGGGGTTGCCGCGTTCCTGCCCGGATCGCACGCCGACCTGCGCCCCACACGCAGCCTGGAGCGCTTTATCGGCCAGCGTGGCCGCTTCGCGGTGCTCAAGTTCAACCGGGCGCGCGGCAACGTGGTGGTGTCGCGTCGCGCCGTGCTCGAGAAAGAGCGCGACGCCCTCAAGGAAGAGACGCTGCGTGTGCTCGAGGAAGGCATCATCCTCGAGGGCACGGTGAAGAACATCACCGACTACGGCGCTTTCGTCGAGATCGAGAAGGGTGTCGAGGGGCTGATCCACGTCTCGGAGATGTCCTGGACCAAGCGGGTGACGCATCCGTCGAAGGTCCTCGAGATCGGCGCCGAGGGCGAGGTACAGGTTCTCGACGTCGATCCGACCAACCGGCGCATCTCGCTCGGCTTGAAGCAGGTCGAACCGAATCCCTGGGAGCGGGTCCGTCTCGATCACCCGGTCGGCAGCCACATCAAGGGCGCGGTGAAGAGCATCACGGACTTTGGTGTGTTCGTCGAGGTGGAGGAGGGCATCGACGGCCTGATCCACGTCTCCGACATCTCGTGGACGCGCACGATCCGCCACCCCTCCGAGGTTTACCGCAAGGGCGAAGAGGTCGAGGCCATCGTGCTCGGCGTCGATGTCGCCAACGAGCGTATCTCGCTCGGCGTGAAGCAACTCGGCGACGATCCCTGGGAGAGTCTCGAGCAGCGTCACCCGGTGGGGTCGAGGGTGCGCGGGCCGATCACGAGCGTCACCGACTTCGGCATTTTCCTCAAGATCGAGGAGGGGGTCGAGGGCTTGGTGCACGTCTCGCAGCTCTCGCACGAGCGCATCGATCGCCCCGGCGACCACTTCCACGTCGGCACCGAGGTCGAGGCCGAAATCACCAGCATCGATCTGCGCGAGAAGAAGATCGGTCTCTCGGTGAAGGCGCTGCGTCACTCGGAAGAGCGCGCGGAGATGGATGCCTACATGCGCCGGGATTCAGGCGCTGGACGTTTCTCGCTGGGGGATGTCCTGCCCGAGAAGTGGCAGGCGGCCACGCCGCAGTCGCGAAAGGGCGATCGCGAGGACGGCTGATCCGGAGCGGAGACGATGACCTCTCGGGCGTCGCGCCGTTTATTGCTCGTCCTCGCTGTGAGCGCGGCGCTTGGCCTCGCGCTTGCGGCTCGCGGCGGAGACTTCACGTTCGGCCCGCGGATCGCCTTGGTGCCGCTCTCAGGCGAGATCAAGGAGTCGGACGCCTTTGTCGAGCGGCTCGAGACCCTCGCGAGGGATGACCGCATCAAGGCGGTCGTTCTGCGGATCGACTCGCCGGGTGGCGCGGTTGGGCCCTCGCAGGAGATGTATACGGCCGTCCGCGCGCTCAGTCAGTCCAAGCCCGTCATTGCCTCGCTCGGGTCGGTGGCCGCTTCGGGTGGCTACTACGTGGCCTGCGCGGCCGACATCGTGGTGGCGAATCCGGGAACATTGACCGGCTCGGTCGGGGTGATCATCCCGGTGATCGACGTGGCGGGGCTGCTCGACAAGCTGGGTGTGAAGGCGGAGATGCTGACCGCCGGCAAGCGCAAGGCGATGGGCTCGTCGTTCCGGGCGCTCTCCGCCGAGGAGCGCACGATCTTCCAGTCGATGCTGGACGATATCCAGGAGCAGTTTCTCGATGCCGTCACGGAGACGCGCAAGCTCACGCCGGCGCAACTGAGCGACGTCCGGACCGCCCGTATCTATACGGGCGAGCAGGCCATGAAAATTGGGCTTGTTGACGAGATGGGCGGTCTCGAAGACGCCGTGCGGATCGCCGCCGAGCGCGCGGGCATCAAAGGCGAGCCTCGCGTGCAGCGCATCGAGGTCGACGACCGGCCGTGGTGGTGGGCTCTCGTGGCGGAGAGTCGAGTCGCCTCGGGCAATCTGCTGGGTGGGATCGCGAGCCTGCTCGGCTCCTCCCGCGAGCCACAACTGCGCCTGCCGCTGGCGCTCGACGGCGCCCGGGCCGAGCTCCCATAGATGGCGATGACCCGGCGCGAGCTGACCCAGGAGATTGCGGAGCGGCGGCCGCATCTGCCGCGTCGCGAAGTCGAACGCGCTGTGAATCAGGTTTTCCGGGCGATGGCCGAGGCGCTGCGCCGCGGCGAGCGTATCGAGATCCGTGGCTTTGGCAGCTTCATCGTGAAGCGCCGTAATGAGCGGGCCGGGCTCAACCCGCGGACCGGTGCCGCGGTGCACGTGCCCGCCAAGCGGACGCCCTTCTTCAAGGCGGGCAAGGAGATCCGCGAGCGCGTCGAGGCGGGGCGCGTCAACCCCGATAATTCCACGTTCGCCGCCCCGGCGGGTACGGCCGGCTTTGCTCCCGTCAAGGCCACGGCCAGGATCCGGCCGGTGGACACGGCTCAGCGCGGCGGGTGAATCGCGCCGCAGTCGCCGCCGGCGCCAACGCCCGGGGCTCGCCGGGCGCGCGGTGGCTCGGTCGATGATCGCGCGTGGCCGCTTCCGTGTGCTGAAGCTGAACGTTCCGGTCGCGCGTATCCGGCAGGCGGGTTCGCAGGTGCTCTGGGTCGAAGGTCAGCGCGGCCCCTCGGGAGTTCGGTCGCACGTAGCCCGCAGGTCGGTTCGCACGTGTCCACATTCGCGGCGAGAGAGCCGTTGGCGTGCACAGCCGGTCGTGCGGAGCCGGCAGGTCGGTTTGCACGGGGCGGATTGGATCGGCAGATTCCCGCTGCCCCGGGTTGCGTGACACGGGGTCGGTCGCGGGGCCGAGCAGGTGGCGGGGGCGTGCGAGGGTGAGTGTCTCGGTCGGGGCGAATGGTCGGTTCGGGCGACGGCGGCTCACGCCGATGCTCGAGCAATACCTGCGCGCCAAGGAAGAGGCCGGCAGCGCGGTCCTCTTCTTCCGGCTTGGCGACTTCTACGAGATGTTCTTCGAGGATGCCGAGCGCGCAGCACCGATCCTTGACGTCGCCCTGACCTCCCGCAACCGCGACGATCCCGAGCCGATTCCGATGTGCGGCGTGCCGGTCCATGCCGTGCAGGGATATATTGGACGCCTGCTCGCAGCGGGTCTCGAGGTGGCGCTCTGCGATCAGATCGGCGATCCGGCGACCTCGCCGGGGCTGGTCGAGCGCGCCCTGGTACGGATCATCACTCCGGGTACCATTCTTGACGGTGACGAGGGCCTGGACGAGGGCGAGCGCTTCTGGCTTTGCGCGCTGGCGCCCGGGGCGCAGGCCGGGACTGTCGCGCTGGCGACGCTGGAGGTCGCCTCGGGCGACGTACGCTCCTGCCTGGCCGCGGACGAGCAACGGGCACGCGAGGAGATTGCCAGGATCGCCCCGCGAGAGCTGTTGCTGGTGCCCGCCCCGGACGGTGACGGCGGCGATCTCTCGGCGCTCGCCACGATGATGGGCTTGGAGGCGCGGCCGGCCCGGTCGGCCGTAGCGACCGAAGATGTCGTCAACGCTGCATTGGAGCGCGTGCACGAAAGGCACGGTGATCTCGATAGGGGCGAGCAGGCGGCGCTTCGGGCTGTCCTCGGCCACGCTGCAGCGACCTTGCGTGGGGGTCTCGGGAACGTGCGTGCGCTCCGGCGCTACACGCTTGCGGATCACCTGACGCTGGATGAGCGGACGCGGCGCAACCTCGCGATCGTGGCCGGCCCCGACGGCGACCGCCGCGGCTCATTGTGCGGGGTCCTCGACCAGACCGCGACCGCCATGGGCTCGCGTCGCTTGCGCGATTGGTTGCTCTATCCATTGCTCGACGAAGAAGCCCTGGGGCAGCGCTTCGACGCCATCGGGCACCTGCTCGACAACCCCGGCCTGCGCCGCGACCTGATCCTTGCCCTGCGCGGCGTGGGCGATCTCGAGCGCCTCACGGGCCGCGTCGGCCTCGGCCGAGTCGGGCCGCGCGACGTTGCCCGCCTCGGCTTGGCGCTTGCCGCCGCCGATGGCGTGGCCAGCGTCCTTGCCAGCACGACCCTGCCGCCGTTCATGCTCGCTGCCCCCCTCGAGCACCGTCCGCCCGCCGGGCTCGTCGCGAGGATCCAGGGAACGATTGCCGATCAGCCACCGGTCGCACTCGCCGACGGCGGGGTGATCCGCGACGGCGCCGACGCCGAGATCGATCGCTTGCGTGCCCTCTTGCGCGACGCGCGCGGGCACCTCGCCGCGCTCGAGACCCGGGAGCGAGAGGCGACGGGGATCGCCTCGCTGCGGATTCGTCACCACCGTGCGCTCGGCTGGTTCTTCGAGGTCACCAAGGCCAACCTCCGCCATGTGCCCGAGCGCTGGACGCGTCGGCAATCGCTTGTTTCTGGGGAGCGTTTCTCGAGTCCCGAGTTGCTCGAATTGGAACGCGATCTGGGTAGTGCCGAGGCGCGCTGCCTCGAGCGCGAGGGGATCCTCTTTGCCGAGCTGACGAGCGAGATCGCCACGCACGAGAGCGAACTCGCCGGTCTGGCGCGTCGGCTCGGCACGCTCGATGCTCTGCAGAGTCTCGCCGAGGTGGCGCATCGCTACGGTTATCGCCGTCCCGAGCTGCACCCGGGCCACGCGCTCGAGATCCGCGAGGGGCGCCACCCGGTCGTCGAGCGCACCTCGGCCGCGGGACGCTTCGTCTCCAATGATTTGACGCTCGACGGCGACCGGCGCCAGATCGTGATCCTCACCGGCCCCAACATGGCGGGCAAGAGCACCTACCTCCGTCAGAATGCCCTGATCGTCCTTATGGCACATGCCGGCAGTTTCGTGCCGGCCGCCGAGGCACGCATCCCGATCACCGACCGGATCTGGACACGCGTCGGAGCGTCTGACGATCTGGTGGCGGGGGACTCCACCTTCATGGTGGAGATGAAGGAAACCGCGGCGATCCTCGGCAATCTGACCCCGCGCAGCCTCGTCGTGCTGGACGAGATCGGCCGTGGAACCAGCACCTACGACGGCATCGCGATCGCGTGGGCGGTCGCCGAGTATCTGCACGACGTCGAGCCGGTCGCGGGAGCACGGCCCAAGACTCTCTTCGCAACACATTTTCACGAACTGGTCGCGCTGGCCGACGCGCGGCCGCGCATCTACAACGCGAGTGTTGCCGTCAAGGAGTGGCGCGACGAGGTGCTCTTCCTGCGGCGCGTCGTGCCGGGGCCGGCCAGTCGCAGTTACGGGATTGCGGTCGCCCGTCTGGCGGGCGTGCCGGATGCGGTGGTGGCACGCGCCCGGGTGTTGCTCGACCGTCTGGAACGGGGCTGCGGCGTCGCGGACACCGCAGGGCGCGAGGTTCGCGCCACGCCGCAACTCGAGCTCTTCGCGCCTCGCACCCCGAGCCTGCGGGATGAGATCGCAGCACTGGCGGTCGAGGGTATGACACCCCTCGATGCGCTCAATGCGCTGCACGCGCTGGTCGAGAGGGCACGAAAGTCATGAGCTTGGGCGGGCGGAAGAACGGGAAGGGTGGGGAGCGGGCCCGAGGGGTTCGAAATCTTGCCATGGCAGCCGTGTTCATGGCCGTGTTGCCGTGCCGGGGCGATGCGCAGGCCGCGGGTCGCATCGGTGTCGTCGAGCAGGTGGCCTGGGAGGTCTCGGGCGCGGGGGCGCGCGTGGTGGTCGTGCTCCGCGGCAAGGTCGATTACTCGACCCACATGGCCTCGGCCGATCCGGGTCAAAATCTGCCTCCACGTGCCTACGTCGATCTGCGACCGGCCCAGCTCGGCAGTCAGATCTCGCGCGAGCCGATCCTGGTGGGGGATGCTCTGGTCGAGCGGATCCGGATCGGGCAGTTCGACCGGAGCACGGTTCGGATCGTCGTCGATCTGGAACGCCCGGCACGCTTCGAGGTCCGCACGGCGAGTGATCCGCCGCGGATTGTTCTGGCGCTCTCGCCGCTGCCGGAGCCCGCGTTGGCACCCGCGACAGCCCCGGTGTCCAAGGCCCGCAAGCAGGTGGCCCGGGCGGTCGCAGCACCACGGAGTGGGGGCGGCCGTCCGGGCCGCCGCAAACCGGTGCCCGCAGCAAGGCCCACCGCAGCGGCGCGGGGCGCGGTCACCGTGGTTCTCGATCCCGGCCATGGCGGACGCGATCCCGGTGCGCGCGGCGTGACCGGCGAGCCCGAGAAGCTCGTCACGCTGGCGGTCGCCGAACTGGTCGCCGCAGATCTGGCTCGCCAGGGCGGGATCGAGGTCGTGCTGACGCGCAGTGACGACTCGACCATCTCCCTCGAACAACGGACTGCGATCGCCAACGCGCGGGGTGCGGATCTCTTCGTGTCGATTCACGCCAACGCGAGCCCCAATCGCCGTACGCACGGCATCGAGACCTACACCCTCAACAATACCGGCGACCGCGCTACGATCCGCCTCGCGGCGCTCGAAAACGGACTCGACCTGACCGGTGCCAAGGGCAAGGACGGGGATCTCGCCTACATCCTGAGCGATCTCGTGCAGACCGGCAAAGAGGAAGAATCGACCACGCTCGCGCGAACCTTGCAGCAGAGCCTGATCGCACGCTTGCGGCAGGCCTTTCGCGGTGTCGAGGATCTCGGTGTGAAGCGGGGGCCATTCTACGTCCTGGTCGGGGCCTACATGCCCTGCGTGCTAGTCGAGACGGGCTTCCTGACCCACGCCGAGGAGGGCCGCCGGCTCGCTTCGCCGCGCTACCGGGAGCAGGTCGCGTCCGGACTCGCAGGCGGCATCCTGGCGTTCCTGCGCTCCTCGGCGCACGAGAAAACGTTGTAGACGACCATGTCGGGGCCCGTATCGATCGAGACGGCGGCCGCGGCGGATCGCGCAGCGCCGCCTCCGCCGGACCAGCCCGTCCTTCCACCGAGCGATACCGACCTTCCACTGGGGACGGTGGCGCGCGATTTTGTGATCGAGGCGCGCGAGGCGCTTGCCACCTACCACCGCGCTGGGGCTGGTGGCGCGGCTGGCGTCGCGTGGTGGACCGGGGCACTGGACGCGCTGATCCGCTCCCTTTACGAGGCTGCCGTCCTGCGTTTCCGGATCCGCAACGTCCGACTCGATCAGCGCTGCGCCATCCTGGCGCAGGGGGGCTATGGCCGCGGCGAGCTGAATCCGTACTCCGATCTCGATCTGCTGGTCATCCACCCCGGGCGGGTCGGACCATTCGTCGAGACCGTGACCGAGTCGGTTCTCTACGCGCTGTGGGATGCCCGCCTGACGGTCGGGCACGCGGTGCGCTCGGTTCGCGATTGTGTCCGCTTGTCAGGGGAAGATTTCAAGATACGGACGGCGCTGCTCGACCTGCGACCGCTGGTCGGGGATGAGGCTCTTGCTGCCGAGGTGCGCCAGGCGATGGCCGAGGAGATCAGCCGGCGCGAGGTTACGCGCTTCCTCGGCGAGAAGCTCGCCGACAACGAGAGTCGCCATGCCGCCTTCGGTGATTCGGTCTATCTGCTCGAGCCGGAGCTGAAGGAAGGGCCGGGTGGTCTGCGCGATCTCCACACGGCCCTCTGGATCTCCAAGGTGAAGTTCAAGATTGGCTCGTTCCCGGAGCTGGTCGGGAAGGGGGTCATCAACCCGCGCGATCTGGGCGAGATCATCGAGGCGCGCGATTTCCTCCTGCGGGTGCGGACGTCGATGCATCTGCTCTCGGGTGGCCACCAGGACCGGCTCACCTTCGATCTGCAGGACGCGGTGGCCGGCGACCTCGGCTATCGGCGCGATGCGGCGCGGAGTTTGCTCGCGACGGACCTTCTGCTGCGGGATTACTACCTGCGTGCCTCGGTGGTGGGCCGACTCTCGGCGGCCGTGATCGCGCGGGCGCTGGAGACCTCCCGGTCCTACCGACTCTTCGGCCGGCCCCGTGCGCGGACCATTCGGCCGGGCGTCCAGATCGAGGCGGGTGAACTCCGCCTGCTCGATACTTCGGTTCTGGTCGAGGATCCGGTCGAGATCGTGCGGCTCTTCGTCGATTCCCAGCGCCATGCCGTGGGGTTCGCGCCGGTACTGGCCGAGTCGATTCGCGAGAAAGCGGTCGGGATCGGCGACGAGCACCGCGCCGCGCCCGAACTCAATAATCTTTTTCTCGAGATCCTGCGCCATCCGAAACGTGTCTGCGAGACGCTGCAGGAGATGCACCGGCTCGATGTCCTCTCGCGTATCCTGCCGGAGTGGGCGCATCTGCGCTGTCTCGTGCTGCGTGACGTGTTTCATGTCTACACCGTCGATCAGCATTCGCTGGTTCTCGTGCGCGAGTTCGAGCGCGTGCGTTCGGGCGAACTCGCGGCAACCCTGCCACTGCTCACCCAGGTCGCACGCGAGGTGGAGCGGGTCGAACTCGTGGTTCTGGCGATGATGTTGCACGACGTCGGCAAGGGACTCGGCGGTGGTCATGCCGAGAAAGGGGCCGAGATGGCGAGCCAGATCGGTCGGCGGCTCGGCCTCGATCCCGACGCGATCACCGAGCTCGAGTTCCTCGTCCGTGAACACTTGACGCTCGCGCATCTCTCCGAGCACCGCGATTTCCAGGACGATCGGCTGGCCGTCGAGGTGGCGCGCACGGTCGGGAGCCCCGAGACCCTGCGCCGGCTCTTCCTCCTGACCTATGCCGACATGCGCGCCACCGGTCCGAAGATGTGGAATGGCTGGAAGGACATGCTGCTCGGCGAGGCTTACGTTCGCGTGCAGGAGGTTTTTCAGCGGGGCTTCGAACCCGAGGACCGGGTCGGCCGGATCGAGCGCATCAGCCAGCGTACCCTGGAAGTGGCGCGCCGTGACGGCGGGGCGCCACTCGTGCGTCAGGTGCAGGGTTTCCTCGCCGCGATGCCGGCGGGCTACGTGCTCGGGACTCCCGTGGAGGTCTTGCTTGCCGACGCCGAGCTGGCGCGGCGCTCCGTGCAGGAGGGGCTGGCGTTGCGGGTGGTCCATCATCCCGAGCGCGAGTACTCGACCTTCGGCGTTGCGACTGCGGATCGCCCCGGTCTCTTCGCCACGCTGACCGGGATCATCGCGGCCTGCGGCATGAATGTCCTCAACGCGCGCATCGCGACCTCGGCGACGGGGACGGCGATCGACACGTTCTGGATCTCGCACGGGGGCGGCGAGTTCCCGGTGGATGAGAATCGCTGGCAGCGGTTGCGCGACCTCACCGCGGCAGTACTCACCGGCCAGCGCGAGTTGGCCGGGCTTCTGCCGCGGGCGCGCGGGCCGAGTCTGCTCGATCGCCGCCCGGCACGTGCGGCGATCACCGAGGTGCTGATCGACGAGGGTTCCTCCGACGAGTTTCTTGTCGTCGAGGTCTACGCCCCGGATCAGGTCGGATTGCTGCACCGGATCGCCGACGCCCTGTTCGGACTCGGGCTCGCGATCCATCAGGCCAAGATTTCAACCACGATCAATCAGGTGCTCGACGTGTTCTACGTCACCGAGGACGATGGCCGCAAGAGCGCGCGCGGGGCCGCCATCCGCTCGCGTCTGCGCGAGGTCCTGGCGGCCGTCGACGAACCAGGCGCGGGCGATGCGCTGGCGGATCCGGGCGACGGAGCGGCGCCAGGTGCCCGCCCGGCACCGCCGGTGGGGTAGATGCATTTCGAGGCGCTGGTCGACCGCTGGCTCAGCCGGCTGGCCCTGGAGGTCGGCGCCGCGCCACGGACGCGCGAGGCGTATGCCGGCGACCTGCGCACGTTCGGCGCCTTTCTCGTCGCGCAGATGGGCGACAAGGTCGAAATCGAGCGCATCGGCCGCGAGACGGTTCTGGGCTTTCAGGCCTGGGAGGCGTCGCGTGGCATTGGTGCCCGGACACAGGCGCGCCGGCTCTCTACGCTGCGCGGGTTGTGGCGTTTCGGACAGGCCGAGGGAGTCCTGCACGACGACCCGCTCGCCGAGATCCGTCAGCCGCGGCTGCCGCGCCGCCTACCGGGGGTTCTCGCTCCGGCGCAGGTCGAGGGGCTGATCGAGGCCTGCGCGCAGAGTCCGACGCCGCAACGCGATCGGGCGCTGCTCGAGGTTCTCTACGGCTCGGGGCTGCGCGTGAGTGAGGCCGTCGATCTCAGGCTCGATCAGCTCTACCTGCGCGAGCGTGCCTTGCGCGTACGCGGCAAGGGCGAGAAGGAGCGACTCGTGCCGCTCGGTCGTGCAGCTCGGGGGGCGCTCGCGGTCTATCTGGACGGCGAGCGGGCACGCTTTGTCCGAACGGGGCGTGTCGATCGGGTCTTCGTCTCGGCGCGCGGCCACGGGCTGACGCGGCAGGCGGTGTTTGCGTTGGTGCGCCGGTTGGCGGCACGGGCCGGCATCGAGCCCGCGCCGTCGCCGCACGGTCTCCGCCATGCGTTTGCGACTCATCTGGTCGAGGGGGGAGCGGACCTGCGCGCCGTGCAGACGCTGCTTGGACATGCCAACATCGCGACGACCGAGGTCTATACACATTTGAGCCGCGCGCACCTCGCGCGCGTGCACGAGGCCCACCACCCCCGTGACCGGAAAGCGGGCCCGCGGCGCGGCCGGAAGGCGGGGCAAGAGACGTGAGCGAGGGAGCAGGCGAGCTACCGGCCAGTGCGGTCGTGGTGAGTGGCATGCGCCCGACGGGCCGCCTCCACCTCGGGCACCTGCTCGGCACGTTGCGCAACTGGGTGGCACTGCAGGAGCGTTACCGCTGCTTCTTTTTTGTGGCCGACTGGCACGTGCTCACCACCGATTACGAAGGGCCGCGCGAGGTCGAGGCCAGCGTGCGCGCGATGGTGGCGGATTGGCTCGCGGCCGGACTCGATCCCGAGCGCAGCGTGATCTTCCGCCAGTCCGACGTCAAGGAACACGCCGAGCTGGCCCTGCTGCTGGGCATGATCACGCCGCTCGGCTGGCTCGAGCGCAATCCGACCTACAAGGAACAGCGCGAACAACTCGCCGGCCGCGATCTCTCGACCTTCGGCTTCCTCGGATACCCCGTGCTGCAGGCGGCCGACATTCTGCTCTACCACGGTGCCGGCGTCCCGGTCGGCATCGACCAGGTTCCGCACGTCGAGCTGACGCGCGAGATCGCCCGTCGCTTCAATCATCTCTACGGCGCGACGCTGGTCGAGCCGAGAGCGCTGCTTTCGGAAGCGCCGAAGGTGCCGGGGCTCGACGGCCGCAAGATGAGCAAGAGTTACGGCAACACCGTGCCGCTCGACGAGGAGCCGGCGGTCATCGAGCGCGCCATGGGCCGCATGACCACCGACCCGCGCCGCGCGCGGCGCACCGACCCGGGCGACCCCGAGGATTGTCCGGCCTTCGACCTGCACCGTCTCTACTGCACGCCCGAGGAGATCGACTGGGTTCGCCGCGGCTGCACGACGGCTGGCATCGGCTGTCTGGAGTGCAAACAGGTCATGATCCGCCACGTCCTGGCGGATCTGGCCCCACACCGCGAGCGGCGCGCGCAGTTGGAGCGGGATCCGGCCGCGATTGACGCCGTTCTGGCCGCGGGTGCGGCGCAGGCGCGGCGCGTCGCGCAAGAAACGATGGCGAAGG
>SXGS01059662.1_pt1 | contig 29729 bp, 30 predicted proteins | sample 3174681 | NCBI WGS metagenome assembly SXGS01 (sample SAMN11356861, study PRJNA531348) | freshwater metagenome | isolation source: freshwater sample F1-80 | place: China: Fuxian Lake, Yuxi | collected 2017-12-25 | reverse complement strand
TCCGACTAACCGCACCGTCGCTCCCAGGGGAGTGAGCAGAAACGTATTAGAGCGCGCGACACGGCTGTGCAGAATATCGCCAACGATAGCGACAGTCAGACCAGGAATCTGTCCCTTGCGTTCACGTATCGTCATGGCGTCGAGCAAGGCTTGCGTGGGGTGTTCGTGCGTCCCATCTCCAGCATTGATCACCGGACAATCCACGAGACGCGCGAGAAGGTGGGGTGCTCCCGACGAGGGATGGCGAATGACAATGGCCGACGGTCGCATCGCAACAAGGTTACGCGCAGTATCAAGGAGCGTTTCTCCTTTTGTCGTGCTGCTGGTCGAAGAAGAGATATTCACAGCATCGGCGGACAAGCGCTTCGCGGCGATCTCAAAAGACGTGCGGGTGCGGGTGCTCGCTTCGTAAAACAGATTCACCACCGTCTTGCCACGCAGCGTCGGCACCTTCTTCACTTCACGCTCAGAAATCTCCCGAAAGGTTTCAGCGGTTTTCAATAGAGAAAGCAGCTCTTCTTGCGAGATCCCTTCGATACCAAGTAGATGACGATGGGTAAACATTACGCTCGCTCCCTACTCGATGACCACTTCGTCCTTGTCGTCGCACTCTGCCAAACGCACAGACACGCGCTCGTCGCGTGCGGTGGGAAGGTTTTTTCCGACATAGTCGGCACGAATCGGCAATTCCCGATGCCCACGGTCCACTAGCACGGCCAATTGAATGTTGCGTGGGCGACCAAAGTCGATCAATGCATCCAGCGCCGCCCGCACCGTGCGCCCGGTGTACAGCACGTCGTCCACCAACACGATGCGCATGTTCTCAACCCCAAAAGACACCTGGGTGCCACGCACTTCAGGATGGAGGCGACTGCGCCCGACATCATCACGATAGAGCGTGATGTCGATCTCACCGCAAGGCAGTTCCACGCCTTCGATCTCTTGCACGATCTGCGCAAGGCGTCGCGACAAGAACACGCCACGGGTATGGATACCGACCAGCGCAAGGTGCGCCGAACCTTGGTTCTTTTCCAGGATTTCGTGCGCGATGCGCGTCAACGCACGCTGGATAGCCATGTGATCGAGCAAAATGCGCATCGGACCTACTCGTAGATGAAAAAAAAGCCCCCTTGAAGGCTCAAGGGGGCCAAGATCGACGGACTCGAAATGGAGTTGTGCTGTGTCATGTTCACCCTTCCCAACCTCTCCGGGCTAGATTAAAAGGCGTGGTTCTTTTACCGTCCGAGGGCGGGACTGTCAAGCAGAGGAGCATTGAGGAGCATTCCGGTAGTGGTTCAATTTGATTCATTCCTATGTCTTCGTAGGGGCGGCCCTGCGTGGCCGCCCAGCAAAAGGGCACCCACATAGGGGTGCCCCTACAAGACAAAACGAAACTGTACCACTACCAGCATTCCTCATGCCTTGGCTTGCCGCTCGTCTCATCTGAAGGTACAGTAGCCAGCTTGGATACTACCGAGGAGGATTAGTCGTATGCTCGTACCGGCAACCCAGTTGCGCGTGGGCATGGTCGTCATGCACAACAGCGATCTCCACCGCATCATGGAGCTTACCCATGTGACCCCAGGAAACTGGCGTGGCTTCGTGCGCACTAAACTGCGCAACCTGCGCTCGGGATTGCAAACCGAACACCGCTTCCGTTCAGAAGATAAAGTGGATCGCATCACGCTCGAACAATTGGAGATGGAATATCTCTACCAATCGGGAGACGAGTTCTTTTTCATGAATTCGGAAAATTACGATCAGCTTTCGCTCTCCAAAGGTACGTTGGGCGATTCAGTAAGCTATTTGATCCCGAATCTCAAAATCAAAGTGGACTACCACGAGGGCAATCCCGTCGGCATCGCCTTGCCGAAGACTGTCGATTTACAAATCACCGACACCCCGCCAAGCATGAAATCGGCCACCGTCACCAACGAACTCAAACCCGCGACTACGGAAACCGGCCTCGTTGTCCGTGTTCCCAGTTTTCTTGAGGTGGGAGAAACGATTCGGGTGGATACGGAAACTGGTGCTTACGTCTCTCGCGCGAAATAGCCGTGAGACAGACGAAGCGCTCAGCCTAGATAGGGGCGGTTTTCGAATCGCCCCTACTCAGTCCCCGGCCTGACCACATGCAGTTTACCGTTGCCGTTTCCGGTTTCTTTCATGGCGCGCGCGAGTACGACAGTAAACAATGAGGTGGGCGAAGTCTTGAAACGCTTCTCAATCCGGAGCGGCACCCCAGCAAAAGCATCGGAGAGCCGCAGCGAGGCATGCCATCCCAACAGGCGCGTCACCGGGTCGAGCGCACCAATCAGCGGGCCAAGCACTGGTTTCGTGGTCCGGAAGTGGTTGATGATAACCACCATGCCTCCGGGCTTACAAACACGATAAATCTCGCGCATCATCTGCACGGGATCGGGCACGACGGTCACAACGTGAAATGACGTCACGAAATCAAAGGAATTATCCGGAAATTCCAGATTGAGGGCGTCCATCTCCATAAAACGGAAATGCCGCCAGCGGTTTTCCTCAGCCTTTTGCCGGGCACGCTCCAGCATTTCCGGCGCAAGGTCAACACCAGTCACCTCGCAGTGGAGGGGATAGGCTGGGAGAGACAGTCCCGTACCGATACCAACTTCCAATACCTCCGCCCCAGGAGGAATAGCTAAGTCGGCAATAACAGACTCGATCCGCTCGCTAAAGAAGCGAGAAAAAATTTTGTCGTACAGGTGAGAGAAATCGGAATAGATTTTACTCTCGTGGGGACCCCTGAGAACCTCTTCCTTCCGCACGGAGATCACACCACCCTTCTCGGAGAGTTCAGGCTGCTACCTGCTCCTGCTTTTGTCTTTTGAATACGGCCACGTCGCGATGGCGAAACCGCCACTGTCGTCCTCTCTTCACCCCAGGAAGCGCTTGCCGCCGGGCAAGCTCGTTCACCGTGTCTGGACTCAGGTCCAAAATCTCGGCAGCTTGCCGACTGTTGAGTAAGACGTCGTCTCTTTCTGTCATGACAGTGCATCTCTCAAAGCGATCATTGAGCGGGCGAAGTATGGCACAATGCCATAAAACGGTCAATACCTTTGTAATTCTGCGGAGTTAGTGCGCTATTTGCAAATCTCTGAGCCGGAGCTGTAAGCTGGCGTTGCCATTCCAGACATTAATCTCCGGAGTGTATAGCAGATCTAAATGCCCACCCTGAACAATGGGTGCATCCGCCATACCAAAGCCGATGGCATCCACCGGCCGCCCACCGTGCGCAGAACGCAGCAAGAGTTTGAGGTGCCCAGCTTTGCCAACCAACGGGTTGCCGCCGACAATGCGTGCAGAGACGACTTGTGCCTGACGCGCAAGAAACACTGGGTCGGGATTACCTTGTCCATACGGTTCAAGACGGCGCACTTCTGCCATCGTCTCCCCGCTCAACGATGCAAGATCAACCTCAGCATCGACCTCGGTCTCGGGCAGCAAATCTTCGGCAGTTAATCGCGCCTGCGCAGTCGCTTCAAACTGTGCGGCAAAGGAATCGATGCGCTGGGTTTGTATCGATAATCCCGCAGCCTGACGATGCCCACCATATCCGTCCAACCATGCAGCACAGGCTTGCAACCCCTCATAGAGATGGAAGACCTTGGGGCTGCGGCCTGAACCTTTGCCTTTCTCGCCATCCACAGCAATCAGGAACGTCGGGCGATGAAAGCGCTCGACCAAGCGTGAGGCGACGATGCCAATAACACCGGGATGCCATTCCGCCGACGCCAGCACGATACTACGACGCTGTGGTAAATCCGGCCAGGATTCTACGGTCGCCACGGCGTTTTGCAGAATCGCTTCTTCGATCCCTTGCCGCTCCCTATTCTCTTGATCGAGATCGACAGCCAGTTCACGCGCCCGTTCAATATGTTCGGTCGTTAAGAGTTCCACCGCTTTTTGCGCTTCAGCCAATCTGCCGCCAGCATTGATTCTTGGTCCCAAGCGAAAGCCAATGTAGCTGCTCGATACTTCGGCCTCTCCGCTCACTTCTTTCAACGCACAAATGCCAGGGCGTTGGCTGCGTTCGATTTCTCTGAGTCCGTGCGTCACCAGCACGCGATTCTCTTCGACAAGAGGTACGAGGTCGGCCACGGTACCGAGCGTCACTAAATCGAGGTAGCGTCGCAGATCAGGAACCTGCTCCTCTCCTTGTTCGCGCAAACGCATGCGCAATCCCATGAGCAGATAGAAGACGACACCAGCACCGGAAAGACCGGAGAACGAAAACGGACACGCCTTCTCCATCGGGTTCAGCACCGCATACGCGGGCAAGCGTTGTTCTGGAACGTGATGGTGATCGCAGACGATGACATCAACACCCAAGCTTTGCGCTAGGGTGATTTCGTTGTGCGCCGTCGCCCCACAGTCCGCCGTTATCATGACCGTCGTCCCACGCTCAGCAATGGTACGCATGGCTTGACTGTTCAAGCCGTAGCCCTCGCGGGTCCGGTGTGGAATGTACAGATCCGGTGCCATTCCTAGCTCACGCAAAAACAGTAGAAGCTGAGAACTGCCCGTCACACCATCGACATCATAATCGCCATAGATACAGACACGCTCGCCGTGTACTCGGGCACGGAGGATACGCTCCGTCGCGCGAGCCATATCGGGAAACAGAAGCGGAGAACGCAACCCAGTTCGCAGTGTCGGGGATAAAAAGGCTGAGGCCCGCTCAGGGGAATCTACGCCACGGTTAAGCAACAGCGTCGCCAACAGCGGCGACACCGGCGGTGCCCAGGACTGTGCAGCCGAGCACAGCGTGGCAATGCCAGCCGGGTCCGGCTGCCGCATCACCCAGCGCCGCTTCGGCCAAGATACAGGGACTCCCATCATGCCCTCAGACACTGAGCGTGTTGAGACGGCGGCGTGAAATAAAGAAGTCATACACGACACGGGTGCAGAACACGGCGGTAAACAGCGTCGTCGCGATGCCAGCACACAACGTCACGGCAAACCCTTTCACCGGACCAGAGCCGAACTGAAAGAGAATAAGGCCAGACAGAAAGGTCGTAATGTTCGAGTCGCGGATCGCTGGCAAGGCGCGTTCATAGCCAGCCTCGACCGCTGCCCGGGCACTCTTGCCGAGACGCAGCTCTTCACGCATGCGTTCGTTGACCAAGACGTTGGCATCCACCGCCATACCAACCGTCAGCACAATGCCAGCAATACCCGGCAGCGTCAGTGTCGCCTCCAATATCGCCAGCGCTGCCAATAGGAACAACACATTCAACGTCACTGCCAAATCAGCAAGCACCCCAGCAAGCTTGTAGTATATCGCCATAAAAAGGATCACCATCGCGCCACCGACAGCAAAGGAGAGTATGCCCTGGTCAATAGAGTCCTTGCCCAACGACGGGCCAACGGTGCGCTCTTCCGAGACAGTCACTGGCGCTGGGAGCGCACCAGCACGGAGCACAATGGCCAAATCACGCGCCTCTTTGACGTCAAAGCTACCGGTAATCGAGGCACGGCCTCCACCAATTTTCTCGCGAATGGTCGGAGCCGAATACACGGTGTCGTCAAGAATGATCGCAAGTCGTCGTCCGACATTTTCGCTGGTAACTTTCTCGAACAAACGTGCACCGCGCTCATTGAGCACCAGTTCGACAGAAGGCCCTTCAACCGTGGAGGCCGGCCGCACGCGGGCATCGGCGACCACATCACCGGTCATGAGCGTCTTCTTCTCCAGCGTATACGGGGTTTTCCGCATCTGCCCGCTGAGCGGCTCGATTTCTTGCCCGTTCAGCACAACAGTACCCTCACCGCCGGCAGCTTGCGCACCTTCGGCAACGACTTTGAACTCCAACACCGCAGTTTTCCCGATCAAGGCTTTGGCACGGGCAGGGTCTTGGATACCTGGGAGCTGCACGAGGATATCCTGGCTGCCCTGACGCTGCACCGTCGGTTCCGTCACCCCGAACTGGTCGATACGATTACGAATGGTTTCCAATGACTGTTCAAGGGCATAATCACGTAAACGCTGTATCTCTTTGCGATCCAGCACCACACTCAGCTCGCCCTCACCAGCTTCAGGCGCACCTTCATAGATCAATTGCGGAAACTGATCTTTGAGGATTTTTTCCGCTGCGGTCTTTGCCTCGGCTGTGGTTGTCTGTAGGCGCAGTGCTGAGGCATTGCGTTCTACCGTCACCCCAGTCGTGTTGGCTTCACGCAATACACGCCGCAGTTCCTCGGCATTCTGGTCTAAAGCATTTTCGAGCGCCTTATCGAGGTCAACGCTCAATAAGAGATGCGTGCCACCACGCAAATCCAAGCCAAGGCGAATCTTGCGCGAGGGCAAAAACGACGGCCACCAGCCCGGGAGCGTAGGCGCCATAGATGGGACGAGATACAAGACCGCGACCAACACGAGGGTGAGAATGAACATCGACCGATAGAGGATTCCTTGCGGCATCACTTTTCCTTTCCGTCGCCTTTGTCGGACCCATTTCCCTTAGCAGGTTTCACAGTTCCTGAAAGCGCATCCACATGCTGCCGGTCCACTCGCACCGTCACCTTGGGGGCAATCTCCAACGTGACCACCCTATCCTGTAACTCGATCACGCGACCATAGAGGCCACCGGTCGTCACCACTTCATCGTTGCGCTTGAGGTTATCAATCATTTCCTGCCGCACTTTCGCCTTCTTCTGTTGCGGGCGAATCACGAGGAAATAAAAGACGATAAAGACGAGCACCAACGGAAGAAATTGGACAATAGGGTGAGGTCCAGCAACGGAGCCTCCCGACGGGGCGGACTGGGCGTAGGCTAATTCTGCCATACCCGTTCTTCTCCTTCTGTTTGCGCTGACGGAGCAAGAAACGGTCGTGCGAATTCCGCAAAACAACCGCTTGCTAATGCTTCGCGCATCGAGCGCATCAAGTATTGATAGAAATGCAGATTATGCACGGTATTGAGGTGCGCGGAAAGAATCTCCCCAGCAACCGCCAAATGGCGGAGATACGCGCGTGAAAAATGCTGGCACGTGTAACAGGCGCACTCTTCATCAAGAGGGCGAGGATCGGCGGCATAGGCGGCGCGGCGGATGTTCACCTTGCCAAAGCGCGTGAAAAGCGAGCCGTTGCGTGCATTGCGCGTCGGCATCACACAATCGAACATATCGTAGCCAAGGGCGACGTAGCGCACCAATTGCTCAGGAGTGCCGACGCCCATCAAATAACGCGGACGATCCGCAGGAAGAAACTGGACAGCGTGCGCCGCCAGCCCCAACGTCACGGTTGGGTCTTCACCGACACTCAAACCGCCCACCGCATAGCCAGGAAACGGCAAGCCGACTAATTCGCGAGCGCTCTGTTCGCGCAAGTCGTAATAAATTCCCCCTTGGACGATACCAAACAGTGCCTGAGCATCACGCTTTTTGGCTGCTAACGCCCGTTCCGCCCAGCGCGTCGTGCGAGCTGCGGCACGTTCGGCCTCGGCGTAACTGGCCGGTCCGGGGACGCACTCGTCCAAGACCATGGCGATATCAACTCCTAGCTTCTCCTGTGTCAGCACGACGTGCTCGGGCGTCAGCATGTGTGCCGACCCATCGAGATGCGAACGAAACTGGACGCCGTCTTCGCTCACACGGCATAAATCTTTGAGGCTAAACACTTGGAAGCCACCGCTATCTGTGAGAATCGGCCCATCCCAGCCCATGAAGCGGTGCAATCCTCCCAACTGTTCTACTGCCTCCGCCCCTGGCCGCAAGTACAGATGATAGGCGTTGGACAGAACGATTTCCGCACCAATCTCGCGCAGTTCCCTGGGAGTCATGGCCTTCACCGTGCCTTGCGTGGCCACCGGCATGAAAGCAGGAGTAGACACGTCACCGTGCCCAGTCGTCAAGCGACCAAGTCGTGCGCCCGTGCGAGTGTCGTGTTGGGTGACAGTAAAGGAAAACATGCGGCAGGAGATATGGAGACATGGCGCTTTATGCGCGACACCCCTCGCTTTGCCGGGCTGTTTTATTCGTTTTTTCGCACCCTTGCAACCGCCACAGCGGTGTAATATGCATGCAGCCTAGCGCTGCTCGTATGAAGAGCAGGATGAGCCACCACGAAACGGAGATAAGGAGGAACTCATGAAACTTGCGACATTTACCCACGGCGGTACCACCCGCATTGGCGTTGTGGATGGTGCGGAGGTGATAGATCTGGCAGCAGTGGCTCCGCAGCTTCCCCGCGAAATGTGTGCCTTTCTGGCGGCAGGGGCGGATGCGCTCACCACAGCCAAACAAGCATTGAGCAGCCCGTACGGGCGGGTCGCGCTTGCAGATGTACGGCTGGAAGCGCCAATCTTACGCCCACCTAAAATTCTCGCCGTTGGTCTCAATTACAAAGACCACATCGCCGAAACCGGCAACAAAACCCCGGAAGTGCCGATGATCTTCAACAAACAGTCCACGTCGATCAACCGTTCTGGCGGTGACATCTACTTACCGCACGTTTCCGAGCAGCTCGATTATGAAGGCGAATTTGCCGTGGTCATTGGTCGCTATTGCCGGCACGTGCCCAAAAATCGCGCCCGTGAGGTCATTGCCGGGTACACCATCGCCAATGACGTGAGCGTGCGGGATTGGCAGCGCCGGGTCCCAACCTTCACTATGGGCAAATCCTGGGATACCCATTGCCCACTCGGTCCGTACATCACCACAGCCGATGAAGTTGGCGACCCGCACACGCTCGACCTCAAAACCTGGGTCAACGGTGAACTGCGGCAAAGCTCGAATACCAGTCAGCTCCTCTTTAACGCCTTCGATCTCGTCGAGCATCTCACGACCGCATTCACCCTTGAGCCGGGGGACATCATCTCGACCGGCACCCCGGGCGGCGTAGCGGCGGCGATGAAGCCACCTAAGTGGCTGAAGCCGGGCGATGTCGTGAAGATTGCCATCGACAAGTTGGGTGAGATTGAGAACCGCGTGATTGCCGAACCGGAAGGCACCGTGCGGATTTAGGCTGAAGCCCGCTGCTCAGCCTTGAAAAACTGAGCTACTTTCGGTCTCTGCGCAGCGGCGGGGTCGAGAATCTCGCGCCGCTCAGAGACCAAGAGACACGCAGGAGCGCCATTCCTGTTTCACACTGTCTCAATTCATCGTTCATCCTTCAGCATTTTCCCTTTTTGCTTTGCTACCCGAACCACTTTTCTGCTCTGAGTTGCGCCCAGATTTTTTCGACCACGGCTCCGCCGCGCTGCTGTACTCGGCCCTCGTCGTCCACCACAAACCGTCCATCGAAGACCTGAAAAGCGCCGTCGGTCATGACATGCCGCACAGCCAAACCGTTCGCATACAGCAGGTTGTGCAGTGGTTCGGGCGGCGGCGCACCAGAGCCGGTCAAAAATCCACTCACGTCAATCGAACACAGGTCGGCTTTGGCACCTGCTTCAATCCGCCCCAAGTCCTCGCGCCCGAGACCGTTGGCGGCGTGCAGCGTTGCACCTTCGACCGCATGCCACATCGTCGGTGCAGTCAATGCCACAGCACTAGTCGGCCCCAGCAGTTTCGTTCGTAAACGTCCGTACAGCACAGCGAGCTTGAGGTTTTCCACATAATCGTTGGAGTGGGTGTCGATACCAACGGTCGTCCGCACCCCAGCCGCAAGGGCTTCTGGATATGGCTGCACCGCACCGACACCCCCAGCACCACCGCCGGAAGGGCAGTGTGCATAGACAAAATTGCGCTTCGCCAGCAGCGGCAGCTCGACGGCAGCATCGACTCCGCCCATGTGTGCGCCGAATACGCGCTGCGAGAAGAATCCCAACTCGTCGAGCCACTCACTTGGGCGCTTGCCCCACAAGCGTTTCACGGTTTCTGTTTCTTTGGGACTCTGCGCCAAATGGAGATGAATGCCGTTGCCAACCTCCTTCGCAGCGGCGAGCAGGGCTTGCAACGTCTCTGGAGTATGTGTGTCCGTGGCGTGAGGCGAGAGCTGGGGACGCAGCCGCCCGTCGCCAGCGCCGTTATGCGCCAAGGCAAAGCGTTTGTTCGCTTCAATCTCTTTCAAGGTCTCGGCTACGGAATCGTGCAACACTTGGTCGTTCGCGCGCAACCAGATAGGAAACAGGCGACCGATACTAGGAATCATCCCGCCGGGATACCCGCGCACACCCCAGTTTTTTGCCACTCGGACGTACGACTCTGCCTGCCGCAAACTCAGGCTCATCTCAACGTGCGTCGTACATCCAGAACGCAAAAGCTCAGCGACATTGCAGGCAGTCAGCGCATCAAGATCGTCGTCACTCAAGGATTCGACGAGTTCCAATGGACGGGCATACGACCGACCACCTTCGATGATTCCTCGTGTCGGCGTGGCCGAACAGGCGTGGGTATGCCCGGAAATACATCCTGGTAGGAGGAGCTGACCTGTGGCGAGCACGCGCCGATCGCGGCCAGGAATACGACTTTCCTTCACTTCGACAATCCGATCTCCGCGCACCCGCACCGAGCCGTTGCGGATCAACACCAAACGCCCGTCTTGATACGCCAGCACCCACGACGCCTCGATAATACAGTCGCGATGCGGCGGTCGGTCACGCGGTTCCTTGGTCGGGCCAGCAGCCCGAGCATTTCCTCCAGGCAGCAACGCGCCAGTCGCAGCAACGTAGGACAACATACGTCGCCGCGAGATCCCAGGCGTAGCAGCGAAAAGCTCCGGCTCAGCGACAAAACAGGAGCCGTGATGGCCCGTCTCTGGATGGTCACTCATCATGGCGAATCCTCCCTGTCCTAAATCACGCCCTCGCCGCGCAAGGTGGCCAACGTTGCAGCACCGTAGCCCAACCACTCGCCGTAAATCTCCGCATTATGTTGCCCCAGCAGTGGCGCTGAGGAGCGCACAACCGCAGGGGTGCGTGAGAATTTGGGGGCGACGCCATAATGAGTCAGTTTCCCGGCGGTCGGATGTTCAACTTCGCAGACGATCTCCCGTTCGCGGAAATGTGGCTCGCGGACGATCTCACCAAAGTCCAACACTGGCGAGACGGCGATACTGGCCGCGTTCAGCGCTGAGACCACGTCAGCCTTCGTCTGCGTGCTTGTCCACTCGGCAATGATCTGCTCGATGAAGACTTCGTTGGCTTTTCGCGCGGCACCGATGGCGGTGCGTGGATCGGTCATCAAGTCTTCGCGGCCCATCAGCTTGCAGAAACTCTGCCACTGTTTATCGTGCGCCACCGCGAGCATGACGTACCCATCCAGACAGAGAAAGCTGTTACACGGGGCAGTCGAAGGGTGCCGGTTGCCCTTACGTTGCCACACAGTGCCACAAGTTGCGGCTTGCATGATGCCACCTTCGGTCACGGACAAAGCACAGTCCACCATCGACAAATCCACATGCTGCCCCTCCCCAGTGCGCAGGCGGCGCACCAGCGCCGCCAAGGCCGCTTGAGCAGCTTTGACACCACTCAAATAGTCGATGCTCGCGTGGCCAGTTTTCGTCGGCGGACCATCGGCTTGTCCAGTGATCGACATGATCCCGCCCATCGCTTGGGCATCAGTGTCATAACCGACTTTGTGCGACAATGGTCCCCACTGCCCGAGGCAGGAAATCGACACATAGACGATGTCCGGCTTCACGGCGCGGATAGCCTCGTAGCCAATATTCCACTTGTCCAACGCCCCGGGACGAAAATTCTGCAACACCACGTCCGCGCGACGGGCGAGTTGACGAAAGATCTCCTGCCCACGCTCGTGGTGGAAATTGAGCGTGATGGCTTTCTTGTTGCGGTTGATGCTGAGGAACGGCGCACCTTTGTCTTGCTCCGGTGCATTGGGCACCCACGGGCCGAACAAGCGGCACACATCCCCGGTCTCTGGCAGCTCGCATTTGATTACCTCAGCACCCATATCGGCTAATTCCGCACCGGCCACCGGCCCGGCATAGGTCGTACACGCTTCCAACACCACGATGCCTTCGAGTGGACCAACGGACGCTGGCTGCGCCTCACGATAGAACTCAGCTTTGGTCATGTCCCTCCCCTTTCTCTCCAGAGCTTCGCTAGCTCAGTTGCACCAGGAAACCCTATCTGGTAGCTCTCTCGCCTAGACGCAACAGCGTGAAAACGCAAGGAGGACGACATGAGGCAATTCGCTAGACGGTGGCGGCTCGCTCTCGGAGCATTGGGGGTGGCGGTAGCGTTCGTGATGAGTGGGCGCGAAATACACGCAGACGAGACCTGCCAGTCGCCCTACCTGCCCAAAATCACTGGGCAAGAGGATTACCTGTACGTGTGGACGCTGGGCGCAGAAGGCGTAGGCGATGGTTCCGACAAACTGGCGACCATCGGTGCCAACCCGGCAAAGCAGGATCAATACGGCAAAGTCCTTTCTAGCGTTTCCGTTGGTGGACGGCACGAAGCCCATCATGGCGGGTTCAACGATGATCGTCGCTACTTGTGGCTCGGTGGACTCGACGACAGCAAGATCTTCATTTTCGATGTCGCCTCGAATCCAGCAAAACCCACACTCACAAAAACTATCGACACCTTTGTGAAAGACTCCGGCGGCGTAGTCGGCCCGCATACGTTTTACCCGCTGCCGGGACGCATGCTCATCACCGGGCTTTCTAACGATAAAGACCACGGCGGCAAGACCGGCATGGTCGAGTACAGCAACGAGGGTAAATACATCCAGACCTTGTGGATGCCGGACAACGCACCGTATGGCTACGATGTCCGCGTGCAGCCGCACTTGAACCGCATGCTGACCTCGTCCTTCACCGGTTGGAACAACTACATGATGGACTTCGGGCAGATGGTGGCCGACAAGGAAGCCATGAAGCGTTTTGGTCAGACGATGGTATTGTGGGATTTCCACGCTCGTAAGCCGATTCAGACTTTCGAGGTTCCGGGTGCACCATTAGAAGTGCGCTGGGCGTTGCAGCCGCGCCACGATTACGCCTTCACCGCCACCGCACTGACCTCGAAACTGTGGCTCATTGCGCAAAAAGCCGACGGCACTTTCGAGGCCAAAGACGTGGGCAACATCGGCGACCCCACCAAGATCCCGTTGCCGGTCGATATGAGCCTCTCTGCCGATGACCAGACCCTCTTCGTCAATACCTTCATGGACGGCATGTGCCGCGTGTACAACGTTGGCGACCCCACCAAGCCGAAGGTCATCCACGAACAGAAGATCGGAGCCCAGGTCAACATGGTGTCGCAGACTTGGGACGGCAAGCGCGTGTACTTCACGTCCTCGCTGCTCGCGAACTGGGACAAGAAAGGCGACGCTAACGAGCAATTCCTCAAGGTCTACACCTGGGATGGGAAAGCCCTTAAACCGACCTTCACCGTAGACTTTACTAAGGAAAACCTCGGGCGTCCGCACATCATGCACTTCGGCCAGGAGCAGTTCTATAAGAATCAGATTTATACGGAGCAGAAGGCGGACAGCGCGAAAGTCGCGAGCCGTTGAGGAAGGCAGATCTTCGTTGAACCCTACGGTTTGCAGGTCTCCCCAAGCCGTCATTCCCACGCATGTGGGAATCCAGAAACGAAACCCTGGATTCCGGGTCGCGGCCTACGGCCTCGCCCGGAATGACGACAACCGGAGGTCCGATGGTAACAGGTCTCTCTTTTTCTTCGGTGCGGTCTGCCTCCTCCTGTTCCTTCTCCACTCCTCATCCACCCATTCCGACATGCACTCCGACCTCACCGCCATCCAGAGCACCCTTCACCCTCAATTCACCCCGCCCGCTCCCGGGACCTACTCCCTTCCTCCCATCGACACTATTACTGACCATCATTTGCTGGACGCAACCGGCAATCCGGTTGCGTTATTTGACGCAGCCGCTGGCAAAATCGCGATCATTTCGTTCATGTACACCTCATGCGCTGAAGTGGGAGGCTGCCCACTCGCTGCTACCGTGTTGCAGCAAATCGACCAGATGCTTGTGAAACGCCCGGAATTAGCGCGACAGGTGACGCTGGTTTCTCTCAGCTTCGACGCTGAGCGCGATTCGCCGCAACGTATGGCCGTAGCTCGTCACGCCCTGGCACCGCGCACCGACTGGCATTTTTTGACGACGACCGATGCGACCGCTCTCCAATCCGTTCTGTCCGACTTCGACCAACCCGTCGCGAAACTCTGGAATGAAGATGGCAGTTGGAGCGGCTTATTCCGTCACGTTTTGAAGGTCTATCTCGTCGATACCCAGCATCAGATCAGAAACATCTACAGCACAGGCTTGTTCAGCGCACAGCTCGTCGTGAATGATATCGAAACCATCCTGATGGAAAGTACCAAGCACTCTCACTCTGGTAAGCCGTGATGGCCTTCCTACTCCGACACCTGTTCGTTGGCGTACTGCTCTTGCTAGCGTGCAGCAGTGCATCTCTTGCTGCCGATTCCGCCTCTCCTGCCACCCTCCCACTGGGTCTTCCTCCGTTGCCATCGCCTCCGGCAGACAACCCGCCGACCCGGGAAAAAATTGCCCTCGGTCGTCGCCTCTTCTTCGACCGCCGTCTCTCACCGAACGACACGATGTCGTGCGCCATGTGCCACCTGCCGACCCAAGGGTTCACCGTCAATGAAACTCGCCTCGCCGTCGGTATCAATGGCCAAACCACGCGACGCAATTCCCCGACGTTATACAACGTCGCCTATCAACGCCTCCTGTTTCACGACGGCAGGGAGTTCACACTCGAAGACCAGGTCATCTCACCGTTGACCAACCCTGTGGAGATGGGCAACCCGTCGATAGGCTACGTGGTCAATAAAATACGTGGGCTTCCTGGCTACCGCGAGCAATTCCAGCAAGCCTTCGGAGAAGACCCAAACGTGGCGACGTTGGGCAAAGCCCTAGCGAGTTATGAACGAACGTTGCTCTCCGGCAACTCACCGTTCGACCGTTGGTACTTCGGCGGGGAGAAAGACGCCGTCTCCGCTCAAGTCAAAGCCGGCTTCAAGATTTTTCGCGGCAAAGGCCAGTGCTTCACCTGTCACACGATAGACAAGACGGGAACGCTGTTCGGCGGACAAAGCTTTCGTAACACCGGAGTCGCGCAACTTGCGTTGATTCCAGAAAAGGAAGTTGCAGTAGACCTCGGCGGCGGCCTCGTCATCCAGATGCCGCGTGCGCAAGTCGACGAAATCCTCACTCCGCTAGGAAAAGATCTCGGACGCTATGAGGTCACGCACGACCCCACAGACCTGTGGCGCTATAAAACCCCCTCTTTGCGCAACGTCGCCCTGACCGCCCCTTACATGCACAACGGCGTGCTGCTGACTTTGGAAGATGTGATCGACTATTACGACCGTGGCGGCACCAGCGCCGACGGCCAAGACCCTCGCGTTTCACCACTCCATCTCACGCCTGAAGAGAAACAAGCTTTGCTCGCCCTCCTGCGCAGCTTCACCGGGGATAACGTCACGGTTCTGGCGAAAGAGGGGGATGTGGCGAAAGACCGTTAGACGATTCGCAATCATGAGATATAATTGGCAACCATGAAGACCAAACTCATACGCACCGACCCAACCGTGATGATGGGCAAACCCGTAATCACCGGGACACGCATCACCGTGGAACTGATTTTGGAAAAGTTGGCCGCCGGCGAAACGGTTGAGCAACTCCTAGAGGCGCACCCGCGTTTGACTAGGCCAGCGGTGTTTGCAGCTCTGGCTTATGCTGCAGAAGCCATGCGAACACTCTCACCGAAAAAAGCTGGGAGCATCCCCTACTCAAACACCAAGCTCGCGAAACTCACCAGCGACTCGGGGTACATGTCGGTGGCACAGCCGTAGCGCAAGAGATGCCCACGATTCGCTTCGACGACGTTCAGAAACGTATACATCGAAGAGAATCCGCAGACCCGCCGCTTGTCACCGTTCTTGGCAATCTCCCCGAAAAAATCCTGCGCATCAACCTTCTCCAGGGCTTGCACGAGACGGCGATCTTCGGCCTCAACCCAGTTGATCGTCTCGCGGGTCATCGCTCCGTTATCTCCAAACTGCTGACCAACATGCGCGAAGTCCACCCCAGCCACCAAGCACACTTTACGTCCGCTTTGCGCAATGGTCTCTTTGAGCGCACGGACAAAATTCCCGATGCGTTCGTCCTCTAACGGTGAAGTGTGCGACAACACTGAGTGGTGGAAGGACGAGACCAGAATCGGGGCAATGGTAAACTCGCGCTTGCCGCCAAAGACATATTGAAGAAACAACGCCTGGAACTCTAATGAGTGCTCCACCTTATGGACAATCTCTTCGGCGAAGAGATCGCCGCTATAATTGCGTTGCAGCGCCCGCATGAACTCGCCATCGGTTTTCGCCGGTCCCAGCGGCGTGTTGTAATCTTTCTCGGTGCCGATAAAGAGATGCTGCGGGTTCATGCTGTAGTGCGAAGTCCCAAACAAAACGAACAGGTCGGCATCGCAACGCTCGGCCAGTTCTTTGTACGCTCGGGCATAGCAAGGACCACCGAACCGCAGGTCGATGTGCGGTGCGATCAAGCCACGGACTGGCGCACGCGAGGGCGTCGCCGATGATTCGGGAGCACCATGTTGCGCGAACAGCGTCGCCGCCTGGCGGGAAAATTCCTCGGGGTCCGATGAATAGCAGGTGTCGGCATGCGCCATATCGCGCACAGGAGCTTGCCAGAAGGCTTCCAGCACCTCGCGGCGAAAGCGCTCGCTGTCGAGATAATGGTGCTGGTCGAGCTGTGCGATGAGGTCGTCGATCTTGTCACGCTCCAGCACCTGTCCGAACTGCCGTGCATAAGCTTCTTGGATATCCACCAAAGAATGCTGCCCATCAAAGTGGCTGATGATGAAGTAGGTGACGGCTGGCATCACCAGCGGCCCCTTAGCCAAATGCAGGGGATCGCTGAGCAGCACCCGAGAACCGTCTCGCTCCGCTGCCGACGCTTGCATGTACCGAAGTCGGGGATAATCCATCTCGTGTACCTTCACCTTTCTCGCTGGCGCCGCGATCATCAGGCCGTTGCACACATACAGGGTTTCGCATAAGGGAGCAAAGACAACAAGACCAGTGCAAACAAAGAAGGAGGCGTTATGAAATTCGCGTTAAGCGGCGTCGGCAGCGGATCGACCGCTCGTCCGGAATTACTCGTGCGAGTGGCGCAAAAAGGCGAAGCCCTCGGATTCGAGTCGGTGTGGATTCCCGAGCATTTGGCGGTGCCGGTCGAGATTACCAGCAGCTACCCCTATTCCGCCGATGGCAAGTTTCCCGGCGGTGCCGGCGCGGCGCTGCACGATCCGTTTGTCGCCTTGGGTTTCATTGCCGCCTGCACCAAAACTATCAAGCTCGGCACTGGCGTCTTCGTGTTGCCGTTGCGCAACCCACTCGCCGCTGCGAAAGCCGCCACGAGCGTCGATGTCCTTTCGCAGGGTCGGCTGTTGTTCGGCATTGGCATCGGCTGGTTGGAAGATGAATTCAACGCAGTGGGCATGCCGTTTAAGGATCGCGCCGCCCGCACCCGCGAGGCGGTTGCCATGATGAAAGCGCTGTGGGCGGAAGAAACTCCCAAGTTCTCGGGTAAGTTTCATAGTTTTCAACCGCTTGGATTCAACCCCAAGCCGGTGCAGCAACCGCATCCGCCGATTATCTTCGGTGGTGAAAGTCGCCCTGCCCTGCGGCGCGTGGCAGAAATTGGCGACGGCTGGTTTGGCTTCCGTTACACACCGGAAACGATCAAGCCACAGTTAGATCTCTTAAAAGACCTCACGGAAAAAGCCGGGCGCGATTTCTCCAAGCTCGATATTACCATCGCCCCGCTGCCGGGACTCGAACTCACGCTCGATGTTGTCAAGCAATTCGCCGAAGCCGGGGTGCATCGACTCATGACCTTTGCGCCGGGGTTCACGCCACGCTCACGCTTCGAGACCGATCTCTACCCCAAGATGGAAAAGTTCGCCGAAGAAATCATCGCGAAGGTATGAGCCACACCACCGAACCTCTGCGCACGGGCGTGGTCGGCGTCGGCTACCTTGGCCGCTTCCACGCACAAAAATACGCCGCGCTTTCTGACGCGGCGCTCGTCGGCGTGGTCGATGTCGATAGCGCCCGCGCCGCCGCTGTCGCGGCGGAATGTCAGACCCGTGCGCTTGCTGATTACCGGGACTTGTTCGGGCAGGTGGACTGCGTGAGCATCGCCGTGCCAACGCAGTGGCATTATGCCGTGGCCCGCGATTTTCTCCTCCACGATATTGATGTCCTGGTAGAAAAACCATTGACGGCGACCGGAAGCGAAGGGCGAGAATTGGTCGAGATTGCCGCACAGAGGAACCGCATCCTGCAAGTTGGTCACCTAGAACGGTTCAATCCTGCTCTGCGCTCACTGACCGGTATCCTTACTGCTCCCCGTTTCATTGAGTGTCATCGCGTGGCACCGTTTGTCGAGCGCGGCACCGATGTCGATGTCGTCCGCGATCTGATGATCCATGACCTCGATGTTATTCTCAGTTTGGTGCGCTCTCCCGTAGCTTCGATGGAGGCGTTTGGCGTCCCGGTACTGACCAAAGAGCCAGATATCGCCAATGCACGCTTACGCTTTGCCTCGGGTTGCGTGGCCAACATTACCGCCAGCCGCGTGGCCTTGAAGCGCGAACGCAAGATGCGCTTGTTTCAATTAGATACCTACATCGTGGTGGATTACGGCGAACATCGCATCCGCATCTGTCGTCGTGATCCGACTCCGCAGGAAGGCAGCTTGCCCAACATCACCTACGAAGAGCGTGAAGTCGGTGGCGAAGATGCGTTGGAAGAAGAGATTCGCGCGTTTCTCCGCGCCGTACGCGACCACAGCCAACCGATCGTGAGCGGCCAGGACGGCTTGCAGGCGCTCGAAGTGGCCGAGCAAATTGTTGGGTGTTTGGAAGTGCCGTAAGGCAACAATCCCTCACCCTCAATGCCCAAGGCGAAGCCGATTTGAAGCGAAGGATTGGCAAGAGGCGAAGACACAGATTGAAGCACCGCGCCATCGAGCAATTGAAGCATGGGCGCGAAAAATGGTGGGATTGCGGGTATGAACACAGTTGATCGCATTCATGAACAAGTCCAGCACTTGCCTGAGTCAGCACAGCAAACCGTCCTCGATTTTATCCAGCAGCTTTCCCAGAGGTTGAGACAAGAAGATTGCGGCTGGGGGTCGTGGTCGCGGCAAGCTGCCCTGTGGGGGATAGAAGGTGACATGTGGCCTGAATACGGTGAGGTAGACTTTAAGGAGAAGTGGCAGTGAGAAAAGCTGGACAGCTCGCCATCGTCCAATTTCCAACTGTCGGTCTCCGAGCACCTCTCGCCATATGAGCACCCTATTGCCAGTGACGCCCTTAATCCCCAGTCCCCAATCCCTCATCCCCAGCCCCCGCGTTCTTCTCGTCGCTGGTGAAGCCTCGGGCGATGTGCATGGTGCAGACCTCGTCGCCGCTCTGAAGAAGTACGCGCCGAACATCGAGGTCTTCGGTGTCGGCGGTCAGTATCTCCGCGAAGCTGGCATGCACACCCTTGTCGATACTGCGGCTATCGCCGGTATGGGTCTCTTCGAAGCGCGGGATAAACTCCATGCGCTGATCCGTACCTATCGTCAGTTGACGCATCTCCTACGCACGACGCCACCAGATTTGTTGATTCTCATCGACTTTCCCGAGTTCAATCTGCGTCTGGCCAAGGTCGCCAAGCAAGCCGGCGTGAAGGTGTTCTATTACATCAGCCCGCAGGTGTGGGCGTGGCGCAAGCGGCGGGTGCATACTATCGCTAAACGGGTGGACCGCTTAGCGGCGATCTTTCCATTCGAGTCGGCTTTCTATGCCGCGCACGGTTGCCACGTGGATTTCGTCGGTCATCCGCTCGTGGATCGCGTGCGTGCGACTCGCGCTCGCGAGGAGACACTACGTCAACTCGGTCTTGACCCGTCCAAAAAGACGATTGCCCTGTTACCTGGGAGTCGCGCCCAGGAAGTCCGCTACTTGCTACCTCCCATGCTTGTGGCAGCAAAACTACTCGGACCTTCCTATCAATTCATCCTGGCCGTCGCCTCGACTCTCGCTAAGGAAGATCTCGCCCGTCAGCTCGGTCCCCAGCCTATCCCCATTGTGCAAGGCGACACCTACAACCTCGTTCATGCAGCGGACGTTGCGATGGTCGCCTCGGGCACGGCTACGTTGGAAACCGCATTGCTCGAACGCCCGATGGTCATTGTGTATCGTCTCGCGCCAGTGACCTACGCCTTGGCACGGTTGATCGTGCGGGTGCCGTTCATCGGCATGCCCAATCTGATTGCTGAGCAGCGTCTCGTTCCCGAACTCGTCCAGCAAGAAGTCACCCCGGAACGAATTGCTACCGAAGTGCGGCGGTTGCTCGATGATCCGCAAGCCTATAGGGTCACGCAAGAAGGTTTGCGCGAAGTCCGCCGTCGGCTCGGCTCTGGCGGCGCGGCAGAACGCGCCGCGCAACTCGCGTTGGATATGCTCGCTGCTCCCCGATGAATATCTATCGTCGTCTTTTTCCGTTTCTCCGCCCGTATCTGGTTCCAGAGTTTGCCTGTGCCCTGGTTTGCATGCTGCTCTTCAGCGTGACGAACGGGGCACTGCCTTTTTTGGTCGAGCACATCTTCGACGACATTTTTGCCGAGAAGAATGTCGAAGCCCTCAAAGTGCTCCCGTGGATTGTCGTTGGCACCTTTCTCTTTCGCGGGCTCGTCAATTTCGGCAGTGCTTACCTGATCGAGTATGTCGGGCAGCGCATTATCGAGGACCTACGCAATGCCTTAAATTCACATTTGCAATCGTTATCGCTCTCGTTTTTCCACCGGACGGCGACCGGGACGATTCTCTCGCGTGTCACTAACGACACGACACTCGTGCGCGAAGCCCTGACACAATCGTCAGCGTCGATGATGAAAGATGCCACAACCCTGCTCGGCCTCATCATCGTGGCTTGTATCAAAGACTGGTTTCTGGCGCTCCTTGCCTTTGTGGTGTTTCCACTGACAATCTTGCCTCTCATGAGCCTCTACAAAAAAGTGCGCTCGTCGAGTCGTCGTGGGCAAGGCTCGCTCGGCAATCTCACGGCCTTGCTGCAAGAGACGATTCAAGGCAATCGCGTGGTCAAAGCTTTCGGTATGGAAAACTATGAACGCGAGCGCTTCGCAGAGGAAAATAGCCGACTATTTCGCCATTCTATGCGGGCCGGGCGGGTACGTGCGTTTGTGCCGCCGATGGTCGAACTCGTTTCGGCTTGCGGCATTGCCGCTGTCGTGTGGTATGGCGGTGCCAGTGTCATTAGTGGCGAGCGCACGCAAGGCGAGTTTATCGCTTTTTTGACGGCGATGATGCTGCTCTACGAACCCTTCAAGCACCTCGCTCGCACCAACGCGACGATCCAAAACGGCTTGGCCGCTGCCGAACGTCTCTTCGAGGTGCTGGACGAACGTAGCGAAGTTAGTGACCGTCCGGATGCACACGTCATCACCGGCATTCAGCGCGAGCTGTGCTTCGCTCAGGTGTGGTTCCGTTATCAAGACGATTGGGTCTTGCAAGATATTAACCTGCGTATCCGTGCCGGCGAAGTGGTCGCGCTGGTGGGGCCAAGCGGCGGTGGGAAAAGCACGCTGGCAGATTTGCTTCCACGGTTCTACGACACGACGAAGGGCAGCCTTACTATCGACGGCATTGATCTCCGCGATATCACACTCCAGTCGCTCCGCGATCAGATTGCCGTGGTCACGCAATTCACGTTCCTCTTTAATGACAGCGTGAGAAACAACATCGCCTACGGTGCGCCGTCGATGCCGGAAGAACAGGTGATTGCTGCCGCGAAAGCCGCCCATGCCCATGACTTCATTCTCGCGCTACCGCAAGGGTATGACACAGTGATCGGGGAGCTAGGCGTGCGTTTATCCGGCGGGCAACGGCAACGCATCGCCATCGCCCGCGCTCTTCTGAAAAACGCGCCGATCCTCATTCTGGACGAAGCGACCTCTGCGCTCGACACCGAATCCGAGCGCCTCGTCCAAGCCGCTATTGAACAACTCGTGGTCGGGCGCACGGTGCTGGTGATTGCGCACCGCCTCTCCACCATCCAGCGGGCGGATCGTATTGTGGTGCTCGCCGATGGCAAGATCGTGGAAGAAGGCTGCCATGCTGACCTTCTCGCGCAGAACTCTCAATATCGCAAACTTTATGACCTCCAGTTCAACGACACCACTCTCTAAAGATGGACAACCACGCTTCCCGCTCGGCGAGGAACTGAAAATCCGCTGTTGGGCGGCTTTGGCGTTCTGCGCCTTGTGGTTCTTGGGAAAAACGACACGGAAACGCTTCATCCACAGCGAAGAGCTATTTGCGCGTTGGCAGCGTGGCGAGCAAGTCATTCTTGCGTTTTGGCATGGCCGGATTCTCATGATGGTCTTTGGCTACCACGGGCCGAAGGCGTGCGTCATGAATAGCATCCACCGCGATGGCGAGATTGTGACCCGGGTGTTGAAACGCTTCGGTACGCATGCTGTGCGTGGCTCATCCACACGTGGTTGGACGGGAGGCTTGAAAGGCATGCTCGCAGCCCACCGCCAGGGCTATGACCTGCTAGTGGTGCCGGACGGTCCACTAGGCCCGCCCGAGCAAGCCAAGTCCGGCGTTTTGCAGTTGGCCCGCGCCACCGGTGCACCAATTTTTCCGGTCACGTATGGGGCGGCACGGAAAATCACGATTAAGAGTTGGGATCAGCTCATCATTCCTTTTCCCTTTAGTCGCCTCGCCTATGTTGCTGGTGCGCCGATTCTCGTCCCGCGCGACGCCACGTCGGAAGTGATGGAAGACAAGCGCAAAGAACTGGAGGAGGCGCTCATCTCCATCACGAAAATCGCCGATGCCTCTTTCTCTCCACCGCAGCCAACCTCCGGTAGCGCCACGCCGTGATTGCCCCGCAGCTTTTCTACAATGCCTTGCTGACGATGCTTGCCGTGCCAGCACTGCCGTTGGCCGGGCTCGCGCTGGCAGCGCGTCCACGTTATCGGTTGGGGCTATCGCAACGGCTGGGGTTCGTTCCAGCCGAGGTTCGAGAGAGCTTTCAGAGTCGCCAGCCACTGTGGGTACACGCGCCGTCGGTAGGAGAAAGCCTCGCGACTCGTCCGTTCCTGCGTGAATTGAAACGATGCTATCCTGCCTCCCCTCTGCTTTTCTCCACGCTCACGCCCACAGCGCAGGTAACGGTGCAGCAGCAACTGCCAGAGGCGGACGCAGTCATTTACTTTCCGCTCGATCATCCGTTGTGTATTTGGCCGGTCCTGCACCAGCTTGCCCCTGCGGCATTTTTCTTCAGCGAGACGGAAATGTGGCCTAATTTTCTGCTAATGCTGGCGCAGCGACGGATTCCCACTTTCCTCGTCAGTGGTCGATTTTCCGCACGTGCCCAAGCCCGCTATCGCTGGCTGAGCCCGTTGTTTCATCCGGTGTTTCGGAGCCTGACGCACTGTTGCATGCAGACCAGCGACGACGCCGAGCGGTTGGTCGCCGCCGGTGCGCACGCAGAACAAGTCACCGTGACTGGGAACTTCAAAATGGATGGAGTACACGAGAGTAGTGCTCAAGGCGTGGCAATTCTGCAAGACGCCGGACTCGCCAGCCGTCCGCTCTTGATCGGTGCCAGCACTCATCCTGGAGAAGAGGAGTTTCTCTTGCAGGTTTTTCGTCGCTTGCAACGAGAGGTTCCCCAACTCTTGCTGCTACTCGCACCCCGCCATCCGCAACGGTTCGCGGAAGTGGCGCGTCTCCTTACGAACGGGCACTATCGTTTTGTCGCCCGCAGCCAGCCGTTGCCCACCGATACAGCAACGGCTGACGTATTCCTTTTAGATACTTTGGGAGAACTTGCGTCGTTTTACCCGGCTGCCACCGCCACTTTCGTCGGCGGTAGCCTCGTCAAAGGACCCGGCGGGCATAGCGTCGTCGAGCCGGCACTCGCCCATACTCCAGTTCTTTGCGGCCCGCACACGCATAACTTTACGAGCGTGGTCGAGCAACTGCAGCAAGCCGGCGGCGGCATAATTGTCCGCACCACAGACGACTGCTACCAACGACTCCTACCGTTCTTCCGCGACCCGCAGAAAGCCCGTGCCGCAGGACAACACGCCTATTCAGTAGTCCAGCAAGGCCAAGGCGCGGTCGCGCGGACGATGACGATTATTCAGGGTGCCCTGAGTGCCTATCCGAATAACGGTGGGCAACTGTCAGGTTGAGCCCTTCGCCTATGCTCAAGATAAACTCCGCGAAACATCACTATACCCCACCCCTGGATTCCAGCTTGCGCTGGAATGACGACCCTGCCACGCTCGTCATTCCGGGCGAGCAACGCGAGACCCGGAATCCAGAAGCGCAGTAGCAGAACCGCTGCGAGATTCCTCGCTACGCTCGGAATGACACATTTGGAAAGCCGCATCGTACAGCATATGCCTTTCTTTTTTTTCAATTTACAACGTTGGCTCCACCTCATCTGGAACCGCCAGGGTTGGTCCGGCTGGCTCGGTTGGCTGGCATTGCTGCCTTTTTCTTGGGGATTTGCTCTGGTCGTACACGTGCGTAATCGTCTGTATGATCGGCGCTGGTTAGCCGTCGAACAGGCGCCGCTCTCCGTCATTAGTGTTGGCAATCTCACAGTCGGCGGCACCGGAAAAACGCCTTTCGTCTTGTGGCTCGCGCGGGCATTGCAAGCGCAAGGGAAGAGTGTCGGTATTCTCAGTCGGGGCTACAAAGGCACCCAGACTCACGCAGCGGTGGTCGTCGGCATCAACGGCGAAGCTCTAGCGACACCAGAGGCTGTCGGCGACGAGCCGGTCATGTTGGCGCGGCTCTTTCCTGGTGTGGTCATTGCCAGTCAAGACCGACTCGCTGGGGCACGGCTGGCGCGAGAGCGGTTCGGCCTCGAACTGATGATTCTTGATGATGGCTTCCAACACCGCCGTCTCAGTCGCGAGGTCGATATTCTACTTTTGAGCGGCAGCAACAGTATGCACAATCAGCGGCTGCTGCCGGCTGGACCATTTCGCGAGCCCGTGTCCGCCGCGCGGCGCGCCCATATCTTGATCGCCACGAAGGGCGACCCGCTAGATGATGCGCCTTCGCCATGGCAGCAACACGCCACAGCATTGCGCAAGCCACTGTATACTGCCCATCTGGAAGCAGTCGCACTCGTCAGTATCGAGCAGCACCAATGGCGAGAGATACCGCTGACCGAATTGAGCGGCAAACGCATCATGGCACTCAGTGGGATTGCTGACCCCCTGCCCTTCTACCGCGCGTTGCAAGAATGGGATGCCGAGGTCACGGAGGTGATGGAATTTCCCGATCATCACCAGTACGTTCAAGCTGACTGGCAGGCAATTTCCTTCGCCGGTCAAAAAGTAGAGATGATCGTGACCACGGAAAAAGACCTTGTAAAGCTGGAACGATTCCCGTTCGCGACGAGAAAACTCGTGGCGTTACGCACGCGCTTGGCGATCCCTCAAGAAGCAGCGCTGCTCGCCACTCTTACCCAACATCTCACTAGGACAGAATGACATCCTATGGCTGCACCGTTTCTCATCGAAGCTGTCAACGCAATGCTGGCTGACCTCCCGACCGAACGGAAAGCGCTCCTTGACGTGAGCTGCAAAGAGGGCGACGTCCTGCAAGCCCTCCAAGCTCGCGGATTTCTCCTACGCGGCACCAACTATGAACCTGCAGGGCCAGGCTTGAACGGCATTCCCATCGACTACGGCGTGAACCTCCTCGACCGCCTTCCTTACGATGACGCCAGTTTCGATGTCGTGCTGTTGATCGAAGTGATCGAGCACTTAGAAAATCATCGCACAGCCTTGGGTGAACTGGCGCGGATTCTCAAGCCAGGAGGGGTGTTGATCCTCACGACACCCAACATCATGCGCCTCAACTCGCGCTTGCACTTTTTCTGGAGCGGCTATCACAAGACCAAGCGGCGCTTCATTCCCTTCGACACGCCCCTCGACCAAGCGCATCGCTTTCATAATTACCCGATTGATTTGCCGATCCTCTATTACCTCTGCAACCAGTATCGGCTGGAGTTAGAGCGCGTTGGCAAGAGCAAGATCAAAGCTTACTCACGACTGCTGTTCGGATTGTTCGGGCTCCCGGTCATGGCCTACACCTGGTACACCTTGCTGTGGCGCGAGAAGAACCCGCATCAGAAGCAAGAGAACCGGCGGTTGAGTGCATGGCTGCTCAATCCCCGCACCTTGATGGAAGACAATTTGGTGTTGCGCTTTCGTAAGCACGCACCATAGGAAAAAAGAGAAAAGGGGATCGGCATGGCCATCTCGCAAAAACTCCTCGACATCTTGGTGTGCCCGCAGTGTAAGGGCGATCTTGAACTGACGGCCACTGAGGACGGGCTCACGTGCCACACCTGCCAGCTCTGTTACCCGATCCAAGATGACATTCCCATCATGTTGATCGAAGAGGCTGCCCAACTCGGATGACTGCCGCCGCACCCCACCGGCTTCTTATCGCGCAGAGCGGATTCCTCGGTGACGTAGTTCTGACGACGCCGCTGATTGCCGAGCTGCGCCGCCGCCTCGCGCCAGCTTCACTTGCGGTACTGACAACGCCACAAGCTCGACCATTGCTCGAACATCACCCAGCTGTAGATCGCGTGCTCGTTGATGCCAAACGCACCACTGGGAAGGGCCTGCAAGGCTTGCTGCGCACCGCTCGTCAGCTACGACAAGAAGGCTTCACCTTCGCAGCGGCACCGCATAAATCGCTGCGCACAGCGCTGCTGCTTGCGCTCGCTGGCATTCCGCAACGCATCGGGTTTCGCCAAAGTCCCGGGTGGTTTCTCTACCACCGGACGGCAGTGCGCGACCAGGATCGCCACGAAGTCGAGCGCATTCTCTGCCTACTCCGGACACTGGGCGTCGAGCCGGAAGACTGCGAGCGACAGCCATTCATTGACTGTGATGAGACCGCTCGTGTCCGCGCACACGAGCTACTCCAAGCCGTCCAGATTCGTGACCATGATCCCTTCTTCATCGTCTGCCCGGGTTCGGTGTGGCCAACGAAACGCTGGACAGTCGCAGGGTACGCAGCAGTAGTCGAGCGGTTGTCGGATAGCTACGGGCACGTGCTCATCTGCGGTGGTCCAGATGACGCACCGGTTGCCCGCGCCGTCCATGAGCACGCGCACGGCAAAGGGGTCAATCTCGTCGGTCAAGCCGACCTCCTCATCTTTATGGCTCTTGTTGATCGAGCACGGCTGGTCATTAGCAACGACAGCGCACCGATGCACATCGCCACCGCCCGCAACGTACCGGTGGTCGCCATCTTCTGTGCCACGACGCCGAGCCTTGGCTACGGACCCTACAGCGAGCGTGCCATCATCGTAGAAAAGAAAGACCTGTTCTGTCGCCCATGCAGCCGCCACGGCACGCCCACCTGCCCACGCGGCACCGAAGACTGCATGCGACTCATCACTGTCGAAGAGGTCTTAGCGGCGGGGGATCATCTACTCGCAGCTCGCAGGGACGCGGTGACTGCACTCCGCCCTTTCAGTGGACTATCGCTCAATGGCCACTTCTCCAGATAGTCCAACGACTCTACTTTTACGCGAGCGCTTTCACGAGCTGAACACGACCACCTCGCGCGAGGCAGCAGCCTTGGCCGAGCAAGGAAAAAAGGCCACCTTGTGGGGCCTCGTCGCTACACCGTTTTTTCTGTTCTTGCGTGTCTACTTCGGACGTGGAGCCTGCTGGCGCGGCGTCGCCGGTCTTATTGACGCCATGTTTGCCGCCTATGAAGTCTTTGTTCGCCACACCAAGCTCTGGGAGCTGCAACACATTCAAAGCACCCTCCCACCTTCCCGCCATCCATGACACGACCACCTCTTCCCTCAGGTTTTGTCGAAGTCCAGAAGCATTCACAAATCTGGTGGGTCAGAGAAGAATGGACGGCAGTGCTGCCCGAGCTGCTCGCGACTCCAGATGCCATCGCGCAGCACTCGACACCAGTGGCAGTCTCGGGCGGACGCGGCGATATGCGTCGCTTGCCTCTAGACGATGGCGGCTGCGCAATGATCCGACAGTATCAGCGTGGCGGATTCGTGCGGCATTTCGTGCGTGACCGGTATTGGGGCCGGCCTTTTCGTCCATTCACGGAACTGCACTGCACAGAGGAAGCGCGACGACGCGACGTACCAACCATCGAAGCCTTGGGGGCAGGGGTCACGCAACTTGGCGGCGGATGCTATCGCGGCCTTTTCATCTCGCGTGAAGCGGTTGCATGCGTGAACTTATGGGAATGGCTCCAACAACGTCCAATGTCGTTAGCACGGACGGCAGTGCTCACCGCCGTTGCGCAAGCTATTCGCCACATGCACGACGTTGGCATTTTCCATGCCGACCTGAACCTCACCAACCTTCTCGTGAGAGCAGACACCACGCCACCAGACGTGCGCATCATCGACTTTGATCGCGGGCACGTTTACCCCCAGCCCTTGTCACAAGGCCAACGAGAGCAGAACCTGCGACGATTGTGGCGCTCGTGGCGCAAACTGGACCAGGAAGGCGCGTTTGTCACGCCTGAAGATGTGGCAACGTTCGATCAAAGATATTGGGCGTGAGTCGTGCCCCTGCCCTTCTCTCCCACGCCTGCACTCGGTATGGTCCTCACCGTGCTGGATTTACCTGTTCCGTTTCAGCCGCGCCGGATACTGATTGTCCTCCTTGGTGCGATTGGCGATGTCACCCGGGCGCTACCACTGCTCACTCGGGTGCGACGTGCGTATCCACACGCTTACATCGCGTGGGCAATCGAGCCGGCGGCAGCGGCGCTGCTCGATTATCATCCAGCGTTGAATGAGACGATTCTGTACCGCCGTACCCAAGGAGCCCGGACGTTTCTCCCATTTCTGCGCAAGGTTCGTCTCCAACAATTTGACTTTGTGCTGGATCTTCAGCGCCACGCGAAAAGCGGGCTAGTCAGTTGGTGGTCACATGCACCGGTGCGGCTCGGCTTTCACCGCTCGAACACGAAAGAAGGGAATTGGCTCTTTAATACCCACGAGATCGCGCCTATTGCGGATTTTTCGCTCAAACTTGGTCAATACTTGCGTTTTGCCGACGCCTTGCAGTTGCCGGATAACGAAGTGCGTTTCGATCTGCGCTTGCGCCCAGTAGAAGAACAGAAAGTAGAGCAGCTCCTCACCAATACGCCGCAGCCGTTCGCTGCATTTTTTCTTGGGTCGCGGTGGCCGAGTCGGTTTTGGTTCGCCGACGCGACAGCGGCAGTAGCACGAACCCTGATTCGCGATTATGGTATGGGCGTCGTTTTGGTCGGCGGGCAAGGCGAACGCGACTTTGCCCAGGCCGTGGAGCAGGCGACGGGGGCAGGGGTGACAAACCTCGTGAGCCGCACCAGTTTGCGAGATCTGATTGGCCTTTTTGCCCGTGCGCGGTTTGCGCTTGGTCCAGACTCTGGGCCTATGCATATTGCGGCGGCAGCCGGCATTCCGGTCATCTCGCTGTGGGGAGCTACCAGTCCAATACGTTCGGCACCGTGGGGTTCCGAGGATCTGGCTCTACAAGGAAAAACTGCGTGCAGTCCATGTTACACCCGTACTTGTCCGATTGAGCGACGCTGCATGCAGCGTATTACGCCAGAACAGGTGCTGGCAGTGATCCGCACGGCGATAGAGCGCCAAGAAGAAGGCAACAGGCAACAGGCGACAGT
>SXGS01162635.1_pt1 | contig 29736 bp, 27 predicted proteins | sample 3174681 | NCBI WGS metagenome assembly SXGS01 (sample SAMN11356861, study PRJNA531348) | freshwater metagenome | isolation source: freshwater sample F1-80 | place: China: Fuxian Lake, Yuxi | collected 2017-12-25 | reverse complement strand
GAAGTCGTTCGCCACGTCCAGGCAGTGTGTCGCTTGCTGGGCCGCGCTCCAGTCGACGAAGGCACCTCGGCCTACGTGCAGGCACGCCAGCGCGTGCCGCAGGAGCGTCTGGAAAAAGTCATGCAACCCACCGCCACCGCCGCTGACTGCCGGGCCGGTGATGGCGGCTGCCTTCAAGGCCGCCCCATTACTGAGGAGACCGCAGGATAGCCTACAAATCTCGGAGGTGGCGCGGACGCATCTGCTGCGTTGCTCGCTTGGTCAGAGGCCGCTGCGGGCATCATCCCTCGCTCACGCCTTGCATCTGTGCCCACGGCACTCTCCGGAATTCGTAGGCTATCCCACGGTCTCCTCAGTAAGGTCGTGGACGGCTCGACCACTCAGTTGGCCGACACTCCAGACAATCAGTTGGAGTATCCTCAGCCCTCCACTCAAAAGCAGGGGTGTGGCTTTCCTGTGATGAAGTTGGCGGTGCTCTTCTCTCTGGATAGTGGAACCATTCCGAACGTCCTCACCGGCAATCTTCACATGCACGATCTGCGGCTTTTCCGCCGACTGTGGGATCGTCTCAAGAGCGGAGACATTCTCCTGGGAGATCGGGCCTACGGAGAATACGCCACCGTGGCCGGGCTGAAGCAGCGGGCAGTGGATGTCATCGCTCGCCTGCACCAAGGGCGCAAAGTGGATTTTCGCAAGGCCCAACGGCTGGGCAAGAATGACGGACTCTTCACCTGGAGGCGTGGCTGCCAGCGATCGGAGATATTCACCAAGCGGGAGTGGAGTCTCCTGCCCGAAACGATCCAAGTGCGCATCCTGCGCTTCATCATCGATGTGCCCGGTTTCCGCTGGCACCAGGTCATGTTGGTGACGACGCTGCTGGATCCCAAGCTCTTCCCAGCCCACCAACTGGCCAAGGCCTATGCCCGGCGATGGCGGCTGGAGATGTGCCTGCGCGATATCAAGACGACTCTGGGCATGGAATCCTTGCGTTGCCAGAGCCCGGCGATGGCTCGCAAGGAAATGCTGGCGTTCCTCATTGCCCATAACCTGACCCGCTGTGTCATGGCGGAGGCTGCCCGGCTTTATGACGCGGGTCTGGAGCACGTCAGTTTCAAGGGCACTCTGGATGCACTCCGCCAATACAGTGCGGCCATCTCGGCGGCCAGGAATCGGAAGGTGCGCCTGCAACTCTGGCAAGATCTCCTGCTCAATCTGGTGCGCGATCAAGTTCCTCTTCGACCCAATCGCTCAGAGCCTCGCGCGGTCAAACGTCGCCCCAAACCCTATCCGCTACTCAACAAACCCAGACGCCAGTTCAAAGAAATCCCCCACCGCACCCGTTACTGGAAAAACAACCCAAGGAAATCCTGACCCTTATCTAAGAGCCATTCGGGTCTGGCTGCCCGATTGATTTTCGAGCACGGCGGGTTTCTGGTTGGGCTTGAAGAGCTGATCGAGTACGCAAGCGTTCGATTGCGAGGCTAAGCAATGCGCAAAAAAGTTCAAAAGCCGGAGTGACGCGGAATTTTCCTTCCGTCACCACGATGCGTCTGCTATTTGATTTTCATCATGCGAAGGTTTTTTACATTGGGCTGGCTGGTAATTCTGTGCGGAGTGTTGTCTCCCCGCTTGCTGGGCACTGATTATAAGCTCACCAATGGCGACGTCATATCAGGAAAGACAGTGTCGTTTTCCGCAGATGGAGTTGTGTTCTCGCTTGATATCGGAGGCTTTTCACCACAGATCCGCTGGGCCAAACTCTCACAAGAAGCACTGAAGGAACTCAGCAAGGATCCCAAGGCCGCGGCGTTTGCAGAGGCATTTATCGACGCTCCGACCGATGCAAAGGCGGTGGAAAAAAAGGCGAAACCGATTACCGTCAAACCCGTCGAAACCCGCCTGCCTCACCATGACAAGATTGGCTTCGCCGAAGCCTGGACAACGCCGGCTGCCTTGTTGATCCTGATTGTCTTGTACGCGGCGAATCTTTACGCGGCGTACGAGATCGCACGATTCAGGCAACGACCCGCCGGACTGGTGTGCGGGATCTCCGCGATCCTCCCGGTTCTCGGCCCCTTGGTATTCCTGTCACTTCATACACTCGATGATCACGGCAATGAAGGGCATGTTACCGAGGCTGGTTATGAACCTCCGCCATTGTCGGCGGCACCTGGGGCTCATCAGGGTGGGGCAGCTCCGGCAGCAGCCGGGCTTGGACTGGCGGCCTCAGCTAAATTTGAATCCACCACCGGCGGAGCCATGACACCCGAGACTTTCAAGCGAGGCGATTTCACCTTCAATCGTCGATTTGTGGAAACCAAATTCTCCGGGTTTTTCCGCGTAGTACCCACGGAAGCAGAGAAGGATCTGGTGCTTGTCGTCCGCACCAGCAAATCAGAATTCATAGGCAAGCGTATCAGCCGGGTTTCCAGCACCGATATGCATCTGCAATTGCTTCGAGGAAATATCGAGCAAGCTGTCGCCTATGACGACGTCACAGAATTCCAAATCCGCCACAAAGACGCCAAAGCATGAGCAGTTCAGACCAGCCGGTTAAGCCTGCAAAGACGGAACGTTACCGCACGATTCTACTCTTCGGAGCACCAGGTGCCGGCAAGGGCACACAAGGAAAGATCCTCGGGACCATCCCCCAATTTTATCACTGCGCTTGCGGCGACGTCTTCCGCAATTTGACCATCGAAAACGAACTTGGCCGGATATTTGTGGAGTATTCCAGTCGTGGCCAGCTCGTCCCGGATGAACACACCGTCCGGCTCTGGCGGCGGAACATCGATTCGATGTGCTCCTCAGGCAGATTCCACCCGGAGCGCGACACTCTCGTTCTGGATGGGATCCCCCGGAACGCGCACCAGGCCGAGATACTACGCGACACTCTGGATGTGAGGGCAATTTTTTATCTAACTTGCCCTGACATGAACAAGCTCGTTGAGCGGCTCCAGCGAAGGGCACTGCGTGAGAACCGTCTCGATGACGCCAATCTCGATGTGATTCGAGCCCGACTGGAAACCTACGAACGCGACACCAAGCCCGTCCTCGATTTTTACGGCCCGAACCTCGTTCACGTCATTGACTCGACCAAAAAGCCGGTCGAAGTCCTGCAAGAAATCCTCAACATCATCGCCAAAGTTCGTTGAGCCGTTCCGCGGCCGGTTAAACACCTCAGCGATCGTTCGCCTCAAGGAGCCGATCAAGTTCCCAGGCTGGAAGTTCAACCGTGACTCCTCTGAAAACCATTTTCTTCGGCACTGCTGAACTTGCCTGCGCAAGTCTGACGGCGCTCGCGCGAAACAGTCGTTACCAACTCGCCGCCGTCGTCACTCAGCCCGACAAGGCGAAGGGACGGGATCTGAAGATCCAGCCTACGCCGGTCAAGGCGGAAGCCTTGAAGCTGGGGCTCCCGGTTCTCCAACCCATGAAGGCGCGTGCCCCGGAATTCGTCGCCGAACTGGTGTCGCGCGGACCCGACATCATTATCGTCGCCGCGTACGGGCAGATTCTCCCCCAATCGATCCTCGACCTCCCCCGTCTGGGTTGCCTGAACGTCCACACATCGCTCCTACCGAAGTACCGCGGCGCCGCCCCCATCCAATGGGCCATTCTAAACGGCGACGCTGAATCAGGAGTAACCATCATGAAGATGGATGCCGGACTTGACACCGGAGACATCCTCACGCAAAGCCGCACACCGATCACCGAAACTGACAACGCGCAAACCTTGCATGACAGATTGGCTGGGATGGGAGCCGAATTGTTGCTCAGCACCATTCCAGATTACGCCGAGGGCAAAATCACAGGGCAGCGCCAACCATCGGAAGGCTTCAGCTACGCGAGGAAGATCACCAAGGAAGATGGCCGGCTCGATTGGTCGCAGCCGGCTCGCACCCTGTGGAATCGTGTCAGAGGTCTGACGCCGTGGCCGGGTGCCTTTGCTTTACTGAGCGGCGAAGGCAAACAGACGATGCTGAAAATCTGGGACGCGGATGTCGTTGACGCAGCAGGTGGATCGCAAGGAGAGGTTCTGCGCGCCGACAGGGAAGGAGTCATTGTCGCCTGCGGGGAGAGTGCGCTGCGAGTTCTTCAATTGCAGCGCGAAGGTGGTCGTCGATTGCGAGCCGGCGAGTTCTTGACGGGCCATCCCATCCTGCCAGGAACCCGTTTCAACTGTTGAACTCGGCTGCAAACTCTTCAGAAGTTGAAGAGAAATCTCGGCCAGCATGGGCGCCGCCTTCCATCAGATTACGTTTGTGAATCTGGGCCTGGGTGAACTGGATCAAGTAATGGCAAGTTAACGACCTCGAAGGCCAGAAGCCTGGAAGTGTGCGGCGATCTCATGGGTAAGGAGTCCGCGCGGATATACCGCCACTTCATCCAGTTTGCCCTCAAAAGCAAACGTCCCATCACTGCCTCCACCGACGAAAACATTCCAGTCTCCGTTCGGTGCGGAGTGGTCGAAGGTGCCGGAGATTTCAGGATCTACAGTACCATTGAGATGCACGCGCACTTTCCCTCCTTCACGAACGAGCACGAGGTGATGCCATGCCCGCAACCCCAACACCGTGCGGCCTGCAAGCAGTTCCTCACGCCCGTTCCCACTGGAGAGAATGAGTTTGCCCATGTGATCCGGGTGCGAAGTGCCGCCTACTCCCAGATGCTCACCACGCTCCGTGTTGCCCCCTTCGAGAGCGCGAGAATAAACATATCCACCCACAGCACGAGCATCCACTGGCAAGCCGTTCCAGAGCCACAGCTCGACCGAGTAATTCTCGCCAAGCGGCAAGGATGCACGCAAGCGCCCGCCGGCGAAGTGCGCTGCACGATTGATCTGCGATCCGGAGAATGCGTTACGCATCGGTGGTTGCGGAGGTTGATGTCCGATCCGGCCATCAGCGCCAGGCAGGAACAGTGCAACGCCATCTTCAAAGGTTGCATCGTATTTGCCCATCGCATCCCGCGCGGTGGGAATGACCATTTCCTCAAGCCTCCAGTAGGCCAGCGGCTTTGAATCGAGGACCGCTCGCGCGTATGGGCCGTGCTCGTCAGCAGGTCGGCGTCGCGGTCGGGCGGCAACCTCTTCGAGCAGCTCGAGCGTCGTCTCAACGATGCGCGGCTCCGCCCCGGTTTCGAGTCCTGCCGTGCGTGCGGCCCACGTGGTGTAGCCGCCGAGCTTGTGCTGTTCAGGCGGCGGGATGTAGCCCTCGGCGCCATTGGCAAGTTCGATGTTGAATGTGGCGGCGAACGGGCTGCGCTGTTTGAGCTTCAATCCGGTGATCGCGAATACTTCGTTCGGCAGCGCGGCAATACCGAGTTCACCGATTGAAAGCGCCTGAAGCTTCAATTCTGTGCGCGGACGTTGGTGAAGATAAATGGATTCAAGCGCATAAATTTCCGGCTGAGATTGCGGCAGCTTGTCGCCGAGTTTCGCAGCCATCTCGCGTGCCCATGACAGTCGATTCTCATCCGGGATGCGGTAACCGAGCTCAATCGTGCGTTCCGCCATCTTGAGCGGCGCGGAGTCCAGCCATTTCATTTTCCCGACCATATCCGCGACACGCCGGGCAATTTCCATCGAGTAGGCGTCGTAACCTATCTGACGTCTTGGTGCGCCGTAATCCATCCACATTAAATCGCCGCTTGTTCCTTGCGACATGATTCCCACGAATGCGTCGTCCGCACCGAGCATTGTCGCTACGTGCCGGGCGAACCGCCCATAGTAATCGGAGGAGAGCAACGGCGAGCCGTAATAGTGCATCGAGTAATTCGCCAGCAGCGCGAGCGGTTTGCCATCAGCACGCTGCACGGCCAGCACGGAGAGCTGCGGGTCCACCGGACCGCTCGGCCCAATGGCATCGGGACTCTCGTGGCCTGGATGCATGTGGGCACGCACGTTTAGCTGGCCGAATGGGTCGGTGAGCATCTTGTCGGGACGGCGAATCCAGCGTCGGTTGAATGTGTGCTCCCAATCATCCTCCTGCGCCCAGGCGATGCGCGCTGGTTGAAGACGCTCGACGGCGCCGACAATCGCTGCCGTGATGCGACCCGGTAGAAACACCGAGTAACGCGGATCCACGCGGCTGCCGAGGCACCCCATCGCCGACGGTGCGGAGTGAGTGTGCGTTGCGGAAACAAGCATTCGAGTTGTGGGAAATCCAGTGGCCTTGGACGCATCCTCCTTCGCGCGGTCGATCAGGTCGCGCGGGATCATGCATGTATCCACCACGCACAACACCAGACGCGTTGTGCCGTCATCCAGCGCGAGAGCCTTGGCGGAGAGCGCGTCGGCCACATTCGTCGCCGAGCGTTCCGTGAACATGGCATTCACGCGCACTGGATAGCTTGTGGGCGCGATGTCAACTGCATACGCCCCTGCGCGAAAGGACGGCGCTGCTTTGATGTGGAAGTTGCAGGAGAATCCGAACAGCAAGACAAACAGCAATGATTGAAACGGGTGCATGAAGTCATTGAACTGCCGAACGGAAACCGCGGCAAGCTTTGGCAGGTGTGATCGAAGGTAGTACTACTCGGTGCCAAGGCGGTCAAATCTATCAGCTCAGTCTGATTTGTGGTTGCTTTGAATTTGCAGGTGCAAGTTGGCTCACCTCAATTCGCGGAGGCAGGATTTCTGAGCCAGCAAGATACGAAGGCGGATGGCGGTTCTCACCTTTCACCTGCAATTCCTGGGGCACCTTTTTCCAGCTCCCGTTCCAGGCGTGCCATCTCCTTCTTTAACGTGGATGCCACGCGATGCTTCGTGACATAAACATTTGCCACACTGACTCCCAGCGACCGCGCCACATCTGCCGCAGGCCATTCTTTCAATGCGTGCAGATCGAACATCTGGATTTGCTTCAAACTGAATTGCGCCTGCAATCGCTCCAGCGCCGTGGACATCAAATTCTTTCGCCACTCCGTATCAAACAACGCATCAAGGTTCACCGCCGCCGGATCGGGCACGCGTTCGACAGTAGCCGTGCGCGCCGCGTCATCGCTGCGGAGCGAATGCGATTCACCCACCCTCACCGCCGCCGCCCCGACGAATCGTTCCTCTCTTCGCCTTTTTTTCAACTGATCCTTGATGCGCCACGAAGTTTGGTTGAGGAGCCACGTCTTGAAGCGGCACACTTTTGGATCGTAGCGAAACTCCGGCAGGTGCCGCGCCGCCGCGATGGCTGTTTCCTGCACCACTTCATCGGCTTCCGTATCCGTCATCCCGGCGTGGATGGCAAAGTCGCGCACAAGTTTGCCATAGACGCGATAAAACTCCTTCCAGCTCTCCGCGTCATCGCCCGCCTTGAGGCGGTTCAGCAGGCTTGGGCGCGTTTGAATGGAATCAGCATCCGTGGTCGGAGTTGTCATTTTCTAACGCTTGAACGCCAGTCTTCCGGAAACCTTACAGGAATTATGCGTCAAGTCTGTGAACCGCCTGGGAGCCGATGATCAGGAACTCCGTCTCGCGAGTAAGTTTCGCCGCGGCTCGCAAAGCCATTTCAAGCTCTCGTCTCTTCATGCACGAGTCTTCCTGAGCGCGGGCCTTTGCCGATCCCTCATGGGCCATGCAAACGGAGTGGATTGGCGGAGCCGGCGCGCCATGGGAGTATCGCTCATGAGAAAGCGAGCAATCTCGGCGCGTGTCAGGCGATGGAGAATGGCATGTCATTCCAAGAAGACCGGTCGGACATTCAGGCCATCGCGCGACATCCAGCGGCGGAGGTTTCGCCGGGCAAAAAGGAGCACGGCGCGGTTCCGGCGGAGCCTGACAGCGATCAATCGGTCCTGAGCCGCATTAGACCTGTCGATGGACTGATGTGATCTGCCTTTCACGTTCGATGAATATTGTATTCAGGCTCGTGGCAGACCGCCACCAGCATGTCCCCGGCTTGCTCGACATGGAAGACCAACTCTTTACTCATGCGATGAATCTGCCGAACTCAATCCGCGCTGGCAAGAGTCCAGCGTCTGGCGTAGCCAACGACCCACGGCCCACCACGAGTGACTCACTGCTGAGGCGATTGCAAAACTCCCGACGATGGCAAAGGAATGGGGGCAAAAGAATGGATTTCCTTCAGAATAATTCATTTGCCACCATTCCCTTGCCCCAGTCTTTCCGACTTTTGAAATCGCCTCTGCTGATTACGGATTGCCGATTGCTGAGCACTATCCATTTTTCTCTGTAAGGATTACTCCTCTGCGTCGTTCAAGCGCCAGAACAAGACCATGCGGGGCAGGCGATGAAAAACATGAAATCAGGATTTGCGATGGAATTACGTGACGTTGCCGACTCTCGTCCGTACGCTGAAAGCGCCCTGCGAGCGGTTCAAGATAGGAGTGGCTTATGAAATCGACCCGAACCAAGGACTGCGCCTTTACTTTGATCGAACTGCTCGTCGTCATCGCCATCATCGCGATCCTGGCGGGGATGCTCCTGCCGGCACTGGGCCGGGCCAGGCAGAAGGCGCAACAGGTCCAATGCCTGAACAACCACAAGCAACTTACTCTGGCGTGGATCATGTATGCCCATGACAGCCGGGATCGTATTCCCTTCGCGGCGGCACTCACGCCCGAGGCCGAGCCTTTCGCCTGGGTGAAAGGCTTCGGAAACTTCGACGGGGGCAATCGATCGAACTGGGACGTGGACTACGACATCAAGAAGAGCGTGCTCTGGCCCCATTGCGGGCAGGCACCGGGCATCTTCAAGTGTCCGTCCGAGCGTTCGTTCGTCGTGCCCACCAGCGGCCCGCGCAAAGGTCAGCGCGGCGAGAGGGTGCGGACGATGGCAATGAACGCCTGGATGGGCGGCTACGGCACGGGATTCGAGCGTGGGCCAGGGTTGTCAGGCAGCACCTGGCGGCTGTATCGCAGCCTGAACGATCTCGTCGATCCCGGCGCGTCGGGCACGATCGTCTTCAGCGACCAGCGCGAGGACCAGAACGGCTACCCCAGCCTGCACTTCGACATGACGGGCTGGCCGGACAAGCCGGAGCAGACCCAGTTCACGGACGATCTGCTGCCCTTCTACCACGGCAACGCTACGAGCTACTCCTTCGCCGACGGACATTCCGAGCTGAAGCGGTGGCAGGACAAGCGAACACTGGTGCCGATCTGGAAAGGGCGGAACCAGTGGATCACTGTCATGCGCCAGCCGAACAACAAGGACATCCGCTGGCTGCAGGAGCGGGCGACGCGGCGGAAATGAACCAGCCCGCAACTCCGCACCGCACATGAAAACACTGTTCGCTCGTCTCACCTGTATTGCGATGACGGCAGGCGCGCTCGTTCACATCACCTTCGCCGCCGATTGCGACTGGCCGCGGATCTCGTATGAGAGGCTGCGTCTGCCTCATGGTTTTCCCGGGGCTTACGATCCAGCTTTCCAACCGATTGCCCCGAAACTGTGGGGCAATCATCTCCTAGCGATGGCGGTCCAACCGGACGGAAAGATCATCGTTGCGGGCGACTTCACCTGGCTCCAAGGGGTGCGACGCACAGGGGTCGCCAGACTAAACTCCGATGGGACAGCAGACTCAACCTTCAACGCAGATCCAATTCGCTTTTCGAGCGCACGATGCGACATCGCAGTGCAACCGGACGGGAGGATCGTTATTGCGGGTGTGGCAATCGAGACCGCGCCGAATGAGGCCATCCGCCTCCATCCCAATGGAAGCCGTGATCACACGTTTCAACCATCTGTCTCACTTGGCACCGCGGAGATTAGCCAGCTGCGTGCGGTGCAGTCTGACGGAAAGTTGATCATCACCCGGACTTGGAGTGCCGGCCCAATCCGCCTGAACCTGGATGGTTCTCTGGACGATACATTTCATTCGCCGGTGGTTCAGCGTCGCGAAGCCACGAGCGTGCCCGCCGTCCAGTCCCTCAGCCTGGATGGTGATGGGAAGATTCTGATCGCGGGCAACATCACTCGTGTCAATGGCCTGGAACGTTCACTGATCGCACGCCTCCACAAAGACGGCACGCTCGACACGAGTTTCGTTCCTCAAAAACTCGGGGACGACCTATCGCAATTCGCCAGTGCCATCGCTATTCAGCCTGACGGCAGGATACTGGTGGCCATCACCTATCAGAACGGCGCTCCCGGGGGACATCGAATCGTCCGCCTGAATTCGGACGGCAGTCTCGACACCACCTTCGCGCCGACCCAACAGGTAATCTGGACCTTTGCCTTGCCGGGCGGCAGTTACACGGGAGGTCTCTCGCTCAAATTGCAGACGGACGGCAAGGTGCTGATTTACGGCGGTCGGCTCCGGCTGGCCAACGGCCGGCCACAAGTGATTCGACTGAACGCCAACGGAACCTTGGACGAGTCTTTTCAGCCGGGTGAAAAGCTGATTGTTGCCGACAGCGAGTATCACGGTGAGTTGTTCCCGCTCCCCGACGGATTCATTCTCTACCGGGAGCGTGAAGGAATGCCCCGACGCATGACACCGAACGGATCACTCGAAACTAATTTTGCCACCTGGGCAGGCGGAGGCGGTGATACACCCGATCCAGAGGATCGAGTCGTAGATGTGAAGGTCTTGCGCGACGGAAAGCTGCTCGTCAGCGGGAATTTCATGATCCACGGCATTGCTGTGAGTGGGATCGCACGACTGCACTCGGATGGAGTGATGGATCAAAGATTTGGCGGGCCGAAAACCCGGTTTGAAACGCGACGCGTCATAGGTGGCTACAGTGTGGTCGCGCTCCAGTCCGACGGCAACATTCTCCTTGCCTCTCCCGAGTGGTTCGGTCGCTTGCTCTCGAACGGAGCCGTGGATGAAAGCTTCTCCTCGCCTCTTACGCCGGCGGAGGAGTCGGAACGGCGGAGTGGTGCAGGGGAAATCCTGGCGATGGCAATCCAAGCTGACGGAAAACTCGTGATCGGCGGGAGCTTCCGATCGATCGGTGGAGCGCCACGGGCGGGGATCGCACGCCTGAACGCGAACGGCAGTCTTGATCCGACCTTCGCACCGGATGCGTCGTTCGCCACAGAGAACATCCGTGTCGGTCGCATCATTGTTCAAGCCGACCAAAAGCTGATTCTCACGACCGACGTCGGGCTGTTCCGACTGAACATGGATGGCAGCGTGGACCTAAAGGACATCGATTTGAACTGGCGTTCGGCTCCGGACTGGCCGATCGCGCTGCAAGCCGACGGCAAGTTGTGGGTCAGTCGTCACGCAGGTTTTCGAGAGCACCTCGAACGGTTGAACCCGGATTGGACACGGGACACGGGAGTAGATCTGCCAGTCATGAGCGAGTGTTCCTTCGTATCCGCCATCACTGTCCAGCCCAACGGCAGGATCCTGGTGGCTGGCGGGTTTTCCTGGATCGGCGGAGTGGATCGCTACGGCATCGCGCGACTTCATCCCGACGGGACCGTGGACGCAACTTTCAATGCGGGCGCGGGTTTCTTGCGGGAATCGGTCTTTCCGCACCAAGGCTCCTACGACCTGACTGGCCTGGTCTTGGACTCGCGGGGCGACGTAATTGCGTTCGGGGGATTCACAAGCGTCAACTACAGCGGACCCGCCCTGCTGGCCCGGCTCCACAATGGGGAGTGGCCCGTGATCGTCCCGCAATCCATCCGCCGATCGCCCGATGGCACGGTGCAGTTTCAGGTGCATGGAGAAGCAGGGCAGACTGCCGTTGTCGAGGCTGCGGCTAGTCTCGATTCGTCCCCATGGACCGCGGTCTCAACCAACACGTTGAGTGGCGATGCTGTCTGGATCAGCGATTATGCGCCGAACGCTGCCACGCGTTACTACCGCGCGACCGTCCGCTGAGGGCAGGTCGCCTGGATCGGCGACACCAACATCAAGGTCATCGAGGTGGCGATGGATGAAGCGGCCTACGGCTGGGACGCGGCGGAAATTCATGCGGCTCATCCACACTTGAGCCTCGGCCAGATTCGCGCGGCGCTCGCCTTTTTCCACAATCGCCACCCTGAATTTGCCAGCTAGCTGCAACGGCTGGTGGAAGATCACCGCCGAGGATGCCGCGTCGTTCCCGCTCCTCCGCCAGCGCCATGATGTTGCCTTCTGCGAAGCAAAAGCCGGATCAGCCCAGCACCGGGGGCTACACGGAACGAACTGCCAGTCACGGCATCAGGGTCGGGATGACTCGATTCCCGTGACGACGGTAGATGCGAAAGTCCGCGTCCAGCGTGAAAATCGTTCCGCCGGGATGGATTTCCGCCAAACGGACCAGGCACGGATCCGCCAGTGACATGGGGCGATCCCGATATCGGCGCATCAACGCCCGAAGGTCCTCGAGCTGATCCTCGACTTCGATGCCCACGCGCAAGATGCCCCGCTCCAGCAAGGCGAAGATGGCGTCCGTGTCCTGTCCCTCGCGCTTCAAAAGAAAGGCGGCTTCCGTCAGCACCGGCTCACAGGTCAGCAGCGGCGGGCGCAGGCGCTTCCATTGGTCGCGAACCCACTCGCCGTGCGCGAGCCCGGAGGCCAGAAAGGTGACCAACGGTCCGGTGTCGAGGATCACCCCGTTCTTCATCGGCCGAATCCGTCCAAGTATTTCGGGTTCGTCGCCAGATCCCGGGGCAAGCCGGGGATCGAGCCGGCCAGATCTTGAGCGAGGTCGAAGCAACTCTGGGTTGCCTTGCGAGGCGGGGCGGCCAGCGATCGCTCCAGGCATTCGCGCACCAGGGCGGACTTGCTGGCGCGCCGGGCGCGAGCTTCCGTTTCCAGCAGTTGCAGCAGGTGGTCGGGCAACTTCAGAGAGATCGTATTCACGCCCGAGAGAGTATTACCCGCCACATTCTCCGGCAATACCGAACTGGTCTGCGGCGCAGAAAAAGTCCATCGCTCGAAAGGGTGTGGCGAAAAGACCACCGAGAGCCTGGCGGTTCAGCGGTTGAAGGCAGGCAACGCGGGCGGCTCACGGCGCCTCCGCGGCGCCGGAGGCTGTCCCCATGCTCTTCGGGAAATACCGGTCCAGCCCCATCCGCTTCAGCACCGTCCTAAACCGCGGGTCGGGCCACAGCGCGGCGTAGTGCGGATGCACGGCCACATCTGCCAGCAAGGGTTGCTTGTCCTCGCACGCGCGATCCAGCCACTCGAAGGCCTTGTCCAAGTCGCCCATTCCCGCGTAGGCCCAGACGCAGTTCATCGGCGGGAACCAGTCGCCGGGTTTGAGGGCAGAAAGTTGGGCTTGGTGCTGCTTGTCGAAAAACTGCCAAAAACCTGCCATGCCTGATTCCCGAAAAGTCTTGTGCGCTTCGCCGAAGCCGCCTGCGGAGCCCGAGCGCAGCACGGACCATCGTTCCCATTCCGAGAGGGATTCATCGTGACCCCCCATCACCCACAGGATTTCAGCAAGGCGAAAATGGGCCAACTGATCATTAGGAGTGATTGCCAGCGTCTTCCGAACTTCCCGTTCCCCTTCCGCATGGCGTCCGGCTAAGGAAAGGCATTCGCCCAGGGTGTTGTTGATCCACATCACATCGGGGTGGCGACGTTGCAGTTCTCTCAGGATGGCAATCGCCTCCTCGTGCCGACCGGTGATGGAGAGCAGCCGCGCGAGACTTGCGCGCGGGCTGGGATTCTCCGGGGCAAGACGCGCAGCGTGACGTAATTCCCGCTCCGCGCCATCCCAGTCCCATTTGAACGTCGCCAGATGGCTGGCCAGCGTGACGCGCGCTTCGACCAGAGTGTCGTCGAGTGCCAGGGCCTTCAACGCGGCCTCGTGCGCTTTCGGCTGGCAGATTTTCGGCGCGATGTGTTCGTGGGCGTCCAGCCGAGACCAGGCGCGCGCCATCTCCGCGAAAGCTCGCGCGAACTTCGGGTCCAGCGCGACGGCCTTTTCGAAATGCGCGATGCCGCACAGATAGCCGCTGGGGTTGGCGTTCTCGCTGCATTTCCGTCCGAGCAGATAGAAGTTGAAGGCCTCGCGGTTCGTTGTGCCGGAGGTCTCAAATTTTTCGACGGCACCGGAGTAGTTGGCGGTCGGTGGCGTGGGCCTGTTTCGGACAAGCTTCAACCCTGCGGCCAGCAGCGAGATGAACGCAGCGACCAAAGCCAACTTGCCTCCCAACCGCACACACCGCTGCCACGTGTGCCGCTGCCGAACTGACTTCCCGGAACGCAACCGCTCCAAGTCGGCGTGCATTGCGTCGGTGGACCAATAACGATCGCGTCCACTACCGGCGCACGCTTTTAGGATGATCTCGTTGAGTTCAAAGACCAGCGCAGCATCGGGCCAGGCGAGGAGGTCAGGCGGAAGTTGCGGGAATTGGCGGCGATCGAGTCCGGTCACGGCTTCGTAAAGCACTTTGCCGAGTGCGAAGAGATCGGCCTGCGGGGTGCCTGGACCTTCGGGTGCGAGGTAACCTTCGGTGCCGACAATCGAGCGAGAGTCGTCGCCGGTAGCCACGTCCGTCACTAGGCCGATGTCTGCGAGCTTGGGCCGGCCACTGACGAAGATGATGTTCGACGGCTTCACGTCGCGATGGACGAGGCCGTGTTGGTGCAAATGGGCCAGTGCCTCGGTGAGAGCGAGACCGAGTTCGAGCACCCGAGCGGCAGGGAGGCGTCCATGAGTGCGGAGGTCGGAGCGGAGGGTTCGTGGAGCAAACGAGTTCAAAGTTTCAGGTTTCAGGTTCAAAGCCGAAGACACTTCCGCTTCGGCGCTCTGCTCTGTTTCGGGAATGCCTTGAACCTTGAACCTTGGACTTTGAACTTCCACGCCCGGCGCGGCGTCGGCCAGTTCCATCACGTAGTAGAAGCATTTGGCAGCGTCGTTACGACCGACGTGGAAGATGGCGAGCTGGCTGGGATGTGAACGGGAGATTTCTTCGAACTTCTTGATGCCTTCAAATTCACGTTCAAAAGGACGGACATCGGCAAACGTGGACCGATGGACGATCTTGATCGCACGCATCGCGCCGGTGGCCGTGCTGCGCGCCCGCCAGACTTCGCCGTAAGCCCCGGAACCGATCTGCTCAAGCAGTTCGTAGTCGGGAGTGATTGGAACAGGGCGGCTCATCAACCGGCAGGCTAGCGAACCTGGCCAGAGAAGGAAACCTCGCTCTGGCGGGCACCCCCTTCGCAGGGCATCTCACCTTTCCCTCCGGCGAGTCAGAGATCAAAAGCGCACAAGACTCTCGATCTGCCGAACGCGAGCGTCGATGTCCTGGCGCTTGACGCGCGTGGTGCGGGTCAAGCCAAAGCCTTCGCAGCAGAACGAGGCAACGGCGCTGCCGTGGACGACGGCGCGGCGAAGATTGGCTTCGATCGGTCCTTTGCTGCTGGCGAGGTAGCCGATCAATCCTCCCACGAATGAGTCGCCTGCACCTGTCGGATCGACGACTTTTCCCAGCGGAAAGGCCGGGGCAATAAACATCCCACGCGGTGATGAAACGAGGGAGCCGTGCTCGCCTTTCTTGACGATGACGTACTTCGGTCCGAGCCGGTGAAGCTTCTTGAGCGATGCGACAATGTTGTCTTCCTTCGTGAGCTGCCGGGCTTCGCTGTCGTTCAACACGAACGCGTCAACGCGCGGAAGCAGTTTGAGCAAGTCTGGCAGGGCGATGTTCAGCCAAAGATCCATGGTATCGGCGATCACGAACTTCGGACGGCGCATCTGGTCGAGAACGTGGCTCTGAAGGCCGGGCGCGATGTTGGCCAGCAGGACGAAGGGAACGTCTTGATGCGCGGAAGGAAGTTTGGGACTGAAGGTCTCGAAGACGCCCAGCTCAGTCTTGAGCGTGCGCCGATTGTTCATGTTCACCTCGTACTCGCCGGCCCAGTGAAAGGTGCTGCCGGGAACAATCTGGAGCCCTTCCAAATCAATTCCGTGACGGCGGTAGAGGTTCACGTAGCGCTTGGGAAAATCATCTCCCACAATGCCGATGAGTTTGACCGGAGCGAAGAAGCTTGCCGCGACGGCGGCGTGACTTGCCGATCCGCCTAGTAGGCGCGGGTTCTCAGCCTTGGGTGTTTTGATTGAGTCAAGCGCGGTGGAGCCGACGACGAGGACGCTCATGGAATATCAGAAAGGAAGTTGTTGTTGTTATGGTTTACAGCGGGGCGGACAGTAGGCGCTGGCGGAATCGCTGGCAAGCGCGTGCAATGTCCGGAGCCTGTAGTATCGCCGACACAACGCAGATCCGTCGGGCACCGGCCTGGATGACTTCATCGAGGTTCTCCAAATTGATGCCCCCGATGGCAAACCACGGAATTTGGATGTGAGTTGAAGCCCAACGAACATAATCCAGAGTGACCGCCGGCCTTCCGGGTTTGGTGCCGGTGGGAAAAACGGGGCCGATGGCGACATAATCAGCACCGGCATTCATAGCTCGAAGGGCTTGATCTGGGGCGTGACTGCTGAGGCCGACGCGGAGTTTGGGATTCGGAGGTCGGAGGTCGGAAACTTGAATGTGTCCAGCATCGAAGAAATCTTCCTGACCAAGATGGACGAAAGGCTGCGGCATCCTGCTGGAGATAGCCAGGTGGTCGTTGATTACGAAATGGACACAAGCTTGTTCAGCAATTGGAGCAATCGCGTCAGCCAGTCGCTGAATCTCGTCGGTACAGGAGGTCTTGGCTCGAAGCTGGATGATGTCAGAACCACCGTCACACAGCTTTCTTGCCACTTCGGTGGCGGGGCAGCCATTCAGGTAACTGGTATCGACGAAGGTGTAAATACGGCAATCGCGTAGCGGCTTCATCGGCGCCTCGATAGTCCTTTGGCGCGGCAGCGGTTCAACTCAAGACTTCTCCTCAATCAACTCCCGTCTCGCGCCACCCAGAAGCTGTTCAATGAAGTTGGTCGAATAAGTTCCCCGACGGAAGTTCGGATCTTGAAGGATGGCTTGCTCGAAGGGAATTGTCGTCTTGATGCCGGTTATCATGTACTCGCCAAGAGCGCGGCTCATCTTGTCCATGGCCTCGCGGCGGTCCTTGCCGTATGTGATCAACTTTCCGATCATCGAATCGTAGTTCGGCGGGATCGTATAGCCCGCGTAAGCGTGGCTATCGACCCGCACCCCGCGCCCTCCAGGTGCGAAATACATCTCAATACGGCCGGGAGATGGACGGAAATCATCAAACGGATCTTCGGCGTTGATCCGGCATTCTATGGCGTGTCCTTTGAACTGAACGTCGCCTTGGGAAATGCGCAAGGGTTCCCCCATTGCGATCAGGATCTGTTGCTTCACAAGGTCGATACCAGTGACTTCTTCTGTAATGGGATGCTCAACCTGGATTCGCTTGTTCACTTCGAGAAAGTAGAATGATCCCTTTTCATCAACGATGAACTCGACGGTCCCAGCATTGGTATATCTGGCGACTTCAGCAATCCGGATCGCGGCCTTGCCCATCTTTTTCCGCAAGTCCTTGAACCTGTTTTCGATCAGTGGCGAGGGCGTTTCTTCGAGAATCTTCTGATTACGCCTTTGGATCGAGCAGTCACGCTCTCCCAAATGGATGATGTTGCCCCGACCATCCCCGAGGATCTGGAATTCAATATGGTGAGGGCTTTCAATGAATTTCTCGATGTAAACGCCCGAGTTTCCGAAAGACTTTTCAGCCTCAGTCCTGGCCGTATGAAACCCTTTTACAAGTGAAATGTCGTTGTGGGCCGCGCGCATTCCACGGCCTCCACCGCCGGCGATGGCTTTGATCATCACCGGGTAGCCTATCCGTCTTGCAGTGGTGAGGGCGAGCTGCTCGTTTTCAACGATCCCGTCGGAACCCGGAGGGATCGGGACTCCCGCTTTTTTCGCCAGGGCACGGCTGGTAGCTTTGTTTTCCAAGGCGTTCATCGCCTGGGAGCTCGGGCCGATGAAGCGGATATTACAGCTTTCACAGACATCCGCGAAATGGGAGTTCTCGGAAAGGAACCCGTAACCCGGATGAATGGCATCCACATCGGCAATCTCGGCGGCGCTGATGATGCGGTCGATGCGGAGATAGCTGTCACCGCTCGGGCCCTTCCCGATGCAAATGGCTTCGTCCGCCATTTGGACGTGCATCGAGTTAATATCAGCCTCGGAATAGACCGCGACAGTCCGGATATTGAGTTCCTTGCAGGCTCGGATGATGCGGACAGCGATTTCTCCGCGGTTGGCTACGAGGACTTTTTCGAACATTTCGTGCGGTTGATCCTGATGATCAATTTGGAGCTGAAATTACAAGATACCAGTGCTCAGAAAGGGCGAATCTTGAAGAGCGGCTGGCCGAACTCGACCGGTTTCGCATTCTCCACAAGAACTTGAGTTATAACGCCTTTTAACTCTGATTTGATTTCATTCATTACTTTCATCGCCTCGATAATGCAAACCACTGAGTCAACGTTCACTTCAGAACCGATTTCGATATAGTTCCCTGCTTCAGGAGATGGAGCCCGGTAAAAAGTACCCACCATGGGAGACTTGATCTCGATTTCGTTGGATGCTTGTGAAACGGCGGGAATGGAGGCCGGGAGAAGAGCGACATTGGGTTGAGCACCAGCAACCGGGTAAGCGATGATGCCTGGGTCCTCCGAGTGCGACATCTGAGAACTGACGGCACCGGCTCGTCGAAGTCTGATCTTAAAGTCCTGTTTCTCCATCTCGAAATCCGAGATGGCGTTCTTCTTCATCAGGTCAATGATGGCTTTGATGTCTTTAAGATCCACAAACCTCTCCTGGTTGAGTTATTCGTTGGTTTTTGCAAGTCTGTGGCATAGGAGCTTGAAGCAAAAAAGCAGAAGCCGAATATCGGCCCTGCTCATTAGCGTTTTCAGAATGACCAGAGGCTAGCGGCCGTGTATTTTGGCGTCAAGTCGAGATTCCCGACACGAATCCCAGTGACAAAACACTCCACCACACCTTGATTCTTGCTGGATGAGCTCAAGGGTTAATGTTAAAGGCCGCTTCCAGCGCCAAAAGATAGGACATTGACCCCAAACCGCAGATTTGCCCGAGGCAGACGGGCGCTATGATGGACTTATGCCGGAATTCCTCACGGGCATAAACGTTGGAAAGGTGGACCTCGATCGTCGGGATTTTTGAAGCCGCGATCGCATCTCGAATTGCAATGCTGGTGTGTGTGTACGCCCCTGCATTGATGATGATCGCATCCACTCGACCGATCCCCTCCTGGATCCAAGTGACCAGTTCACCTTCGTGGTTCGATTGACGCACATCAACCTGGGCTCCAAAGCGCATGGCTCGATGTCGAATCTGGGCGTCAATGTCCGCCAGCGTTGTTGAACCGTAGATCTGGGGTTCTCTCTGGCCGAGCAAGTTCAGATTGGGTCCATTGAGAATAAGTATTGTTTTCATCCCGGTGCTTTCGAAGTTATCTGAGGCTCCAAACCCTGTCCATGCCCATTTCCCGTGCTCAGCCAACCGGCAAGTGCAAAGGCCGGCCAGGCCAGAGCCGGTATGTAGAGGCCGAATTCTGAAACACCTTGAACCACCCACCCCAAAAGCCCTAGCCAAAACCAAAATCGGACGTCACTCACACTCGAAACCACACGATAACGAGCCAAACAGATCAAACCAACCCAGAAGGCAGTATAACTAACCATGCCAGGAAATCCCGAATCCGACGCCTGCTCAAGGTAGTCATTATGGGTCAGATGGGCCATTTCAGCGTCAGGCGGGCGGATTTTGGCGTAGGCGCGGGCAAAAGTGCCCGGTCCAGTTCCAACCACCGGATGCTCGAGACTGGTAATCCATGCTGCACGCCAGTACTGCACTCTCGCACCCACACTGGTTGCTCCGGCTTTGAAATAGGAAGCGAACTTCCAGGAAAAACCAGCCAGCCCAACAAGAAATACCGTGAAAATGATCGCCATCTTGAACTTTCGCGAGATGCCAAGATGGCACAAGGCAACGACCACCAACCCCAAGGCAATTAACCAGCCCGATTTTGAACCAGACCAAACCAAGCACGCTCCGCCGCCGTACATCAACGTGCCAATGAGCAGAATACGAGCAGCCAAGGTCAATCTGTCGCCAATCCTCCAGATACAGCCCATAAGGATCGGCAGCCAAAGCAAGATCGCTCCAGCCAGAGCATTGGGGTAAACAAGAGTCCCAAAGATGCGCTTCTTGGCGATACGTTCCAGGTATTCCGGCGGGTAGATCTCCCGCCAGTTGGGAATTTCCTTGATCATCTTCTCCGTCGCATCCAACCCGCCATAGTGCTGATCGAAACCGGTCCACATCACCCAGACGAAGAACGGAAGCACACCGACCGCGAATTGGAGGAATTTCCCACGCGGCCCAAGGACAAACAGCCCTAGTCCGAAGGCGATCAGACATGTCGCGAAGTGGATGATCGTGATCCTTGTCAATGAGGCATCCACCGTCGTGACTGAGGACAACATTTGCCATCCGAACCAAAGGACTGGCAGAAGGCATAACCAGACTGGCTTCGGCGACCTGAACCGGGCGATCGGAAGACAGGCGGCGGCGAACACAACGAGGCCAAGCTGCCCCCAACGCACCGGCCAGGGAGAAAAGATCCATTCCAAGATGCCCGCCGGTGCTTCGATCAACTTATCGAGGACTATCGGATTCCCAAATTTCAGAAGCGCCAGACCAAAGAAGCATCCGCAGACAAAAGACATGAACCCTGCTGCAAAATCCCCGGGGATGGGTGGTGGAGCGGCAGACCGGGGAGCGATTGAACGCCTTATGTTTGTAGCGCTCACCGTGGGCGGATTCAAAGTTTAAGCCTGAGCAATCCGACTTCGAGCGCCAGGGCTTCCTGCACGTTGGACCCAAGCTGCCATTGAAGGTGATCAAGCACATGTAGGTTGTTGGCTGCGCTCGCCGGAGATGCACGGAGCGCGATCACCTTGGAAACCTCGGCTAATGCCGGGTAAGCCAGCAACTCCTGGCTCGATGTCTTCGTGAGGAGCCACACGTCCCGCAGCCACCATTGAAGGGCCAGAAGCAACTCCCCCCTGCGACGGCGGTATTCCGCCTCGACGGCGGCTGCCAGTTCGCTCTCCCACTTCTCCCGCAACTTCGGCTCGATTTCGTCATGCTTTTCCAACGGAGAATTGGCTGCAAGTGTGCGTTCGGTTTCCTCCTTTAATTCAGCAAGCCGTTGCAGCAGCATCCCAAGGAGTTGATATCGAGCCAGCAGCCCCTGGCTGACCTCGCTGATCTTCTGACAAAATGCTCTTAGCCATGTCCCGTTCGAACTCTCCAGATCGAACTTTGTCTCGCCTGCGAATGTCAGCCGCAGGCATCGGGACAATATCGTCTCCAGAATTCGCTGGGGATCCGTGGTTAGTAAAATCATGACCGATCGGGAAGGCGGTTCCTCCAGCGTCTTCAGGAATGCGTTCGCTGCCTGCACATTCAGCCTGTCCGCCGCCACGATCACAGCCAGCTTGTAGGAAGCCTCCGTGGGCTTGAGGTTGATCGTCTGCAGCAACTCCCGGATTTGATCAATGGTAATTACCCTGGATTTGGATTCCGGGCGGAGCCACTGCACGTCAGGATGACGTTCACCGTCAATCTTGCAGCAGCTTGCGCACGAATCGCACGAGTCAATCGCAGCTCCTGCGCCATCATGCTTCGTTTGGTTCAGGCAATTGATCGTCTTGGCCAGAGTGCGCGCGACGGCTCCAAGGTCATCCAGGGATGGGCCAGAGAAAAGATAAGTATGCCCCAAACGCCCGCGACTGAGGCTGCGCTGCAACAGCTCCACGGCCTGACCCCGATCAGGTAAGTTGACAAAGGACATTCTGGAGGACGATTAAGCACTGCAATCAAAGTCACTCCAAGCGAATTTTCAGACCCGGCCAAAACCACACCGACGCCAGTGCAAATCGCCAACACCAATACATCTCGCAAAAGCGTTGAATCCCCTTCCCCGCTCGCATAGGCTCGCACGCATGAAATTCCTCTCCGCAATTATCTTGTGTCTGACTGCATTCGCGCTCGGAGGCAACTCCGCCTTCGGGGCGGAAAGTTCCTACACCATCGCTGTCGTTCCAAAGGGAACAACGCACGAATTCTGGAAATCTGTTCAAGCTGGAGCCATGAAAGCCGAACAAGAGCTGAACGCCAAAGGCATCAAGACAAAAGTCATCTGGAAAGGTCCGCTGCGTGAGGACGACCGCGAAAACCAGATTCAGACTGTCGAAACATTCACCGCCCGCAAGGTCAACGGCATTGTACTCGCCCCGCTCGACTCGAAAGCACTTGTAAGCCCGGTCAAAACCGCAGTTCAGACTGGCATTCCAGTAGTCATCTTCGACTCGGACCTGAGCTCCGACCTCCACACCAGCTTTGTGGCCACTGATAATTTCAAAGGCGGCCAGATGGCCGGCGACCAGCTTGCATCTCTACTCGGAGGAAAGGGCAGCGTCATCCTTCTCCGCTACGCCGTGGGCAGCGCCAGCACCGAAGCACGGGAAGCAGGATTCCTCGACGCGCTAAAGAAGCATTCTGGGATCAAAATCATATCGTCGGATCAATACGCAGGCCCCACTCGTGAAACGAGCTATCAAGCATCGCAAAACCTTCTCAACCGTTTCGGCAAGGACGTTAACGGAATCTTCTGCCCGAATGAAAACTCCACCATCGGCATGACCAAGGCTCTGCGAGACATCGGTCGTGCTGGCGGCAAGGTCAAAATGGTCGGCTTCGACGCGGGCTCACAATCCATTGCGGACATGAAGAATGGTGATGTCCACGGCCTCGTCGTGCAGAATCCAATGAAGATGGGTTATCTCGGCGTCCTGACCCTCATCGATCACCTCCAGGGAAAGAAGGTTGAGAAGCGGATCGATACCGGCGTCGCACTGGTTACCAGGGAAAACATGGAGCAGCCTGCCATGCGCGACCTTCTCTACCCACCGCTCAAGCAGTATCTGAAGAATTGATCCACTGAGGTCATGATTCCACGGCTCCGGCTTCAAGCCATCCAGAAGTCATTCGGCGCGACGCGTGCGCTGCGGGGTGTCTCGCTGAAAGTGGCTCCTGGCGAAGTCCATGCGCTCATCGGAGAGAACGGGGCCGGCAAGAGCACATTGATGAAGATCCTCAGTGGCGCCTGTCTGGCCGACTCGGGCACCATCGAATTCGAGGGACAACCCTTCTTGCCGCGTAACCCGCATCACGCTCGAAAGTGCGGAATCGCGATGATTTATCAGGAGCTGACTCTTGCTCCTCACCTGTCAGTCGAGGAGAACATCGTGCTCGGCGATGAGCCGTCGAAATTTGGATGGCTTGACACACGAGTGCGTCGGGAATCCGTGCGGAAAGCCCTGGCGGAGCTGCACTCCGAAAGCATCCCTATCGAAAGCCCCGTCAACCGGCTGACCATTGCTCAGCAGCAAATCGTCGAGATAGCGCGGGCTCTTCTCGGCCAGCCGAAGGTTCTCATCATGGATGAACCGACAAGCAGTCTCACGAGCGTTGATACGGAACACCTCTTCACCGCCATCCACCAACTCCGCAAGCGCGGTGTCAGCATCATTTACATCAGTCATTTCCTTGAAGAATGCCAGCGAGTCTGCGACCGGTTCACCGTTCTGCGCGATGGGGAGACAGTGGCCAGCGGTGAGATGAAGAGCGCGGACCTGAATCAGATCATTCGGTTTATGGTGGGGCGTGAAATGAGCGAACTTTATCCGCAGACACCGCATCGACCAGGCAAACCCTTGCTCGAAGTTCGATCCCTCGCCGGAAGTTCCAAACCCCGTTCCGTCACCTTGACGCTGCGCGAGGGAGAGATCCTCGGCATCGCAGGCCTCATCGGTGCCGGACGCACTGAAACACTTCGAGCCATTTTCGGACTCGACAGAGTTTCGCAGGGCGAAGTCGTCATTGGAAACAAGACTAGAACCTGCGCTTCCCCACCGCGGCGCTTGCGCGAGGGCATCGGCCTGCTGAGCGAGAATCGCAAGGAAGAAGGCCTGATGCTGAACCGAAGCATCGCCGACAACCTGACCGCCACCCGCTACGGGCCGGTGGCGACCTGCGGGTTCATCAGTGCGGCACGACAGAATCGAGCGGCGTGCGATTGGATTCAGCGGCTCGATGTCAAAGCGCAGCATCCGGAGCAGCCAATCGTTGAACTCTCTGGTGGCAACCAACAAAAGATAGCCGTTGGCCGGCTGTTGCACCACGACGCGCGAATTCTCCTGCTGGACGAACCAACCCGCGGGATAGATGTGGGAAGCAAGGCGCAGATCTACAAGTTGATGGGCGAGCTCGCGACGCAGGGCAAAGCGATCATTTTCGTCAGCTCCTACTTGCCCGAGCTTCTAGGTGTCTGCGACACCATCGCCGTGATGTGCCGGGGAGTTCTTTCCGCAGCGAAACCCGTCGCCGAGTGGGACGAACACGCCATCATCGCCAGCGCAATTGGCCATGGCGAAGGAGAACCTGGCTCATGAATGGCTCGCGTCTGTGGCAACGGCTGCTCAATGCGGCCGGACCAATTCTCGGTCTTGTGGTGGTGCTCGGATTGTTCGCACTTAACCCTGACGTGCGCCCATCCGTCTTCTCCGGTGGCAACTTCAAACTCATACTCGTTCAGACAGTCATCGTCGCCATCGGCGCACTCGGCATGACCCTGATCATCGTCAGTGGTGGAATTGATCTGAGCGTGGGATCTCTCGTGGCATTTGGCACCGTCGTCGGGGCCAAATTGCTCGAGGCAGGCTGCTCACCGATCATGACTGGAATGTTGGTGATCCTCTGCGGAGCCGCCGTTGGAGCCTTGAACGGCGGCATGATCGCGGGGCTGCGCCTCCTCCCATTCATTATCACGCTGGGCACAATGGGAATCCTGAGAGGAACCGCCAAATGGATAGCCGGAAACCAGGTTGTCCATGCCTCCGAAACTTCTTCCCTGATGTTTTTGATGGAGCGCAAGAACCCATCCGAGTTTTTGCCATTGCCTGCGGGCGTCTGGCTTGCTCTTGCTCTTGCGTTCCTGACGTCCGTCCTCTTGCAACGAACTGTTTTCGGCCGTCACATTTTCGCAATCGGCTCGAACGAAGCCACCGCCCGCCTCTGCGGTGTGCGGGTCCAATGGACCAAGCTTTGTACTTACACGGTTGCTGGCGCTTTCTTCGGACTCTCTGGTCTCCTTCAGATGACGCGCCTCGGAGAAGGAGATCCCACCGGAGGCGTCGGCCTGGAACTTGACATCATCGCCGCAGTCGTCATCGGCGGAGCGAGCCTGAATGGTGGTGTGGGAAGCATCTGGGGATCAGTTCTCGGAGCACTCGTCATGGCAGTATTGCGCAACGGGCTTGGCCAGACGGATATGGGCAATTACATTCAGGAAATCATCATCGGCTGCGTCATCATCCTTGCCGTTGGCCTGGACAAATGGCGTCAGAGCCGTCGCCGGGCCGGCGCATAGTTCGTTGGCCAGTATCCGTCTCTCGAGTTTGAGACGCTCGTCATGGCCAGCCATGGATCGCCAAAAGATCCGTTCAGCCGGGCAGGTTGTCCATTAGACACTGACTCGCAACAGGACACTGTACAGAGATCCGTGCTTCCTTCGAGATTAGCTTCCACCGGATTCTCGATCCTCTAACACCCGTAATTGCAGGCCCCACCACCCCAAATGTAGGGTCTGCTGGAACGTCATGGGGGATAGTCGGTCCTACAAACCCTGCCTCCAGCCAGCGCACCGTTGAGTTCGTCACAGGTCTGTCATCCCTTGAGACTCGGTTGGTCTGCCATTTGCTAAAGCCACAGAAGCATTTATGCCGTCATTTGTTTATACCGCGCGAGAAGTTGGCAGTGGCCGTCAAATCAAGAATTCCATTGAAGCCTCCACGGAACAAGCTGCCGTTGTCTCGCTGCTCAACCGAAACCTTCTGATCCTCTCCATTTCGGAGACCATGAGCAAGAAGGGCAAGACCTCGGGCGGCACGGTGCCCCTTGCGGATCTCGTCGTGTTCACACGCCAGCTCGCCACCATGATCGACGCGGGGCTGGCGATGGTGCAATCCCTCCAGGCCCTTGCTGAACAGACAACCCACAAGGTGATGCGAGATGTCATCAAGGATGTCTGTTCCAGAGTTGAAGGGGGAGATGGCTTTTCCGCCGCCCTCATCAAGCATCCCAAAGTCTTCAACAAGCTTTACGTCTGCATGGTGGATGCGGGTGAAAAGGGCGGTTTGCTCGCGGATATTCTCGCGCGCCTGGCCACCTACCTGGAGAACACCGCACGGCTGCGGAAGAAGGTGAAATCCGCGATGATGTATCCGACCGTCGTTACTGTCGTGGCCATCGCGATTACTATTTTCCTGCTGGTGAGGGTGGTGCCGGTATTTGGCGACATTTTCAAAGGTTTCGGCGCTAAACTGCCCCTGCCAACCCTGTATCTGATCGCGGTCAGCGAATTTCTTCAGAAGACAATCCTCTACATTCTTCCAGCCGTGGCTGGCGCTGTTTACGGCTGGTTTGCCTTCATCAAGACGAAGAGCGGACGTGAATTCTGGGATCGCACGCGCATCAAACTGCCGATCTTCGGAGCCATCGCGCACAAGATTTGTCTGGCGCGTTTCACACGCACACTTGCATCTCTCATTCGCAGCGGCGTTCCGATTCTGGAAGTGCTCAACATCGTCGCCAACACTTGCGGCAACGTGGTGATGGAAAAAGCCATTCGCACCTCTTCCAATGACATTGAGCGGGGCGAGGGCATTTCCACCTCCCTGGGCAAGCACCCCATCTTTCCGACAATGATCATCCGCATGATCACCGCGGGCGAGCAGACTGGCAAAATCGATTCCATGCTCGAACGGGTGGCCGACTTCCTGGATGAAGAGATTGAAACCACCTTATCGGGTCTGACGTCCTTGATCGAGCCGCTCCTCATCGTTTTCCTTGGCGTTGTGGTTGGCGGCATTGTGATCTGTATGTTCCTCCCCATCTTCAAGATGAGCGAGATCATCAATCCTCCCGGCAAGTAGGCGCGATGCCGCGCAGACAACCGGCTTGCCGGACGCTGGCTAAAGTCGCTAGCGTCTGACTCATGGCAAAAGTCCTTCTTGTTGATGACGAGATGACCATGGTGCAGATGGTTGCTGAACTCCTCCGCGCTGAAGGGCACGAGGTCTTCCCATTCAACAATGCCGCCGCAGTTCTGGACGCACTAGATGCCATAGCACCAGAGCTGGTCATCACCGACCTTTACCTAGATCGCACCAACGCCCACGGCCTGGACATCCTCCAGAAAGCACGCGCCCTGAATCCACCCGCCGTTGTCATCATGATAACCGCGTTTGGATCAATTGAATCGGCCGTCCAAGCCATGAAATGTGGCGCCTATGATTACCTGGAAAAACCCTTCAAACTCGATGAGCTGCGCATCGCGGTGCAGCGCGCCCTGTCGTATAACGACGCCGTCTCGGAGAACGTTTACCTGCGGAAACAGCTCAGAAAGAAGTATCAGTTCAACCAGATCGTAGGCACCGCTCCGAAAATGCAGGAGGTGTTCAAGTTGGTGGAACGCGTCGCTGACACCGAGAGCACCATCCTCATCCGCGGCGAGAGCGGGACTGGCAAGGAGCTCGTGGCCAAGGCCCTTCATTTCAACAGCCGCAGGCAGTTTGCCCCGTTCGTCCCGGTCAACTGCGCGGCGATTCCCGAGAATCTTCTGGAATCTGAGCTGTTCGGTCACAAGCGCGGCTCTTTCACCGGCGCCATCGCCGACAAACGCGGGCTCTTCCATGAAGCGGACGGCGGAACCATCTTTCTCGATGAAATCGGTTCGATGCCCACGGCTCTGCAAAGCCGTCTCCTGCGCGTATTGCAGGAACGCGAGGTCAGGCGGGTCGGTGAGAACATCCCAGTGCCCGTGAATGTCCGCGTTGTTGCAGCAACCAATGAGCAGCTCGAGGATCGCATCAAGTCGGGGGAATTCCGTGAAGACTTATACTACAGGCTCAACGTCATACCGATTCATCTGCCGTCGCTTCGGGAACGAAGAGAGGACATTCCCCTGCTCGCGACCCATTTCCTGCGCGAAAAAATCAACCCTCGCAATGGGAGTTCCTTTCAAATAACCCGATCAGCCATCGAGGCGCTGACCACTCACGATTGGCCCGGAAACGTCAGGGAACTGGAGAATGCCATCGAGCGCGCTTGCGCCCTCTGTGAAGGCAGCCTCATCCGAATATCTGATCTGCCTCCGGCTCTCCACGACCTGCTGCCTCGTGGAACGGATGAAGGTCCGCCTTCCCCCCTCAGTGATGACGTATCCGTCGCCGGTCTTTCACACGCCGGCCAAGCGGCTGCTGTCACGACCGAAGCAGCCGTGCAGTCGGAGTCGGTGCCTGCTTCATCCCAGGCGACCTTGGTTGGATCGCTGAAGACATTTTTGCGCGATCAGGAAGTGGCCTACCTCAATCGAGCGCTCGCCATGGTCGGCGGAAACAAGGAAAAGGCGGCAGAACTTCTCGGTATCAGCGTCGCCACACTCTACAGAAAACTTGCCGGAGGCGATGATCCCCTTCCCTCTGCAGCATTTGAGGGGCGGAAACATGGCTGACCAGGACGAATAATTCTTGTTCCGTTCGCCCCGAGGATCAGCTAAACATCCCGCCCGTTGCCGGCCGTTGCCGGCGCTAAATTGAAATTGATTATATGCCACTGACACATACCCGAGACTTGTTCGCAAAAGCGCTCAAAGGCAAATACGCCATCGGCGCGTTCAACGTGAACAACATGGAACTTCTGCAGGCCATTATCGAAGCCTGCGAGGAGGAGAAGGCGCCGGTGATCCTCCAGATCTCCAAAGGAGCACGCCAGTACGCCAACCCGGTTTATCTCAAGAAGCTTATCGAGGCAGCCGTATCCCTCTCCAACATCCCGATTGCCGTGCATCTCGACCATGGCGATTCCTTCGAGCTGTGCAAGGAATGCATCGACGAAGGTTTCACCTCCGTCATGATTGACGCGTCGCACGAGCCTTTCGACAAGAATCTCGACATCACACGCAAAGTTGTCGAATACGCCCACAAGCACAATTGCAGTGTCGAATCCGAGCTGGGCCACCTCGTGGGCGCTCAGTTTGACGAAGGCGAGGAAGGTGGCAATTACTCCCATGATGGACACTACACTCACCCCGAAGAAGCAGTGAAATTTGTCCAGCAAAGCGGTTGCGACTCGCTGGCCATCGCCATCGGAAACAGCCATGGCGCCTATAAATTCAAAGGCGAACAACACCTCGACATCGACCGCCTCAAGTCGATCAAGAAGGCCCTCATGGACGCCGGACTGGGCGATTACCCCCTTGTGCTCCACGGAGCCTCCAGTGTTCCCAAAGACATCGTCCTCGAGATCAATAAGCACGGAGGCAAGATGGGTGAGGACACTGCCGGAGTTCCTGAAGCCGACATCGAGATCGCCCGCCGCACTGGTTGCACCAAGGTCAACATCGACACGGACCTCCGCCTCGCCATGACCGCGGCCATCCGGAAAGTATTCTCAGAGAACCCGAAGGAATTCGATCCTCGCAAGTACCTCGGACCGGCTCGCAAAGGCGTCAAGGAACTCGTGCGCCACAAAGTGCGCAACGTGCTGTGCTCCTCGGGGCACGCTTTCGACTGAACAACGCTGTAATAATTGACGACTTAAACAGTAAGGGCGAGCGAAATAATAACTTGAGCAAATAGGCTGGCTTTTGAAACGGATCGAGAGATAAGCTCGAAGGATCCGGCTCAAGATCATCATCGCCCAGGTCAGGAGAAAGTATCGGCAATTGTCCGTGCGGATGGACG
>SXGS01189043.1_pt1 | contig 29754 bp, 25 predicted proteins | sample 3174681 | NCBI WGS metagenome assembly SXGS01 (sample SAMN11356861, study PRJNA531348) | freshwater metagenome | isolation source: freshwater sample F1-80 | place: China: Fuxian Lake, Yuxi | collected 2017-12-25 | reverse complement strand
GGATTCAGTTGGCCTGGTTGCATATGAACTGTGCCCGAATGGTGATCGGCGTAGTCGATCACCTCCGAATCATCGAGGATGTCATTGGTCATCATCGTGGTGTGCCAATAGGTGGCCCACCCCTCATTCATGATTTTTGTCTGGCCCTGGGGCGCAAAATAGTACGCCTCATCGCGGATGATCTCCAGGATGTCCTGCTGCCAACGCGGCAGCTGCGCATGTTGCAACAGAAAACCGAGCACATCCCGATCGGGGGACTCCGGGAACCCCGCCATTTTATGAAGTTCGTCGTCTCGTTTTTTGCGCTGTGCCTCTAGAAACTCGGGCGGATTGACATGTTTATCCATATAGGACTTCGCCGGCATCTTTGCGACACCGCGATCCAGATGTGCCGCTTCTACCTCATCTTCACTATGATCACGGCTGCGCTTGATGTGGGGCAGAAACGGATAGATCAAATTGTCGATGGAAAGGCACATGTCGATGAATTGTTCGACCTGAGCCTGACCTTGCCGATCAATGATTTGCCGAACCTTGCTGGCATGGTTGGCCATCTGGTCGAGCATTTTCCGATTCGTGTGCGCAAACCATAGGTTATTCTTGAAGAAATCAACGTGACCATACACGTGGGCCATGACCAATTTCTGATCGACCATCAGGTTGCAGTCCATCAAATATGCGTAGGATGGATCGGTATTAATCACCATTTCGTAGATCTTGGAGAGCCCGAATTCGTAGCTCTTCTGCATTTCGATGAATTCCATCCCAAACCGCCAATGCGGATACCGGGTGGGGAATCCTCCGTACGAGGCGATCATATTGATCTCTTCGTAGGTGCATACCTCAAAAATGGTTTCGAAGAAATCGAGCCCGTACCCCTTGGCGATCCCGTGAATCTGTTGACGGGCCTCCTCCAATTCAGCCGGAAGACCGCGTCCCTCCCTCAGAAACCTGTTGGAAACGACCGACATGGCTACCTCCCCTTGCCGAGGAGTTCCTTGATCGAATCCATGATCGCCTCCCGATTGGGAATTCGCGACAATGCTACGGCCTCATGGTCGGGAAAGGCTTCATTGAGGTCCTTCAAGAACTGCCCGCTTCCATACTGTGAATCCACCTGTCCATAGGAGAATTGATTGCAGATCGGCAGCATGCGATCCTTGATCAGTTGCACGCAGGTGCGGGTGTCCGACTGCGACCAATTGTCCCCGTCCGAAAAGTGAAATGGGTAAATGTTCCATTCGGACGCAGGGTAGTTCTTTTCGATGATGTCAAGCGCCAGTTTGTAGGCGCTGGAAATCAGCGTTCCGCCGCTTTCCCGGGTTCGAAAGAAGGTGTCCCGGTCCACTTCGCGGGCGGTCGCATCGTGAATGATGAACCGCGTTTCCACGTCGTCGTAATTGTGCCGGATCCAGGCGTCGATCCAGAAAGCTTCCGCACGAACAATCTCCTTCTGCTCTTTGCCCATCGAACCCGACACATCCATCATGTAAATCAAAACCGCGGCAGATCGAGGTTCCTTCTCGATGACGTAGGTGCGGTAACGGCGATCCTCTCGAATCGGCACAATCACCGGTCGTTGGGGATCAAAGGTCCCTGTGCTGATCGTCCGCTGCAGCGCCCGACGATAGGTGCGCCGGAAATGCCGCAAAGATTCTGGACCTACTGGCGCAATGCCCTTGTACTTGGGCTTGGAAGTCCGGGCGCTCTTGCTGCCTTTGGGTTCAATGCGCGGAAGAGAGAGTTCCTCGCCTAAGATCTCCGCGAGTTCCTCGATGGTGATGTCCACATCGATGCCGTGCTCTCCGGCAGCTTCCCCTGCTTTCTGGCCTTCTCCCGCGCCTTCCCCCTCTTCGCCTTCGCCCTGGCCGATGCCGCTGTTGTTCTTGCCGTACCGCAGGCGAGGAATGCCGATCTGATGGATCGGGACCGAAACCTGCTTGTTTCCCTGTCTTCCGATGAGTTCGCCGGAAGACATGTACTTACGCAGGTCCTTTCGGACGCGACCCTTGATGATGTCGCGAAACCTTCCTAGATCCCGATCGATGTTCAGCATCGCGCCCTCCTTCGGGCTTCACCGGTGGCTTAGGTGTTCCTCGACGCGTCGCCGCGAGCGAAGATAGAAGCGACATAATGGAGCACATCCGTCGCACAAACCTGGCAGTAGCCATGGTTGTCGATGAGCCGCTGCTTGACAATGTCGATTTTCGCCTGGGTTTCGGCGTCCATCGCATTGCTCACCAGGCTGGTCAGCTTAATGCTGTCCTTGCTGTCTTCGAAAAGTTTCAGTTCCAACGCCCGATGCAGCCGCTCATTCATCGTATAGTCAAACTGTTTACCATCCAGCGCCTGCGCGGCGATGTAGTTCATCAGTTCCCGACGGAAGTCGTCTTTTCGTGAGGGAGGAATGTCGATCTTCTCTTCGATCGACCGCATTTGCCGTTCGTCGGGCTCTTCATAAGCTCCGGTGAATGCGTTTTTCACGCGTTCCTTCAGCACGTAGGCGCGGAGATTGTCGATGTAGTTGGCGCAGAGCCGTTTCATCGCGCCCTCGTCCGCCGCGATCGCCTTCTGAACCTCGTTTTTGACGAGATCCTCGTATTCCGTCTTCACCACGCCAAGCAGCTCACGGTAGCGTTCGCGGAGTTCATCCTTGCTGATCAGCCCGTGGTGCTTAAGCCCACTTTCCAACTCGTTCATGACCATGAACGGATTTAGGCAGGTCAAAGGCGGATCCCGAACCAACGCATTGCTGATCTTGTCTTGAATGTACCGCGGAGAAATGCCCTCCAAACCTTCGCGCTTGGCGAGTTTCCGCAGTTCTTTGATGTGATCCTCGGTAAACCCAGGGATGGAGCGACCATCGTACAGTTTCGCCTTCTGCAGGACCGTCAACTTATGGTTGGTCGGATCTTCGAGGCGCGTCAGAACTGCCCACGTAGCGGCCATTTCTAGCGAGTGTGGGGCAATATGTGCCGAAACTCGGCGATGGTTGAAGGATTTCTTGTAGATCCGCGCTTCCTGCGAGGTACGCGTGATGTACGGCACGTCGATCTTGATCGTTCGATCGCGTAAAGCCTCCATATACTCATTGTTTTCGAGGCGACGGAATTCGGGTTCGTTCGTGTGGCCGAGGATGACCTCATCGATGTAGGTCTGCGCGAACTTCTTCGGTTTGATCCGGTGTTCCTGCGATGCACCGAGTAGATCGTACAAGAAGGCGACATCGAGCTTCAACACCTCGATAAACTCGATCAACCCACGGTTGGCGACGTTGAATTCGCCATCGAAGTTGAATGCGCGCGGATCGGAGTCCGAACCGAACTCAGCAATCAGGCGATAGTTGATGTCGCCAGTAAGCTCGGTGGAGTCTTGGTTCTTCTCATCTTTGGGCTGGAAGGTACCAATGCCCACCCGGTCTTTCTCGGAGAGAATCATCCGTCGAACGCGGATTCTCTGCGCCAGCTGAGTAAAGTCCCCTTTGACCTCGCGCATCACCTCGCGGTGCATGTACCGGCAAACTGGACACATCTCACCATCGAGTTCAATCGGGTAAACCGTCTTTTTCGACTTGTTGAGTTCGTGAAGGACCGCGGGACGCGCCTCCTCAGGCAGAAGTCGGAGCGGATCTTCGTGCATCGGGCATGCCACCTCACCTTTTTCAGTGAGCCAGCTGTAGGTGTACAGGCGCCCAGAATCGGTTCGCGAGTAGTGTTCCAGTCCCTTCTTGAACAATCGCGCGATGGTGGACTTGGCCGAGCCCACGGGGCCATGGAGCAGAATCACGCGATGCTCAGGGCCATAACCAAGGGCCGCTGCCCTTAAAACGCGAACCAACTTCATTAGATGGATGTCGATGCCAAACACGCCGTCGGCGCCCTCGCCGATGGGGTCATCGAAGAAGTTGTAGCGAATGATCTCTTTTTTGTACTCGGTGTAGGCCCTCGATCCGTAGGACTCGACCAGATCGTAAAGGCGCTGGTAGGCATTGCGGCCAATCCGAGGATCATCCCGGACCAACTCCAGGTATTCGTTGAAGGACCCTTCCCAATGGAGGTCCTGGAAACGGCCGACATCCTGATAGGAAGCGATCAGCTCCATCATCACGGATTTGGTAGATTCCGCCATGGTTCCTCCAGCGCCTGAACAGGCAAAATGGGACATCCGATCCGCTTTCCGGTTCCGAAACTCTCTGCCATCCCAATGGACGCGAAAGAAGTTCGAATTTTCGCCGGTGATCGCGGAATAAGGTGGTCGGGCGAATTCACATCAAGCGCCGCTCGCCCCGCTGCGCTCTACTTCTATTGTGCACGGTCCGAGGACGACTTGTCGATCGCCTTTTGTAAGACCGTGTCATTGATGCAACCCGCGGCCGAGCCGATGCTTCCTAGTGCTCGACCTGATCCGTGCATACGAAGGGTTCGCGCTGGCATTTTAGGCGTATACGACTTCCTGCGCCAACGCTCAGGCTCACGCGCGGTTCCATCCCGGCGCCGGTATCCGCGTACAGTTGACACATACCACCCACGGGAACCGAGCCTGGCAAGGGGTACTTCGACGCGCCGCAGCGCAGTTCAAGGGCCATCGACCCCTCCACGTCGACATATGCCTCCTCGGCGGACAACGGTGCCAACGATACCGTTGGTTTCGGCGTCTCAACTCGCGTCGAGGGTGTCGAGACATGCTCGGTCTCGACCGCATCCGCGTGAGCCATCGGAATCAAATTGGCTTCCACCGCGTGTTGTCGAATCTCGCTTGCCTGCTCGACGGGCGGACTCTCGACGGGCGTCTCGACAACGACGGGTTCAACAATCTCCGGTTCCACCATCGTTATCGGAGGCATCGGCTCGTCGGCCCGCAGTGCCCACCACACGGCGACCCCCGCCAGCACAATCCCCACCGCTGGCGCTACCACGGCAACAAAGCCGAGCGAACCGGCATAAAGAAAGACGTGGCTGGCGGGCTCCTCCGGTTCATCGGCGTAAGCCAGCGGCGGCGCAGGCACGGGGGTGGAAGCAGGAATCGGTGTCGCCATCGCCGCCGTGCGTTCGATCGACGGTTCGGGCGTCACTTTGCGTCGATGCACTTCCGGCGGCGGCACCGGCGTCGTGCGCCGCCCAGCCGACACCGGCTGAAGGTTTACCTGCATCGGGGGTTTTGGGGTTCGGACCCTCGGTTGCGCGTCGGGCGTGCGCATCGAAATGGGCACCGGAGCTGGGCTTCGCCGGACCGGACCCGACACATCCACCGTCACCGGTGTCAGGTGATTCACGATCGGAAACACACCGGAATCCGTAGTTTCCGGCCGATGATCGTCCACGCCCTCCTCCGAAATGGCGCGACCGGAGAGCGTTCCCGAAGTGGCATTGGGGTCGGGCCAAACGCGCGCGCGGCACCAAGAACGTAGGCGAATCCCCGGAAGTGCCTCGGCGAGCGCCTCGCAACGCGCTGCAACGGCGCGACCGGTTGGGCGATGATCAGGATTGTACGCCAACATGGCCTGAAGGAGGTCCGCGAGATCGTCCGGCACCGACCCTTGCAGCGTATGCACCCGCTGTTCCACAAAAGCCCGGAATCGCTCGGGATCACTGGCCAAGGCGGACACATTCCGCATTGCGCCGGAACCATAAAAACGTTGGCCCAAGGCGGCCTCGTAGAGCGTACACCCCAGGCTAAAAATATCGCTTTCAGACCTTACTTTTCGCTCAAGAAAGCGCTCCGGAGCCATGTACGGCAGGCTGCCGATGACCAGATCGCTCGCGGTGCGCGCCAAACGCTCCATCTGATCCGAGCGGGCGATTCCAAAGTCGAGAATTTTCACATCCCCATGACGGCCAATCCGGATGTTCGTCGGCTTGATGTCCCGATGAGCTAAATGTAGAGGTCCCGACGGACCTTCCGCATTCCACGCTGCATCAAGTGCGTCCGCCGCCATTCCCGTCACCTCGACGGCGGCCCGCAACGGCAGCGGATCCGCGGCAGAAAGCACGTCCGCCACGTCCGCGCCTTCCACATACTCGGTCACCAGCGCCACGCGACCATCCAACGAAATCAGGTCATACACCTTGAGAATCGTCGGGTGGTTGAGTCGGGCGAGGATGCGGCCCTCGTCGCGAAGACGTTTTACCGCGTCGGCACGTAAATCCAGGTCCGACTTTAGGATTTTTACGGCGACTTCGGTCTCTAAACCCGCGGAAGATCGCATCACCGCGCGATACACCTCACCAAACCCACCGCGCCCCAAGCACGGCCCCAAGGTGAAAGTTCGACGCAGATCATTCATCCGGACCCCGACGACGCGCGCTGCCGTCTAAATGCGGCTTGAGCGAGCTTCGCGTAACCAAGCCTCCGCCGCGCGTCGATCGCAAGGCACTGGCGGTAGCCGTCGCGCTGCCGTATTGATCCAACAGGTGAGGGTCTCTTGGCGAACGCCACCAAATGCCCCAAGTGCAAAGCACAGCAAGCAAAATGGGTCACACTGCGGCACAGTGTGCCCGTTGACGTGTTTCAATGCCAAGCATGCGGCACCGCCATCGAAGAACAGGACTGGATGGCGCCGACGCTCCCGATCAGCAAGGGGCGATGCGTCAACTGCGGAGATCGACGCGTTGACGGCGTTTGCGGCAACTGCGGGCTAAGCGAACAGGAGGACACCGAAGTTCACCAAGAGTTGCGGCAGGAGATTGGAGCACAACTCACCTTGTTGAATGCCGCCCGTGAAGCATCAAAAGTGGGTAGACGACTGATCGCTTTGAAACTGGCTACCGCGGCGGCCGTGGGCAACGAAGCGGGCCAGGGCGATGTCGCCCGAGCGCTGCGCATCTGGCTGTTGGCTGCCGTTGGCGAGACACTTTCGGCGTTGGAAGATGCCAAAGCGTGGGTAGAGCAGAACCCCGATCCCCCGTCGCTGGCCTGGGCCAGCTTGGGTCAGCAGTACCAGCACAATGGATTCCCGGGGTCGGCGGCCGACGCTTACGCCAAGGCGCTCGCCAAGGACCCGAAACAACCCGTGGTGCGCGCTCGTCGCGCGCAACTTTTGATGCAAATGCGCCGCGAAGGCCAAGCATCCGAGGAAGCGTGTTTGGTATTCGATGCTGGGGGAGACGATTCGGCGATCGCGCTCGCCACCGAAGTCGCCGAAACCCTCAGCGATCTTTATGAGCTTCAATTCCGCGATGACGAGGTCGAACGCCTGTTAGAGCGTGCCGGCCCCTATGTCGACCGTTCCGCGAAAATGCTCGCGCACCGCGCTCGAATTGCCGCGGTCAACGGCAAAATCAGCCAAGCAAAACGGGATCTCAAAGCCGCGCGCAAGTTGATTCCGGAAATGGAACTGTACGAACGCGTCGAACGAGCCATTACGCCGCAACGAACGAGCTGGTGGCGCTGGTAGGGCCCGAGCGACTCCTCCCAACACCGGGGGGATACGACCCGCGCCTTATCCAAAGAGCGTCGGAAGAAGGGCGCGTTCGAGGAATCGGGCTCGCCCTGCTTCAAGAAATCGACGCAGACCCTCTGAAGGCAGACCCGATTCTTCGGCGCGGAATGCGCGAAGCACGTGCATTACACAGCCAAGAACGTCGTTTTGTCGCCGACACCCTGTACGCACTGCTCCGCCATCGCCGGGTGCTCGGCGCCGATCCGGTACACGCTTGGGACGCTTGGCTTGCCGTTCAACGCGGTGAGCCAGTCTCGGCGACGCTCCCTGAAAACCCCGTGGAGGTGTTGCAGTTTCTCGGCAACATCTCCCGCACCTTCGCCACCGAATTGCTCGCTTCTGTCGCAGATCCTGTGGCGTTTCTCGCGGCGAGCAACGACCGCGCACCGCTGTGCATCCGCGTCAATCGACTGAAAACAACAACCGAACGTCTTTTATCCACCCTAGGCACACAAGGGGTGGAGATACACCCCTCCACCCGATGCGATGACGCTCTTTTTGTCGGCCGAAACTTCAACCTCGTCGCCAGCCCGGAATGGAAATCAGGACAATTCGAAGTTCAGGATGAAGGAAGTCAACTCGTCGGGCGCGAGGTCCCGCTCGGAAGTACGGTTGTAGACTATTGCGCCGGAGCCGGCGGAAAAACGCTTCAGTTGGCATCGCGTATGGAAAACGCCGGCCGCCTGTTCGCCTTCGACGTCCGACAACGAGCGTTGGAAGAGCTTTCTGAACGTGCCCACCGGGCAGGGGTCAAGAATCTGACCGTCCACCTGCTTGGATCGGGAGCTATCCCGCTATCCAAATCCTCTTGTGACGTTGTTTTTGTTGATGCACCCTGTTCGGGTTCAGGAACACTGCGACGCCACCCCGAGCTCCGACTTCGCATTGACGAGGATCACCTTCAGGAAATGACTGGTCTTCAGCTGAACATCCTGAAACGGGCGCAAACCCTGGTCAAACCCGGAGGCCATCTGGCCTACGCCACCTGCTCGGTCTTGAAGCGCGAAAATGAACACGTGATCGCGTCTTTCTTGGAAGATTCCCCGGAATGGTCATTGGAAGGCGCACAACGTTGGTCCCCGGAAGTGGACGGCACCGACGGATTCTTCCTGGCGAAACTACGTAAAACCAGTTAGCGCAGGAAATGACCGCATTAGACGCCGTACGCCCCTTGCTTCCGGGATGGGTTCCTTGGGTACCCGTCGTTTTCGCGGGGCCTGGGATTGTCGTTCTCACAACGCTGATGCACGCTTTCGGGGAATGGGTTTGCTTCCGGGGATTTCGGAAGCTGGTTCGCGAAAAAGCGGACGCACACTGGACGGAAAAAGCAGCATTGGCTTGGGGCGGCCGCACCCTGTTGGGACTCGGGACGCTATTCTACCCGTTGCTTTGGGCAATGTTGGCGTATCTGTTTACCGGGCCGCTGAGCTTTGTACCCGCGTGGGCCTGCGCGATCGTCGCCGGAACATCCTCCTACTTTGTTAGTTTTGGGTTTTCGCGGCGCATTGGGCGGCAACTCGGATTTCCTCCGCGGGGGTGGGTGTCGGATTTGCGCAGCACGCTGGCCATGTCCGTGTTGCGCTTTGCGCTTGTGATTTTGGTTCTCGGAGCGACCGGTTTCATGGCGCTCACTTCCAGTACCAGTGCATGGTTTGCGGTGCCCGGGCTTGCAGTTTTCGCACTTATTCCGTTGAATCCCCAACTCTGGCTCGGGCGTGCGATGGGTCTGCTCTCGGACCCCGACGACCGCTTACAGCGGGTGGTCGACGCAGCCGTCGTTCAGGTCGGACGAAGGCCAAAACAGCTATGGATCCTCGAGACTTCGTTGGCCAATGCGTTTGCGTTGCCGATCACGCAGGGGCTCGTGATCACCCGTCGAGCCCTTGAGGTGCTCTCCGATGATGAGGTTCAAAGCATTGTTCATCATGAACTGGGGCATCTCGGCGAGGGGCGAAAGGCGTGGCTCCGACTTGTACCGCTCGCAGGGTTACCGCTGGCAGCGCTGACACTGCCGTCTCTCCTTAGAGAACTTTCGAACGCCCTTTCCTTGTCGCAACCCTATGAGCCGGCCTGGGGCACCTTGTGTGGGACCCTCGCCGCGTTGATCACCCTGTTCGTGTTGCTGCTGCGGTTGCGAAAGTTCAACCGAACCGCCGAACATGACGCCGATCACACGGCCGAAAGCGCCGGGGATCCGAAGATCTATGCGCGTGCCCTCGAACGGCTGTATGAAGTTAATCTCCTGCCAGGAGCGGTGAAGAACGCCATTCATCCCTCACTCTACGATCGAATGACCAGCGCGGGCGTCACCCCGGACTGGCCACGTCCCGCTCCGCCACCGGTATCTTCCCTTCGAGTGGCGAGTGTAAGCTGGTTGTTGATGTGGCTCAGTGTTCTGATCACGGGGGTACTCCTACCGGGGCCAAATTGGGGCATCGCGATCGGAAGTCGAGCGGCCTGGGCCTTCAGTGATCTCGGATATGAGGCGGGGGAAGCTCAGAAATGGCACGAGAGTGTACTCTACTACCAAGCGGCCGATCACCTCGATCCCACGGCCTGGAACTCCAGTACCTTGGCGTTCGCGCAGGCAGGCGATGGGCAGTGCGCAGCCGCACAAACCAGCCTCGAACTCACGCGTTCTCGGATCACGGCGGCTCCATCCATCGATGCGAATGAATGGATGGATGAGTACTTGGAAACCACAAAACAGGCCATCGACGTCTGCCTTCAGCAAGCCGCCGGCAATGCGCCTCAGCCCTGATCACGCCAAGTTCCGCCGGCATCGCGCCCCAAGCCTTTCAACGCCCGGCCCCGAAGGTTCCGAAGTTCACCTGTTGACACGGCGACATCCCATGTCAGGATCCCGGGGGACCAGGAGCCGGATTGACGCCAGACAGCGCATCCACAGATCGCACCGGGAAACTGCTGCGGCGCCTATTTAAGGGGATTGAACGTCGTTCTGCAATGGACGGCGCTGCCCGAAAAGAGATCGAGGCTCAGCTCCTGGATACGCTGACCGAGCTGATTTTGCTGTCGCGAACGGCAGATCCGGAGCCTGGCTACACCATCCCTCGGCCCGTCGCATTGGCGATGGCATCGGCATTGTTCGCACAACCCCACCTTTCGCTGTTTCGCGACATGCCGCAGGCCGCTTCGGATGGAGCAACCGCCGCGCCCAACCCGGAATCTGAGCCGCCGCTCGTCCTTCCGCTGGATCATCTCCAAGACGTGCTCGGCCTCGCCCTTTGGGAATTGGAGGAGATGCGGGAGGAGATCGATCGGCATGTGAGCGCGGCTTACAAGCAGGCGCGCGCCGCTTGGTGGATTTGGACTCAGTTTCACCTACCGAAAAAGGGCTCCGAACGCCTCTACCGGTTGCTGTTCCCTGCAGCATCCGATCCCACGGGTCCAGTCACATGGACAATCCGGGGTTCGCAGCTCTATGTGCTGGTACCACAGGAGTTTTCGCCACCGCCCGAGTCGCTGTATCTCTCGTGGCTGGCGGTCAACGACAGCAAAACCCAGCATCCTACGCGAAGTTTCCGAGCCAAATACGCCGACCCCGATTTGCGAAGAGCGATCGCGCGCGCCGTCGGCGCATCGCCGGAGGAGGCGATCGCCATTCTCGACCGCATGATCGTCGTGCTTCCGCGAAATGGGGCCGCAGGCCTGCTCGCGCAAGACATTTGGCGCACGCGCGGGTACGCGACGAACACCGCCATCCCCGATCCAGCGAAGGAGTCCGCCTGGCTCACCACCTCCCTCGAACCCGCGGATGTCGACATCGACTCCTGGATGCGCCGCCAAGGCGACACCATCGGCGTAAAGGATGTCAAAGCGGTCTTTGATAGCTTGGCGCTGCCTCGCGTCAATGAGGCATTGCGGCTGCTTTACGCTTGGATGATGACGCGGATCGATCTCGAGGACGGTCGCGTAGCGCCCGCGCCCGGCGTGGCGGATCTTTCGATGTTGGACACCGATCGCCACGTTCGAGCGGTGCTTCAGCCCGTTCTCGACTGGATCGAGTCGCCGCGGACGGCCGGCTACGTCGCCGTTCATTTTGGCACCACGAGCGCCAAAGTTACGCCGATCCTAGAGGAAATTGCCGACGTGTGGCGAGCACACATGGAATACGCTTGGGCGGGCGGCCCAAAAGACGGCGCGCCCAAAAGCGTTGCAGTGTTGATGACCCTGCATTTGATTGCCTTGCAGGACACTTTACGACAAGCCGTCCGCCGGCCCAACGATCCGCGCGCGATGCACCGCGATATCGTTCTTTTGTTTGCAGCGAACTATTATGCGCAATCGCCCCTGGAGCGCCTCCTCTCCGAGGCCTCCGGTCGGGCTCCCCGCGCACTTGATGCCGTAGGAAGCCACTTCTGGTCGGCCTGGGCGCAGGTGTTGAACACCGGCGACGAAATCACCGCCGAGCTCGGCTGACCCGAGCTGCGGCATTCATCGTTCAGATCGACAAGCGCTTTACCACTGAGCCCGATGCTCACATCGCGTGGTATTCGGGTCCTTCGCCAGCTTCCGGAGGAACCCAAGTGATGATCTGATAGGGATCGCGGATGTCGCAGGTCTTGCAATGGACGCAGTTGGAGAAGTCCACGGCCATTTCCAAGCGACCGGTCTGCTCGTTTGGACGCATATTGTAGACTTGCGCCGGGCAGAATTTGGTGCAGGGATTGCCGTACTGCTCTTTGCAGGTGGTCGCGCAAATCTCAGTATCGACGATCTTCAAGTGTGCAGGCTGGTGTTCGTCGTGCTTGGTGCCCGACATGTAGACGTCGGTCAGCTTATCGACCAAGTACTTGCCGTCAAACTCGAGTTTCGGCTTCTCGATCGGAGTTGCCTGACCGTAGTAGGCGGAAATGGTCTTCATATGGTCGTAATCGGCCTCGAACGGCTTGGTTGAAGAGCCCGGTCCAAACAACCACTGAACGCCGGTGCGAACCATGCCGCCGACGATCCCCTGACCGAAATTGGCGTGCATGTTCTTCGAAGCTTCCATTTCCGTCCGAACCCAACTCGCGTCCAATCGCTCTTTGTAGGCCTTGAGCGTGTTCGCAGAATTGTCGCCAGAAAGCAGAGCATCAAACGCTGCTTCCGCCGCGAGCATACCCGATTTCATCGAGAGGTGGATGCCCTTGATCCGCATCGGATTGAGGAACGAAGCGCTATCTCCGACGAGCATCGCGCCGTCGGTGTACAGCTGCGGCATCGACGCCCAACCGCCGATGGTGACCGCCTTGGCGCCGTATTTGACCACCTTGCCTTGGCCGATGATCCCGCGAACGAAGGGGTGATTCTTCAGAACTTGCAGCTGGTGGTGCACATCCAACATCGGATCGGCCGCATCCAGCGCCGTCATCATGCCGATGCACACCTTGTCTCCACCGAGGGAGTACATAAACGATCCACCAAACGTCTTCATATCGAGGGGGAAACCCAAGCTATGAACGACAAATCCTTCCTTGATGGTGCCGGGTGGAAGCTCCAACACCTCTTTGCAGCCGAGCTCATAGACCATGGGATTGCAGTTCGCATCGAGCTTTCGACGCTCGATCAGCTTGCGGGCAAGGTGCCCCCGCGGCCCTTCGCCAAGGATGGTCACCTTGGCTTTCATGTCCATGCCAGGGGTGAAATTGTCCTTCGGAGTGCCGTCTTTGTCGATGCCCTTGTCGCCCGTGCGAACGCCGACACATTGGTTGCCTTCGAACAACAGCTCATTCCCCGAGAAACCCGGGAAAATGCTGATGCCGAGCTCTTCCGCACGGGTGCCCAACCATTTGGTAAACCGACCCAACGAAATGATCGGCTTGCCGTGATTCACCATTTCAGGGGGTAGCCAAGGCGCCTTAATGTGCCCTGTAGGCGTTAAAAACACCATCTCGTCGCGCTCAACATAGCGCTCCAAGGGAAAGTCCTCGCGGGTCTTCCAATCGGGGAAAAGCTCGTTCAGCGCCAAAGGATCGAGAACGGCCCCAGACAGCTGATGCGCGCCGACGTCGGATCCCTTCTCCAGAACCGCGATCATCACTTCATCAAGTTTATTGCCAGATTTCTGCCCGGCGTCGATCGCCTCATTGTGAGCATCGATCAATTTCTTCAGGTGGATCGCCCCAGATAGGCAAGCGGGCCCGGCCCCAACGAACAACACATCGACCGGCATTTCGTCGCGCTGCATGACGACCTCCGTGGTTCGGCCCTAACATGCTGGTCGCGGCCGGCACAGAGACTGAATGAGGATTCATTCAGTGGACCAAAAGTCACAAACCGTCTTGGGCATTGCATCGAGCAGACCGAGGCGCTAAGTCCCAAATGTCTTGCTCTACGCAGGGATTGCCGTGAATCGTAAAAGCATCGTGTTCTTCGTATTTGCGATCGTGGGGTTGCTCCTCGATCAATTGACCAAGTACTGGATTCGCGCCAATCTGCAGCTCCACGTCGACGAAATCCCCATCATTCCTAACTTCTTTTCTCTGGTTCACGCGGAAAATCCGGGTGCCGCCGGCGGCTTCCTCCGCAATTTCGAATATCGGCACTACGTTTTCCTCGGGTTCACCCTCGTAGCCACCTACGTGATCGTGGACATGTGGTGGAAACTCCCAAAGGAAGACTGGTTTATGTCCTCTACCCTTGGGCTGATTCTGTCCGGGGCGTTCGGAAACGCCATCGATCGGGTTCACAAGCAGACCGTCACCGACTTCCTTCGCGTTTACACCGAGCACGCTTCGCTAAAACCGTGGTTGATCGAAACCATCGGCACGAATGAATGGCCGAGTTTCAATATCGCTGACTCCGCGTTGGTGGTCGGCGTCCTGTTGTTTTTGATTCACTACCTCTTCCTGGAAGAGAAGGAAAAACCGGCCACTCCGGACGGCTCAACCTCAGCGGAAAAGCCCTCGCCTCCAGGGGACACCTCCGCTCCGCCTTCCGCCGACACCCCGCCTTAGGCGTTGAATCCCTGGCTGTACTACGGCGATAAACTACACCTTCCTACGTGGTTTACGCTGCTGATGGTCGGCATGGCGCTCGCCACGGGCGTCTTGCGCCGAGAGGCCCAAAAGCTGGGTATGGAGCCTAGAGTGGCGCTCGACATGGTGATGTTCGCCCTACCCGCCACCCTGATCGGGGCGCGGCTGTTTCACGTCTTGTTCGAAGAACCCGCGTACTATGCGCAACATCCGTTGGACGCCCTATCGCCCTCTGCCGGGTGGGTGTTTTACGGTGGGCTGGCCGGGGGGGCACTCGCCACCTATTCCTACGCGCGGAACCGGGGTTTGGACGCATGGACCCTCGCGGACATCTATTCGCCCGCGATTGCGTTCGGATTGGTGTTTGGACGCCTGGGCTGCCTTGGGGGAGGGTGTTGCTACGGGCGACCGGCCAGCTGGCCCTTTGGCTGGGAAGTCCCTTGGTCCGTCGTATACTTTGAACACGGTCAACTTCCGGAAGCGATGCTCGCGGTGCCGCTCCATCCCACGCCACTCTATGAAGCCGCGTTCTGCCTCACCCTGTTCGTGGTGCTTTCCAGAATCTCCGAAAGACGCCGATTTACCGGACAAATCGTGCTGACGCTCTTCGCAAGTTATGGGATCCTGCGGGCGGGCGTCGAGCTGTTTCGGGCCGATGTCGAACGCGGACTGTGGGCGGGTGTGTCCACCTCCCAGGTGATCGGGCTTGTAACCGCTGCTTTCGCACTTTGGCTTTGGAGGCGCCGCGCATGCACCCCATCCTGTTCTACCTTGGGGATTCCGCCGTCCATTCCTATGGAGTAATGGGCGCTCTCGGGTTTTTGGCCGTGTGCTGGGTGTCGCTCACGCGCGGGACCCTCGAAGGGGTCGATCGCGAAAAGACCGCGGACATCCTCTTCTGGACGTCACTGGCGGGACTCTTGGGCTCACGAGTTCTGTTCATCCTTGTCAATCCGTCTTTTTTCTCCGGACCCGCGGATTGGATCAACCTCCGAACCGGCGGACTCGTGTTTTATGGCGCTTTTTTGGCGGGGATCCCGGCGGCCAGCTTCCTGATGTGGCGCCACCAACTGTCTTTTTTTCAGATGTGGGACATTTTTGCGACCGCGATGCCCTTGGGGCATGCCATTTCCCGCTTCGGATGCTTTCTTGCGGGCTGTTGTTATGGACGCCCGACGGATCTGCCCTGGGGAATCACTTTCACCGACGATCGCGCGGTAGCTCCCTTGGGAACGCGTCTTCACCCCACGCAGCTGTATGAATTGAGCGCGCTCTTGACCATTTTCGCGATCGTCAACCTCACCCACGCGAAACGTCGCTTTCAGGGCCAGTCCATGCTGCTCTACCTCGGACTGTACGCCGTGGCGCGCACCGGGATCGAGTTTTTCCGCGCCGATCCGACCCGCGGCTGGTTCATGGAATCGGTCTTGGGTCGCCTTCTTTCCACATCTCAGGCCTTATCGTTGCTGGTGGGGGCGGCGGCGCTGGTGGTGTTCCTCGGGGTCGCCAGGGCCAAGTCTCGCGCCGCGAAATGAGCTTTTCGATAGGAGGTCTCCCGGCACGCTGGGTGCGCACTCGGATCTGGTCCGGGAAAAGTGATATTTCGACAGTACCATCGCGGTCGGTACGCAGCACCTCGATTCCCAGCTCCTGGTACCGCGTCACCACCTCTGGGTGGGGGTGGCCAAAAGCGTTGTTTCGCCCCGCAGACATTACCGCAACCCTGGGTCGAACTGCACGAAGGAAATCCTCCGAAGAGGAGGTGCGACTTCCGTGATGCGGGACTTTCAGTATTTCGATAGCGGCAGTCCGCAACGCCAAGACGTTTTCCGCTTCGTGCTCCACATCCCCGGAGAACAAGACACCCGTGGGATACTCAAACACCAGCGAGCGTTCATTCAAGTCCACCGACGGAAAATCGCTGGCTGGGTGCCACGCATCCGCTAGGCCCAAATGGCAAGGAACACCGTTTCGAGCGGCTTCCACACACAGCGAGTCCAGCCCTGGCGCCACCGGCCCCCAAAGTCCCTCCACCCGAAGTCCCCGAAGAACCGACGGAATGCCCCCGGTGTGATCCGGATGACCATGGGAGACGACCACCGCATCCAGGTGCCGAATTCCGCGCCTCCGAAGCCACCGAACCACCCCTTCACCGGGCGGGCCCCCATCCACCAACACGCGCCGGCCGCCGGGCATTTCGACCAGCGCGGCATCGCCTTGCCCGACGTCGAGAAAGGTGATGGTTGGAGCCACGACTTCAGGAACTCGAGACTCCCACAACAGGGCCGCACCCGCCAAACACGCCGTCCAACGCCCCGGCCAAGCCAATACAAGCGCTCCAACGGCCGCACCGACGGGACCCACAGCTGGATACCAAAGATCAAAGGACAGAAAATTCAACACGGGCCAAATCCGATCGAGCGAAAAATCGGCCACCACGATCGCCCAACCCGAGAGCGGATCCGGAGCGATCGCCGCGATCAATGCCGCGGGAACCGTCACCCACGACATCACCGGGAGCACTACCAAGTTGGCGAGCGGGGATCCGGGAGCAAACTCCTGAAACCACCACGCGGCGAACGGCAAGGTGCCAACGGTCGCTCCCACCGTCGTCGCCAACGCGGAAATGGGAAGCATCAACCACGAAGGTTGATCGGGCGGAATCCATTTCAGCAGCCACGGTGTGACTCGGATGAGTCCGAGCATAGCTCCAAACGAGAGCTGAAACCCCGCTGTTCCGATTGCCCCCGGATCCAGGGCCAACACAGCGATCAATGCACCCCCCAACACATTGAGCGGTCGAATCGGCCGGCCGGTCGCATGGGCGATCGCCGCGAACAACGCCATCCAAGCGGCCCGCTGAGCGCTAGCCGGTGCCCCCGCTACAACGGCGTAGCTGATGCCGCCCACGGCCCCCACGAGCCACGCCGCGCCCTCTGGAAACCCCGCGGGCCGAGCCGTCGCGGTCGCGCGCAGGAGCATCCTTAGAACCCCGCCCAATAGCGTCGCCGCCAACCCCACATGGAACCCCGAGATCGACAACACATGCGATGTTCCCGTTTTTCGAAAAACCTCGCTCCACTCTTCCGGAATGTCGTCCCGCGCGCCCAGCGCCAACGCACGAAGAATTCCTGGATGCGATGATCGTTCAAAAGGGTCCATGGAGCGCACTTCTCCGCCGACGACCTCCCATCGATGCACCTCCAGCCGCCGACGCACCCGAGAACGCGCCAACGCCGCCAACGGATCCGGCTCGCCCGGCAACCATGGTTCGTTTACCGCTACAAACTCCCCAAATGCGAGGATTCGGGTACCAGGGCGAGGAGCGCCCTCTGGAAACAGCGCTTGCGCTCTGCCTTCTATAGGCGTCCACGGCCCAGAAACGCGCGACACGCGGTTCAAGGCGACATCCACTCTCCGGCCGCTCGGCGAACCCGTCACCACGCCCTGCACCGCAAAAGGTCCTTCCAAAGCGGGGCCATCTGGCAGGGAGCCCACCGCAAGGAACGCCAGCATTACCCCCATCACCGGCCAACAACGCCGCCAAGACGCCACACCTCCGACAACGACCGCAGCGACCACCCACCACGAACGCAGCTGTTCCCAAGGAAACAGAACCAGCGTCACCGAAAATCCCACCGCGATCGTCCACAATGGGTCTCTATCGTCCTGCACGCCCGCCTCCGCCGAGTGAAATGCAATCTTCAAACCACAGAAAGACGGCGTTCGTTCGGGGGGGTGACCGTCCATCGTCCGACGCCCGTCCAACCGGGATACGCTCCCTGAGGAGGCCCGGTGGAACAACCCGACATTCAAGCCCTTTCACCGCTTCGTCACAGCTGTTTGGGATGCGGCGGAAGTTGCCACGGCGTTCGCGTTCGCCTGTTCCCAGACGAAGTTGCCTCCATCGAAAATGCGGCGATCTCCCTTGGCGTTTCCGATCCCATCGTCGACGGTCGGGTACGTCAGGACGCCGGCCAATGCGCGTTCTTAGACGCCCACCAGCGGTGTCGAATTCACGCCAACCTCGGAAGCGAACGAAAACCCCGCATTTGCAAGCAATACCCCATTGCCCTGGTGCGCACGGAAACCGAGGTGCGAGCCGGGATCGATCCCGGTTGCTACACCGCTTTCCAGACGTGGCACACTGCTCCCGAAATCGATGTCGAAGCCTATGGCGCCGCAGAATCGACGTTTGATGCGGGCGCTATTCGGCAGGAAGCGGCACTGCTCCGACTGCTTCACGCCCCCAATGCCAGTATTCCTAGCCTGCTCCGTGCGCTTTGCCCCGGAGAGCCGGACGCCGTCGGCCTGCCGATCGGGCTTCGAGAACGTTGGGCCTCTCGCTGGGAAAACCCAGCAATTGCTGCACTTCTGGCGGACGCTCACACCGGGCCGTCGCTTCGACGCGGCATCCAGCCGTTGCTGGCGGCCAGCGAAAGCTGGTCTCCACCGCCGGTTTCTCTCCCCGCAGGGGAGGCGGAGGCCTGGGCACTCGAAGTCTGCAAACGGATGCTGTACCTCCGGTTGCTTCCCAATTACCCCGGACAAGCCGTCGCTTTGATGACGTTGCTGGGAGCGGTTTCAGCGCATTGGGCCGGTCCTGCGCATTTTGCCCCCGGGCTCGCCGCTTGGGTTCGCGCCTTGCGTGCTCCAGCGTTTTGGGCCGCCTTTGTCGCCGATCCGCATCAGATGATGTGGCTCGCCACCGGGCAATCCCCGCCTAGAGCGCGGATCGAAAGCCCTGAGCCCTAGGAGCAAAGCGAGCACCGGACGGTAGCAGGGCATGGAAGCCCGCGACGGAGGAGCAGAGCGCGCGACAACGGGATCAGGGCTTTCGGCCGATACTCTAAGGCGTAAGGACCATACGTGCGGGATACAGCGAAGAGAGCATCTCGGTTTCCACGCGAGCGCGGTCGCCCTCCGGAATGACATGGGCGATCTGAACTTGATCATGCCCGATCGCCAACACAAAGACTCGCGCTTCCGGAAGGAATGAACCGGGCTGAACCACCATTTCGGAGCCATCCGGCAACCCTAGAATGGCACGCGGCGGCTGCGCACTCGACACCGTCGACACCAACCGAACACCCCAACCTGCCGGGGGAACGCCCAACAACGGCGGTGGACCGACCGGCAAGGTGGGGCCGACCGGTGCCGGCGGGAGCAAAGGTGGCGCGCCAACGGCCGAAGGAGGAGCTTCCACCTTGGCCACCACCGGCGCTTTCGGATCGATGCCCTGGCCAGCCATCTGATCGGCATACGACAAAGGCTCGGAGGAGGGCTCCGAAATCTCATCTTCCGGTCGCTCTTCCGCAAAAGGATCCGCCTCGTCCGAGATCGGCTCGGCCGTGATCGCAACCGATGCACCCGGATTGGTGCGCGGCCTCGGCAGCCACTCCCGAGAGGGCTCCGTTTCGGCGCACCCGGACGCAGCCCAAAGGCCCATCAGAAGTACACCACTCGCCATCATCCGCTTCACCATGGAGCCCCCAGGCAACCCGAGCCGCGATCTTAACCGATCACGGCGTAGAAGGCTGCGCCCATACCATCCACCAGGAAACACCGGCAGAATCTCCGGCCGCTCGATGTAGCTCCGCAGCGCGCTCGGCGATCCCACGATCCGGCGCGATCAACGCGGAAAGTCTCCGTAACACGATCGTCGCCTCGCCCTTCTCCCGGTGCGCAAGCGCCATCGCGGCGACCAAGCGACCTGCATCCTGCCGGTCGGGACCCTCTGGAAGGGTTTCCACCATTCGAAGAACACAATCCCGTTCAGTAGCATAGGTACTGCCGAATACCGCCCCTCCCCAAAGGCGGCCCAAATCGGAGCATCGATCTAGATCTTCTGGGAGCGGCGGTGGTGCCAACGGTGCCGTCCAAGCCACTGAGGTTTCGCAGACCTCCAAGCTCGCAAATGCCGCACATTCCTTACGGCCGTTCGTCAGCCGCGCATCGGTGACACCCGCCGCGGCAAGGCCCTGAGCATAGATGATCGTCGCTGGGCCAGGTGCAAGCTCACTTTGGAGCTTGTACCAGCGCGCGAGATTGTCAGTATACTTTACTATTCCAGTCCAATCGGACGCGCGAGGAAGGGTTGCGTCCAACAGCTCTCGTGCAATTTCTGGCTGTGAACCTCCGATCACCTCCGCCGTCAGCAACCACCGTTCGGGATCATCGATCCGCAGGGCGGCTTCTCGGCCTTGGTTCGCGATTTTTTGCGACGGCTTCACGGCCCATTGCTGCCGCCAACGAATCCAGGCGGCCAGGTCCACCGAAACCAACTTATCAAGGCATTTTTCGCCGGCAGCCGTCAGACTACCGGCGGCGGCCTGTTGCTCCAAAAGCGGCGAAGGTGGGCATTCGTCTGGCCCATGAGCCCAAGCCAACGCCACCCACCATGCCACCATCGCGCCCCCAACGCGATCTTCCTAGCATCACCGCCGGATCGGTGCCGACCAATCCACAGGCTGCCGTTCGTCCCACCAACCGCCGGCGATGGCCTGTGCGCGTGCCGCCGCAATTCTGGCCTCCAGATCCGCTTCATCGGAGGCCATCTTTTCAATTCGGCGACGGGTTCGTCGATACTTCGCGAACGTCGCTCCAAACGCCAACAAACCTACACCGGCCCAAACCATCTCCTCGCCGCCCACAGCGGAGAGCCACATCGGAGTCCCGGAAGAAAGAGATGTTTTCCAGGCATCTTCCAACGCCGACAGCGACAGACCGGTGGCTTCGCGAACCGCCTCGTCCAACGAGCTTCCCGTCGCCAACTCACGGATCAGACGCTGAATCGCCGCATCTCCGTACTTGGCCCGAATCCAAGTCACGAAGTGGGTGGACTGGGCATAGGCCAACTGCGCCGCGCGCGGGTCCTCCGGAAAGCTTAGGTTCAACTCACTGAACGGGCGCACGCTACCGGTGAGCAACCCCGACGCCAGCACTCGGCTGGTCTCCGGGCCCGATTCACCCGCAAAACTGCGGGCCAACCCTTCATGCAGCCAACGAGGCGGCTGGTATGGATGGAAGGCCCGCCCGACCAACACATGCACCAGTTCATGGTCAAACACCGCCTCCAATGGAGTTAACGCGTCACCGCGAACACCCGGCGTCCGAAGAAAAATGGTGCCCGACTCCGGCCAAGCGGTCGCATCCGCCCACTCGGGTGGACGTCCTGGCTGCAAACTACGAAACTCTTCGTCCGACGAGGCGACGATCACCGTCACCTTGCCGCCGATGGGCACCCCAAGCGTGTCCGCCAGCCGAGGCAACGCTTTTGATCCATAGCGCGAAAGTTCCAGAAGCAAAGCATACTGTTCTGGATGTCCATGGACATCCATATAGATCCCGGGAACGGTGTCGAACTCGCGAGGAATAGGGGGCGGTGCTTCAAATACACCGCGTGTATCCTCGCGATTCACCCACTCAGCCGCATATGCTTGGCCGCCAAACCACATCGAAAACAGCGCCACAAAAATCCAGCGGAATACCATTTCCCGCCTCCGTCCCCTATCGTGGGATCGGATCGGCGCTTCGACAAGCGGGATTCGCTGGTCGGCGTACCCATCTACATCATAACCGCCGTGTAAACTTCCCAATCTCTATGTCACGCTTGGTCACCCAAAGTCACTGAATGCCAGCGACAATGAGACCAATGGTGGCAATCGCCAATCCCAGCGCTGGAATCGCCAAATAGGGCGCACTCGGTGCGGTTTTCGGATGTCGGGTCCCCTGCAGCGCCAAATTGACGGAGCCCAACAACAGTGCAAGCCCACTCCACGGGTGGGAAACCGGCCACCGATCGGGAATTCCCGCGTAGGTCCACACCAGCACCACCAGCATCACGCAGGCAAACCCGATCAACGGCCACTGGACCCGCTCTCGCCAGCGCATTCTCGCTCCCAACCTCCTCTCCTGTTAGCCGAACCTTGGAGGTTCGCCATGATCATGGCGCTTTGGCTCGCCGCGTGCTCAGAATCCCCTCCGCCCGTCGATCTTCGGGTCGCCGGCGCGGTCGCTGGACTTCCCTCCACCATCGAGATTTATCAGGGTCAAATCCATCGCATCAACCCCGGGATCAGGGCCGCCGACGTCAGCGGAGCTCAGATCGACGCGGGCTGGCTAAAACTGTTTCATAACGAAAATGTGCTTGCACCCGATCAATGGCCGTCCCAAGGCTGGACCCACGTGCACTTGATGGACGCCTCAGAGTTAGCGCAGGTGCCAACGGACACCGAGGTTCGCCTCACCCGGGGCCCAACCGCCCCAGCAACGCCTCCTCCGATCGCGCCCGGACAAACTGCAGATTTGACAGTGGTGGACCAGGCCGGCGCGCCGGTTGCGACCATCGTGGGCGGTGACATCATCTGGGCAAACCCTGAATATCTCTCCGATCAACCTGCTCACTGATCGTTCAGCTTTGCAGGCTTTCGCGCGGCGACAGAAGCGCCAACCGAAAAGGGTACATTCCTGGGCTCATTTCACGCCCTCCTGGAGCTACCAGTCGGCTGCGCGCCGCCACGCGAATGTCCTCTTCCACCCGCCATCCTAAGCCCGCAAGTCGGTGTTGTGACCAGCGTCGATCGCGCACACCCGTATCCGCGGGCAGGCCCACAATCACCTTAGCGTCCGGTGCATCGTACCGAATTCGCTGAAGCAGCAGGCCGAGAGCCCCCTCCTCCAGCCTGCCAGCACCCGCCTCCAAAACAACCAACGGAATACCCTTATGGCGTGCGCGCACCGTCCAGTCGGCTTCCTCGGCTTCCACCCGCCCGACGCGCATCCAGCTCCCAATGTATGGCGACGGCGTGAGAAGCTTTGCTTTCAGCTCCAGGATGCTCGGAGACTCGACCTCGATCACCTCCGAAACCACATCGGTGTGTTCCGGCACCAATCGATGCCAGCGCGAGTCAAAACCCCCTCCGATCGACCACAAGACCATTTTCTGTCGAGCGTTTCGGGCGCGATCGATCAAGTCCGTCACCATCCGATCCACCAGCTCGGTCCTCACTCGTATGGTGGAGAACACCTCGGGCTGAGGCACACTCGGCAACAGCGACGGATGATGCCGTAACAACCAGGCTGCCACCGCGTCCGTGGCCTGTGTGCGTTTGCCTTCCGTCGCACCCAGCGCATAGAGGCTCCATTTTGCTAACATCGGCAACCGTTGTTCAAGCACACCACACCCCAGCCTTACCAGAGCTGTCGGCTGCGGTGAGAAATCCCTGAACCCCCGCGAACGTCTTGACGTGCAGAGCGCATTCGAGCGACACTCCCGTCATGGCCCGTCTCCTCCTGCTCGCATTCACCCTTTCGGGGTGCACCGCCGTTCTCGCTGAACGTGAAATTGCTCGTTCCGAACACACCCTTGTGGCCCTCGATCCACAACTATCGGTGTACTCCAGGACGTTGGCACACGATCGCTTAGCCTCAGCAAGAGAAGAGGCCTTGCAAGGCAACTACCGAGCAGCGGCCGAAATCGCGAAACAGGCCATCGACCAAGCAAAAGCCCATGCGGAACCTGCACGATGAGATGGTTCCTTTGGCTGTTTGCTGGATGCACCATCCCGGATACGGTTCGCACCTCCTTGGTCAACGCAGACGCCGCGCTACTGGAGGCCCAAACGTTGCACGCGCCACTGTGCGCACCCGAGGCGTTGGCGCACGCTGAAGCTTCGTTGGCTCACGCACGCCTCGACCTGAAGCAAGGCGATCTACGCGTTGCCGACGTCCATATTCGATCCGGCGCCGAGTACGCGCAGCAAGCCCTGGACATTTCTCGTTCGTGCGGCACCGCAGACCGTGATGGCGATCAGGTCGTCGACGTCCTCGACAAATGCCCAGAGGAACCCGAAGATCGCGACGGTATATCCGATGACGACGGATGCCGAGACATCGCACCCGAAGGCGATGACGACCGGGATGGAGTCATCAATAAGGAAGATGCTTGTATTTTTGAGGCGGAAGACTTCGACGGCGATCAAGATCTCGATGGGTGCCCGGAGACCAGCCTCGATCGCGACGGGGACGCCATCATCGATGCTGTCGACGAATGCCCGGACGAAGCAGAAGATCTCGACGGATATCGCGATTCCGACGGCTGCCTCGATCCTGACGATGATAACGATCTCATCGCCGATTTCCGCGACCGTTGCCCTAAACTCGCTGAAGATAGCGACGGTTGGCAAGATGACGACGGATGCCCCGAACCGGACAACGACAACGACGGGGTGGCCGACGTTCACGATCGTTGCCTAAACGAGATTGGCGATGCTTCTTTGGACGGTTGCCCCATCCTAGACGCCGACCACGACGGCATCTCCGACCAAAACGATCGCTGCCCAGGTGAATCCGAGGACGTCAACCTCTACGTCGATGAGGATGGTTGTCCCGACAAAACTCCGGAATTCGTCGCACTTACCGGGAAGGAAATCCGGTTGTTGCAACCCATTCAGTTTGAAACCGGAAATGCCAATCTGGTCGCCGAAAGTCTGCCGATACTCGACGAGATCGCGCGGGTGCTCATCGATCTTCCGGCGCTGAAAGTCCGCATTGAAGGTCACACCGATTCCGATGGGACCGACGAAGCCAATCAGGCCCTCTCGCAGGATCGAGCCGACGCCGTCCGCGCGTACTTAGTTCGAATGAAGGTCGATCCAGGACGACTTTCGTCGATCGGACACGGCGAAGTCTTCCCTGTGGACACCAATCGAACCGCCACCGGAAGAGCCAACAATCGAAGAGTCGAGTTTCACCTCGAATAGTATCCGGACACGGGCCTTGACGCGTCAAGACTATTGAGACTGCGTCCGGGGTGCTGGGCGCTCAGCGGTTCACTCGGTTGGAGGCTGACCTTTCCACACGGGAACCGCTTCGCCGCCGCCGGGTCCCTGCGCCAGGACTTCCTCGGCTGAAACCGGCCTTGCTCGCCCGCCCCAACGCACCGGGCGAACGATCTCCGATTCCTCACCCCGCACCAGCCGCCCAATATTAGTCAAATGCCTTACTAATATGCCTACACCAAGGGTCGCAACCAGGAGTATTAAACTCGGATTCCACCATGCGACCAAAAACATCGACGCCAGGGTAGCGCCCAACGCCGCGATCGAGGACCGGCCGGTTCCTGCGAGCAATCCGCCCCAAACGGCCGCTGCGCCCAGCGTCGGAACGGGCGCCAACGCCAACAGCACTCCCGCGGCTGTAGCCACACCCTTGCCACCGCGAAACTGCAGGTAGACCGGCCAACAGTGCCCAACAAAGGCCATCAATCCGACAACACACGGCCACCAGATCCCGGAATCAAACAAACACCATGCGAACAATGTTGGAAAAAACCCCTTGGCAATGTCCAACGCGAGCACCGCCGCTGCGATCCGCCAGCCAAAAACGCGCCCGACATTGGTCGCACCGATGTTTCCGCTGCCTGCTCGCCGAATGTCCACATCGTTCCCGTACAAGGTCGTCACCACCAGCCCAAAGGGCACGGCGCCGAGGAGATATACGAGAAGCAGGTAGGCGGTCATCGACCGGTAGGGTACACCGTTTCTTCTCGCCTCGCCCGGATCAACACATGCTGCGCTCGTGTTTGCTCGCCATTGCTCTCCTCGGTTGTTCTGGAAAACCGGACCCAACGGACACCTCCGACACCGAGGCGCCGTGCACCGACGCGGACAACGACGGGAGCTGCGTGGAGGAGGGCGATTGCGCAGACGATGACCCCAATGTTTCGCCCTTGGAAGGGGACATTCCGTACAATGGGGAAGACGAGGATTGCAGCGGCACCGATCTCACCGACGTGGACAACGACGGCTTCGAAGGGCCCAGCCAAACCGGCGAAGATTGCAACGACGGCAATCCGGACGTCTACCCGGGCGCCCCCGAGGCCTGCTACCAACCCATCGACAACAATTGCGATGAGATCGTCATTCTCGACGATTGCGATGGCGACGGGTACGGTCAGCAGGTGGACTGCGATGACATGGAGCCCCTCGCATATCCGGACGGAACAGAAGTTTGGTACGATGGAATCGATGGTGACTGCAACTACGAGTCCGATTTCGACCAAGATTTGGACGGCTTCGACGCAGGTAACGACCCAGAAGAAGACTGCAACGATGAAAACCCCGCGTTTAACCCAGACGCTCTTGAGCACTGGGACGGGGTGGATAACAACTGCGACGACCGGCTCGACGCACTGAGATCGCCCGACTCTTGGAAAAACTACGATGGTTCCGACATTGACGCGACCTGGACCAATGCGCTCGTCGCTGTCAACGATCTGGATGACGACGGGCTGCCCGAGATCTTCGCGACCGACCTCGGGAGAAACGAGTATCTCGGCGGGGCTTACCTGATCAGCACGGGCCAGCCCGAGGGACTCACCGGCGAGGTGGAGATCACCGAACTTCAAGGCAACGCCGAAAATGAAGTTTTCGGCTGGTCTGCGGACAATGTCGGCGATCTCGACGGGGATGGATTGGACGACGTTCTCGTCGGTTCGCCAGGATACGATGAGGCTGGCGCCGGACTTCTGTTCTTAGGTTCTCACCTCAACAATGGCGGTTTTATCGTCTCCAACCAAGCGGACGCGGTCCTTCGCGGCAAAGAGATCGCTGGCCGGCTGAGCGCCGGCGTCGGCGATCTCGACGACGACGGCATTCCAGAAGTGGCCGTAGGAAGCGACAATTGGGGCACGATGGATGTCGCCATCTATTCCGGCGCCGACGTCGCCACCGGCGGAGAATGGACCTCTGACAACGCTTTGGCCTGGACCCGCGACACCACTGCGCTCGGGGGCGCGGTGGTGGGGGGATACGACATCGACGGCGACGACGTCAACGACGTGCTGATCGGGCGTACAACCCCCGACTTCATCTGTCAGGGGTTTTGTTCCGGAACCTCGCGCGTGTATCTCGCATCCGCAGAACAGCTGAATGGAACTGGTGCCTTTGCGCTTTCGGAGTTTACCCACCTCAATGGCCCAACGGAAGGCGGTTTGGGAGCGACCATCGGCGTTCTTCGCGACATCAACGACGACGGATACCCCGAAGTGATGATCGCTGATCCGTTCACGGACGCAGACAACAGCGAAAACTACGGTGGTACGGTATACATCGTCGACGGGGATGACTTCACCGACAACACCGCGATCGCCAGCGCGGCGATGGCTACGGTGGTTGCAGAGGAAGGAAACAGCTTTCTACGCGTCAATCGGCGTGCGGGTGATCACGATGGAGATGGGCTTGATGACCTCATCGTCGCCAAACCCGGAAACATCGACGTTCCTTCCGCTCAGGCGGGGGTTTTCCAAACCGAAGGGGAAGGCATCGTGTATTTCTTCCCCGGAAGCACTGTTGCAAACGGCGGAAGCCTCGAATTGTCCAGTGCACCCGCCACCTTTGAATCCACGCTGACGGGAAGCACGCTCGGAATGTCGTTTGACGTGGCCGACATGAACGGTGACGGCTTGGATGATCTCGCGATCGGCGCGCCCCTTTTCGGTTATGGGAAGATGTTCCTGTTCATCTCAGAACTCTAGGATCCCCTTGCACGAAACCGCTGCTGCCCGACCAAAAGCCGTATTGGTCGGCGTTCTTACTCCTGAAGTTTCCGATGCCGAGGCTCAAGCGTCCTTCGTGGAGCTGCGACGGCTCGTCGAGACGCTCGGTCTCGACGTGGTTGGACAGGTGTCCCAACGCCGAAAAGGAGCGATCAGCTTTGATATTCTGGGCGCAGGGAAGCTAAAGGAACTCGCCGCCTGGACGGGGGGTTCCGGCATCATTCCCAAAGGCCCTAAATCAAAGGTAGAGCTTCCTGAATTGGACGACCCCTCCGATGAACAAGAGACCCCCGCCGGCCCTCGAGCATCGGTCGTTGTCGTCGATCATGAGCTTTCCCCAAAGCAATTGCGGAACTTGGAGAAGGCGACGAATGCCGAGGTGCTCGATCGCACCGGGGTGATCGTCGAGATCTTTCATCGGCATGCAAGCAGCCGAGAAGCCCGGTTACAAGTTGAGATTGCTCGACTGACCTACCAAGCTCCGCGCATGCGAGAGACCGGCGGAAGCGAACGGCAAAGGGGCAGGAGAATCCTCCATCGAGCTCGATCGCCGCAAGATCCGCGATCGCATCGCCGAACTGCGCCGAGAGTTGGCTTCCATTGAAGACGAACGCGGAGTTCGCCGGGCCCGCCGGCAAGAGCAGCTCCGTGTCGCTCTGGTCGGCTACACCAACGCCGGAAAATCCTCCTTGATGCGGGCACTTACCGGTACCCAGGTGTTGGTCGCCGACAAGCTGTTTGCGACCTTAGATACCACCGTCCGGGCGATGGTTCCGGAAACCACTCCTCGGGTTCTGATCTCGGATACCGTAGGTTTCATCAAGAAACTTCCGCACGATCTGGTCGCCAGCTTCCGTTCGACCCTGGACGAAGCGCACGAAGCCTCTCTCCTCCTTTTTGTCGTGGACGCTTCTGATCCGGACTTCCGAAGCCAGCTTCAGGTGACGCAGACCGTGCTTGCAGAGATCGGCGTCGAGTCGGAAGTTCCGCGCAAGCTGATCCTCAACAAATCCGACCAGCTCTCAGCCGACCAGATCGCCGCTTTTCGGGCGGAATATCCGGAGGCCCTGATCATCTCCTCCAAGGATCCGGCGGGGGTCGACACCGTACGTCAGGCGATCGTCGAGACCTTTCAGCGAAGCATGCCGGAAACGGAGTTGCTGGTGCCGTACGATGCCCAGGGGATCATCGGCGAAATTCGCTCGAAAACCACGGTTTTGGAAGAAGACTACCAACAGGAAGGCGTGCGCTACCGGGTTCGCGCGAACGATGCGACCATCGCACGTTTAGAGGCTTTGATCGCTCGCTGTTGATGTCGATCGGGACCTTTCGTTGCAGCAACCGGCAACCGGTCGGCCGATCAGCTATGCACTTTAATGCGCGTTTGGCTTGGCTATTTCGGGATGCTGTTCGCCGCTCTAGCGGCCTACCTCCTGATCCGCCATGTTGGAATCGGCCTCCAACCTGAACATCTCGTCTCCAGCGTCGGTTCCGGGACCGGTGATCACACCTCCACCCTCGCCAAGGTATTGATTGCTCTTGCGACCATCACTTTAGCGACACGCGGAACCGGCTGGGTGCTGAACAAGACCCTAAAGCAACCGCCGGTCATCGGAGAAATCCTCGCGGGATTGATGCTCGGTCCCTCGCTTTTGGGTGCACTCGCTCCCTCGGTGAGCGAGTTCCTCCTCCCTTCGGACATCGCCCCGACCATCGGCATGATCTCGAAAATCGGCGTGATCCTTTTCATGTTCTTGGTGGGCCTCGAAGTCGATCTC